>Ga0207144_1031_pt1 | contig 31599 bp, 25 predicted proteins | sample Alteio_BWMinHeat_FD_153583 | JGI IMG/M metagenome (GOLD analysis project Ga0207144, IMG submission 153583) | Enriched cells from forest soil in Barre Woods Harvard Forest LTER site, Petersham, Massachusetts, United States -... | ecosystem: Environmental > Terrestrial > Soil > Temperate forest >...
ACGGCGTATTCCCGCAAGGGCGCTGGGGGACTGATGCAGTTGATTCCGACGACGGCACAACGGTACGGTGCAAACGACGTGTTCAATCCGCAACAGAATATCGACGCCGGGGTTCGACATCTGAGGGGGTTGCTGGAACGATACAATGGCAATCTGGAATTGGCCTTGGCGGCGTACAATGCGGGTGAGGGGGCTGTTGATCGGGCTCACGGCATCCCTGCGTTCCGAGAGACTCGGAACTATGTGCAAAAGGTACAGGATGCGTATTTCAGGCCTGGATCGGGGCGTCTTGAGAGCGCGTTTTCGAATCCGCGCGCCATCCATCGAGAAGTCGATCCTTCCGGACGCATCATCTTCAAGAACGATTGATTCGCAAGTGACTATGCCAGGCAGGATAATCGCTTAGCGACCTAGACGTGAAAGCCTGCGGGGCTGCGGTTTTTCCATTACAATAAAGTGGTTTCAAAGAATGTAGGGCGGGCATGTTGGGGGGCCGAAAAATTTTGAACAGAAGATTCGCCCGGCTTTCGCCAGTTTTTGTGGTCTTGGGGATTGCGCTGGCCGGGGTCTGTGGAAATCCTTGCGCGAGCTTTGCGAAGGCTCGAGCGGGAGACACCACCACAGCTAGAGCCGTGAAGCGCGAGGCTGCGGGAGCGCAATTTGCGCGCGCGGAAGAGCAGCGGGCGAACTTGAACGGCAAGCCGGCGGAGAAGCGCACGCTGGCGGAGTACAAGACGGTGGTCGCGAGTTATCGCCGCGTGTACTTGATCACGCCGCGGGCTCCCGAGGTCGTCGATTCGCTGTTGTCCGTCGCGGAACTTTACACCGAGATGGGAGACCGCTTCGGGCGGAGTTATTACCAGTCGGCGGTGGATTCCTACCGATTTCTCGTCCATGAATATCCCGGGAGCAAGTACAGCCAGGACGCCTTGCTACGCATTGGGAAGCTCGAGAGACATCAGCTGGGCGACAGCGCGCTGGCAACGAAGACGTACGAAGATTTTTTGAAGAAGTATCCGCATTCGCTGCGCAAGCGCGAAGCGCAGGAAGAGCTGGCGGAGTTGGCGCTGCTCGAACACAGCGATGCGCCGGAGGCTGCGAGTGGTGTTCCGCCTGCCGGATCGGCTCCCGCAGCGGCGCCGCCAGAGGCGGAAGTGCCTGGACTGGTTAGTGGCGGAGTTGCGGCCACAAGGCGCAGCGGCTCCGAGGGTGTTCCGCGTATCCGGCGAATCAGCGCGAGCGCGGATGCGGACGCCACGCGGGTGACGATTGATCTTGAGGACACCGTGCAGTACAGCTCGGCGCGGATTGCCAATCCTGACCGCATATTTTTCGATTTGCACTCGGCGCGTCTTACGCCGGAAGTCGCGCGAGGGAATGTCCAGGTCATCGGGAGTCTGCTGACCGCGGTGCGCGTGGCACAGAATCAAGCGGGCGTGGTGCGTGTGGTGCTGGACGTAAATGGTGTGAAAGATTACGCAGCGTCGCTCGTGAGTAATCCGGCGCAGCTGGTGATTTCCTTGTATTCGACGGCGCAGAAAGGCGCGGTGGTGCGGACGGCAAGAGCGAAACCCGCAAAGCCGCCGGCCGGCCCGGGAGATGTAACTGAGGACACCAGGGCCGTTTCGGATAATTCAGGAAACGTGACGAGTGTTTCAGAGAGAAACTCGGGTGTGGATCCCAGTGTTTCGCCGTCGAATGCCATGACGCGAAGTGCCGCGGCCGGTGCGAAGAATTCCCGCGGGAGGCAGCTGAGTTCGTCGAGTAAGAATTCGGAGGCGAATACCAAGCCTGATTTGATACAGCCGAGCAGCGCTCCGCAGCCTACGCGGGACGGGCAGTCCACCTTGACACGAGCGCTGGGCCTGAAGATTGGACGCATCGTGATCGATGCGGGGCACGGAGGGCATGATACGGGGACGATCGGGCCGACTGGGTTGATGGAGAAAGATTTGTGCCTGGATGTGGCTTTGCGGCTGGGGAAGATTATTCAGCAGCGGTTGCCTGGCGCAGACATCGTGTACACGCGCTCGGACGACACCTTTATTCCGCTCGAAGAGCGGACGAACATCGCGAATCAGGCTAAAGCCGATCTTTTTATTTCGATTCACGCGAATTCCAGTCAGGACCATGCGGCGCGGGGCGTGGAGACTTACTATTTGAACTTGAAGGGGTCGGCGGAAGCGATGGAAGTGGCGGCGAGGGAAAACGCGTCGTCGGACCAGGGCGTTCATGAACTCGAGGATTTGGTGAAGAAGATTGCTCGGAACGAGAAGATCGACGAATCAAAGGAGTTTGCGGAAGATATTCAGGACTCGCTGGCCAAGCGGGTTCTGAAAGTGGGCAAGACGGTAAAGAACCGGGGAGTACGTAAGGCGCCATTTGTGGTGCTCATCGGGGCGGATATGCCTTCGATACTTACGGAGATCTCGTTTCTCAGCAATCCCGCGGATGAGCAATTGTTGAAGAAGCCGGAATACCGGCAGCGCGTGGCAGAAGGACTTTATCAGGGCGTGGCGAGCTATCTCGAGAGCTTGAATAGCATGACCGTGAACCTGCCTGGCAAAAGTGCCTCTAGCCGGCCGGCGATGGCGTCTCCAGTTGAACAATCGCGGAACCAACGGTAATCTGTTGGTGTCTAAGTAAGGCTAGGGATGCGACGCCATTTCCTATTCGTTTGCGGTATTGCGCTGCTCAGCGCTTCGTCCCTCTTTGCCCAGGGCGGTCTCCTTCCGAAGCAATTCCGTGACTGGAAACTGACGAGCTGCGGTCCTGGGCCGCACTATACATTCGGGCGAGAGACTGGCGAACGGGAATACAGCACCTGCCAGTACAAGTCGGGAGATAAGGCTGTTGAAATCTGGGTCGGCCGGTACCACGACCCCAGCAGCGGGTTTGAGGTTTATACGAGCGTACTCAGGGTCGGCATGGTTCCTACCAACTTGGGCCAAGTTTCTGCGTTCGACAAAGAGGGCGTGCTGATTCTTGAAGGCAGCCTTGTTTTGGGATCGACGGCGAATATCTCCAAGGAAGATCTAGGCGCGCTGGTTAAGGCGGTCGAAGCGAGCAGCGAGAAGGCGCCGCTGCCGCCGATACGGACTTATCTTCCTGGAGCCGGGCGGGTGCTCGGGTCAGAGAGATATGCGCTGGGACCGGAGGCCATGCTGGCCGCGCTGAATGGATCGGGGCAGTCAGAACTAGCAGCCATAGCCGCGGCCGCGGGATTTTCCGCTGGGGCAGAAGCGATGCTGGCGCAGTATGCGAGCAGCGGCAAGGACAGCGGAATATTGCTGCTTCTCGAATACCCTACGCCACAACTTGCCGAGCAGCACATTCATCACTTGGATGACTTGCTGACGGCGAGAGCGAAACAGGCCGGGACGGTGATTGAGCGGAAGGGATCGCTGCTTTCGATGGTGTTGTCACCCAGCTCGGCGGAATACGCGAAAAACTTGCGGGAGGCGGTCGACTACGAGACGCAAGTGACCTGGAACGAGGCGAGCCAGACAGCCACGGACCCTCCGATTACGAGTATCATGGTGAAGATCTTTATCGGGACTGGCGTTTTCATGGTGGCGGCGGTGGTGCTGGGCATTGCGTTTGGCGGCGTACGTGTGGTGACCAAGAGATTCTTCCCCGGCAAGGTGTTTGACCGGCAAAATCAGATGGAAGTGCTGCAACTCGGCCTCTCCGGCAAGCGCATCGATCCGAGCGATTTTTACTGAGACAGGCCCCCTGGCCTCGAATGTAACCGTCCTGTTTTGTAAGCGTCTAACGGACAGGCTAGTTTTGCGCCTTGGTGCACACCGGAAGGTGTCGTAAGATTTGCCGTAGCTCCGTGGGATGCGGTCAACTATGCCTGGTTTTGACAGAAAGACGCATACGTCGCGAAGGTCTGTGCTGGTTCTGATCGCGGGCGCGGGGCTCTGGGCGATGGGCTGCGGCCAAAAGACCTCTGCGGGTGGACCGCGAGCCGGGGGGCCGCCGGCCATGCCTGTCCAGGTGCAGGTGGCACAGTCGGTGCGAATCCCGGACACGACCGAGTATTTGTCGGTGCTGAAGTCGCGACAGTCGGCGGTGATCAACCCACAGGTAGAAGGACAAATTACAAAGATATTTGTGAAGTCCGGCGACGAGGTGAACGCGGGGACCCCGCTCCTGCAGATCGATCCACTGAAGCAGGAAGCTACGCTGAATAGCCAGGCGGCTACGCTCGCGTCCGAGGAGGCCAACCTGCGGCTGGCGAAAATCTCGCTGGAGCGGGCGCAAAAGCTCTACGCCGCGGGAGTTACCAGCAAACAGGATTTTGATAACGCACAGTCCAATTACGATGCCATAGCCGCGCAGGTGAAAGCGCTCGAGCAGCAAGTGGAGCAGCAAAGGGTGGAGCTGCATTACTACAAGGTGAGCGCGCCGGCGGATGGAATTGTCGGGGACATTCCCGTGCATGTGGGCGATCGCGTGACGGTTACGACGCTTTTGACGACCGTGGACCTGCCCGGGGCGCTCGAAGCCTACATTTATGTTCCGGCGGACCGCGCGAAGGATTTGAGGCTGGGCTTGCCGGTCGAATTGCTTGGTGAAACCGGCGAATCGGTATCCGATACGCACATTACGTTTGTTTCACCGCAAGTCGAGACGGATACGCAAACCGTGCTCGCGAAAGCGGCTGTCGAGAATGCGCGAGCCAAGCTGCGTATCGCGCAGCAGGTGCGCGCGCAAGTGACGTGGGGCTCGCACGACGGGCCGGTCGTCCCGGTGCTTGCGGTGTTGAGGATCAACGGACAAGCGTTCGTGTTTGTCGCAGTGAATCAATCGAAAGGAACGGTGGCACGGCAGAAGCTTTTGAAGTTGGGCGACACCACCGGCGACAACTACACGGTGCTCGACGGACTGAAGGCCGGAGACCACATCATTGTTTCCGGCACGCAATTCCTACAGGATGGCGCTCCCGTGTTGGAGCAGATTCAAGCCAGCAAAAAGCCGGGCGACGGCAAGAGCGACGCGACGCGCTAGGCGCCATCAACCTAATGAGCGGCTCCCTCCCAATCCAAGTAAAGGCGGAACCCGGCCTTGTTCGTTGATTTCTTCATACGGCGGCCGGTATTTGCGACGGTGTGCGCGCTAATGATCATTCTCGCTGGCGCGATCTCGATTCCCTCATTGCCGATTGCGCAATTTCCGAACCTGGCCCCGCCGCAGGTTGTGGTTACGAGCGTGTACATCGGTGCGAACGCGCAAACGGTGGAATCGGCCGTGACCGTTCCGCTGGAGCAAGCGATCAACGGCGTGCCGAGCATGAAGTACATCACGTCGACGAGCAGCAACAGCGGCGTGAGCACGATTACCGTGACGTTTGACGTAACCCGCGACGTGGATCTGGCCTCGGTCGACGTGCAGAACCGCGTGAGCCAGGCGCTGGGGCGACTGCCCAATGAAGTGAAAAACACCGGCGTGATTATCACCAAGCAGGCCAGCGGATTCGTGTTTGGAGCGGGAGTTTATTCAGAGCACGGGGAGTACGACAGCCTCTTTCTCAGCAACTACATCGATGTTTACGTGCGCGATGCGCTGAAACGCGTGCCGGGAGTGAACGACGCGTTTATCTTTGGAGAGCGCAAGTACGCCATGCGTGTGTGGCTCGATCCGTCGCGTATGGCGGAGCGCGGGCTGACGGCGACGACCGTAATCACCGCACTGCAAGAACAGAACGTGCAGGTGGCCGCGGGGCAGATCGGACAGCCGCCCAACGCAGGAGAGCAAGCGTTTCAGATTAGCGTGAGGGCTGTGGGGCGGCTCACGAGTCCGGCGGAGTTCGAGAATATTATTTTGAAGACAGGGACGGGTGGCACGCTTGTACGGTTGAAGGACGTGGGTCGCGCGGAGCTGGGCGCTGAAAATTATGACATCGCCGTGCGCTTCAACGGGCACGACGCCATCGGATTTGGAGTGACGCAGCTTCCGGGAGCGAACGCGCTCGACGTGGACCGAAACGCGAAAGCGGAATTGCTGCGGCTTTCGAAGAGTTTTCCGCCGGGATTGAAGTACGCGGTGGCGTTTGATTCGACGACGGTGATTGGCGAATCCATTCAGGACGTGCTGATCACGCTTGTGGAAGCCATCGTTCTGGTGATCGCGGTGATTTTCTTGTTTCTGCAGGACTGGCGGAGCACGCTGATTCCCGCGGTCACTATTCCTGTTTCGCTGATTGGGACATTCGTCTTCATCAAGCTGCTGGGCTTTTCGATCAATACGCTCACGCTTTTCGGGATCACCCTGGCTACCGGATTAGTGGTGGACGACGCCATTGTGGTGATCGAGAACGTCGAGCGGCACATCATGGAGGGCATCACCGAGCCGCACAACGCGGCATCCGTGGCGATGAAAGAAGTGGCTGGTGCGGTCATCGCCACTTCGCTGGTGCTCGTGGCCGTATTCGTGCCCGTTGCGTTATTTCCGGGGACTACGGGAATTTTGTTTCGGCAATTCGCGTTGACCATTGCGTTCTCGGTTTCGATTTCGGCTTTTAACGCGCTGACTCTGACGCCGGCGCTTTCGGCGATCTTGCTGGGACGGCACCGCGAACGCGCGGAAGGCAGGTTTTTTCATGCCTTCAACCGCATGGTGACTGGCGGAACGAATTTGTATCGCAACGCCGTGGGGCACGTCCTTGGCTGGAGATGGGCGGCAGTTCTGGTTTTTTTCGCGGCCCTGGGATTGACGTACTGGGTCTACAACAGAGTTCCGCGCGCGTTTATTCCCGAAGACGATCAGGGATACATCATCATTGCGGTGCAGGCGCCGCAGGGCGCGTCGCTGCAGTACACGCAACAGATTTGCGGAAAAGTGGAAGAAACTCTCTCGCACATCCCGGAGATTGCGGGCGCTTTTTCGCTGCCCGGGTTCAGCCAATTTGGGGGAGCGCCAAACCGCGCGGTGGTCTTCAGCAGCCTGAAACCGTTCGCGGAGCGCAAGGGCGAGCAACATTCCGCACGGGCGGTGATTCAGCGGCTGCGCGGGCAGCTTTTTGCGATTCAGGGAGCGCTGGTCATTCCCTTTAATCCGCCGGCGGTGCAGGGCTTGGGGCAATTCGGCGGATTTCAGTATGAGCTAGAAGACCTCGGGCGAAATTCGCTGCAAACGATCGCGGATACCGCCCAGAAGCTTGCGGCCGAGGGCAACTCGGGCAAGGATTTGGTGGGCCTGTTCAGCAGCTTTACGGCGAACGACCCGCAATATCTGGTCGAGATCGACCGCGAAAAAGCGAAGAGCCTGCAGGTGCCGCTGAGCCAGGTGACGGATGCCTTGCAAGTGTACATGGGCTCGGTGTACGTGAACGATTTCGATTTCAACAACCGGTCGTATCGCGTGTATGTGCAGGCGGACAGCAAGTATCGCTCGCGGCCGAAGGATATTCGTCAATATTATTTGCGTTCCGATCCCGGCCGGATGATTCCGCTGGACAATCTGGTGACCGTGGAACCGACGGCGAGCGCGCAAGTTATAAGCCACTACAATCTTTTTCGGTCGGCGGAAATTGATGGATCGGCAGCGCCGGGACACAGCTCCGGCGAAGGGATCGCGGCTATGGAAGAGCTGTCGAAGAAGGCGCTGCCACAGGGCATGGCGTTCGAATGGAGCGGGCTTTCGCTCGAAGAGATCCAGTCTGGGGGCAAAGCGCTGATTCTTTTCGGGCTCGGGTTGATTGTGGTGTATCTGACCTTGGCGGCACAGTATGAAAGTTTTGTGCTGCCGTTTATCGTATTGATGGCTGTGCCGGTGGCGATTTTGGGTGCCATCGGGGCGCAGGCGATGCGCGGGCTCGAGAATGATGTTTATTGCCAGATTGGGTTGGTGATGTTGATCGGGCTGGCGAGCAAGAACGCGATCTTGATAGTGGAATTTGCGGAGCAATTGCGCGAGCAGGGGATGTCGATTGTTGATGCGGCGATTGAAGCAGCGCGAATCCGGCTGCGGCCGATTTTGATGACGTCGTTCGCGTTTATCCTTGGCGTGGTGCCGCTGGTGCTGGCGCGAGGAGCGGGGCGCGCGGGACGGATCTCCGTGGGAACGACGGTGTTTGGCGGAATGATTGCCGCGACCACGCTGAACTTGCTGTTTATCCCGGTGCTCTACGTGATCGTGAAGAGTATTTTTCCAGGCAGCAGAGCGAAGACAGCCGCGGTAACAAAAAGATAGACCTTTTCGCGGTGGCTCTAGCGAGGGGCAGAGTTACTCAACTTCGCCGGAGCCCGGGTGACAGGATAATTGATGATCGGGGTGAGGGCCGCTTGACTGCCCGACGCGGAGTTTGATTTCCAGTTTGGCGTTGTCGGAACGTATGCCCACGGGGCCGTTCGGACGTCCTCCTTCAGACCCAACATTTCCCTCCCACACCAGATTGTTATGTGCATAAACGCGCATTTCCGCTTCCTTCAGCTCGGCACGCAACGTCTGCGTGACGCCGGGACGCACGACGGGCACCGGCCGGTTGTGGACGGACTTAATGTTGCGATAGCCGCCGTTGGCACACTCCAGGCTAGTGTGCTGGCCGGGATTGCTTTTGACGGAGACGACCAGCTTCGTTTCCGGTTCGATGCGCTACATCGCGTAAACAAGATTGCAGGCGTCCTGGGCGCGAAGCTTGAGGCCAAACTGACGGCGCATCTCGCCTGAGCCTAGCGGCTCTTCTCCCGCGGTTTTGCCGAGATAGGTAAAACGGGCTTCCACATCCTGCGTGGTGGCGACGGTAGCGAACGCGCGCATCTTGGGCACGTTGACGGACAAGCGATTTCCGGAGGCTTGTTCGATCGCACCCTCGGTGACGCAGAGGTTGCGAAGCGGCACGGAAAACCAACGAGTGGAAGGTTCAGCCCCTATCCGAGTGTTGAAACCGAGCAGGACGAAAAAGGCCACGAGCATGAAACTCGCAAGAGTTTTCATGATGAACTCATCTCCCCGCCACATGCGGAGTGACCTGTTGGCCGGTTCACAAAACCAATGTCGTATATAATCGCGGCGCTCCCGCGGAATCAAGAAAGGCTATATCATCTGGTTGAGCAAGTGGCCACGAAAATATTGTAGCGGGTGAATCGTCGGGTGATGCCAAGGTGGTTGGCGTGAATTTCGAATTCAGCGAGAAGACAAAAGATCTCGAGCGGCGGCTCGAAACGTTCATGGACGAGCATATCTACCCGAATGAGCAGCGGTTCCAGGATGAAACTGATGGCGATCGCTGGAAGCCGGCGCGAGTCATCGAAGATCTGAAACCAAAGGCCCGGGCAGCGGGGCTGTGGAACCTTTTTCTGCCGAATGATGAACGTGGGGCGGGACTGACGAATCTCGAATATGCACCGCTATGCGAGATCATGGGCCGCAGCGTGATGGCCCCCGAAGTTTTCAACTGCTCGGCGCCAGATACCGGAAACATGGAAGTGCTGGCGCGCTACGGAACGCCGGAGCAAAAGGAGAAGTGGCTGAAGCCGCTGCTCGAAGGCGAAATTCGATCCTGTTTTGCGATGACCGAGCCGGAGGTGGCTTCATCGGACGCAACCAACATTCGCGCAAGCATCGCGCGCGATGGAGGCGAATACGTTGTAAACGGCAGGAAGTGGTGGACCTCCGGAGCTGGGGACCCGCGATGCAAAATCGCGATCTTCATGGGCAAAACCGATCCCGGGGCCGCGACGCGCAAGCAGCAGTCAATGATCTTGGTCCCGCTGGAAACACCGGGAGTCAAGATCTTGCGTCTACTGACGGTGTTTGGATACGACCATGCGCCGCACGGGCATGCCGAGATTGCGTTCGAAAACGTGCGGGTTCCCGCCTCGAACATGCTGCTTGGCGAAGGACGAGGATTTGAGATTGCGCAGGGACGGTTGGGGCCCGGACGCATTCACCACTGTATGCGATGCATGGGAGTAGCCGAGCGCGCGCTGGAAACCATGTGCAAGCGAGTCGAAGCCCGCATAGCGTTTGGAAAAACGCTCGCGGAGCAAGGAACGATTCGCGCCGATATCGCGGCGTCGCGCATGGAAATCGAGCAGGCGCGGCTGTTGACGCTCAAGGCGGCATATATGATGGACACCGTCGGGAATAAGGAAGCGCGGGCGGAAATTGCAATGATCAAAGTTGTCGCCCCAAACATGGCTCTGCGCGTCCTGGATCGGGCCATTCAGGCGCATGGCGGAGCGGGAGTATCCGGGGACACGTTTCTTGCCGGTGCTTGGGCGAATGTGCGGACTTTGCGGCTGGCGGACGGACCGGATGAGGTGCATCGAGAAGCGATCGCAAAATGGGAACTCGCGAAATGGGGCAAGCCACGGGCACAAAGGCATTCGGACTAATGCCTGTTCGGACTTGATTCTCTATTGGTGTTTCTTTCCTGGAGGGTGGTGTGGCGACAGTCGTCGTGGAAGCGCCGGAGTCTTTGAAAGAACATGTGGGAAAAGAAATCGGTGTAAGTGAATGGCTCACAATTACACAAGAGCGTATCGCGCAATTCGCCGAAGCTACCGAAGACCGGCAGTGGATCCATGTTGATCGCGAGCGGGCCGAGAACGAATCGCCGTTCGGGACGACCATTGCTCATGGTTTTTTGACACTGTCACTGATTAGCCGCTTCATGAAGGATGTGATCCTGGTTCGCAGCGGGATCCGCATGGCGGTCAACTACGGGCTGAATCGCGTGCGCTTCCCTGCTCCTGTGCGCGCCGGTTCAAAGATCCGTGCGCGAGTGACTTTGCTGAGTGTCAAAGAAGTTCCTAGCGCATACGAGGTTGCATTTTCCGTGACCGTGGAGAGCGAGGGCGGCTGGAAGCCTTGCTGCGTCGCGGAATCGATTGTGCGGTACTTCGTCTGACTGCCGAGCGTAGTTCCCAGAATTGAAGACTACCAAAGAATCGCAGTACTAGATTGCGCCGGTTTCGGCGGTCCCGAGAGCGGCGCGCAGGAGCAACGTGATACGGTGCGGCATGGTAGCGAAGCGTTCGTCGTGGGTCAGGCCTTGGTGATAGCGATAATAAATCTGTTGGACGATGACGGCGATTTTGAAACGGGCAAACACCAAGTAGAACGCCATTTCGGAAACGTCGCGGCCCGTTTTTTGTGCGTAACGCTGGGCGAGTTGGGCGCGCGTCAAGCTGCCCGGGTAGATCGTCGGTCCCCAACGCGTTTCGAGCATTTCCGGCGGATCGCTTCGATCGACCCAATAGGCCAGTGCCGAGCCTAGATCTGTGAGCGGGTCGCCGATGGTGCACATTTCCCAATCCAGTACGCCGATGATTCTGGTGAGATCGTTGGGATCGAGAACCACGTTGTCGTATTTGTAGTCGTTGTGGATGAGCGCGGCGGCGCCCGAAGAAGGCATGCGCTGCCGAATCCAATTGGAGATTGTGTCGACTTCCGGAATATCGTGGGTCTTGGAGCCGTGGTAGCGCTCGATCCAGCCGCGCACCTGCCGTTCGAGATAGCCCTGCGGTTTGCCCAAATCTCCAAGGCCAATCGAGTTGTAATCGAGGCGGTGAAGAAGCGCGAGATTGTCGAGAAAGGACTCGCACACGCGCCGCGCTAATTCCGGAGAAAAATCCAGATCCGGCGGAACCTCTCTCTGAAGGATGACGCCGTGGATGGGTTCCATTAGATAAAACGGAGCTCCCAGCACGGATTCGTCATCACAAAAAACGAGGACCTGCGGAGCCGGGGGGTAGTGAGCGTGAAGTTTTGATAGCACGCGGAATTCACGCCCCATATCGTGTGCAGTTTTGACTTTGCTGCCGAACGGCGGACGCCGAAGAACCATTTCGCGCGAACCGAATTTGAGAGAGTACGTAAGATTCGAATGGCCACTTGGATACTGCCGAACGATCGGCGGTCCAGCTTCGCCTGGGAAGTGATTGCGGAGGAAGGGTTCGAGCTTCGCGAGGTCCAGCTCTTCTCCCGGGCGAACGGCGGTCGTTTGATCTTCTGAGCCAGGCATGCTTCGCTTGCGAGCTCTCCTCTAGCGATAGGTCAGCAATGCAGGATCGTCCAAGTGCTGAAACGAGTTAAACGTGCTCAGCGTGAAACGATCCCCGGAGAACACAAATTCGCTGTACGAGCAGTTGCGCGGCATCCAGACTACTTCTAAGGTGTCCAGCGGCGAAAGGTGCAATGCGCGCTGCACGGATACGGCCACCGGGCCGCCTGAGGTAAAAATGGCGCTTGTCTCGTTTTTACCGGAGGCAGACAAAAATCGCGAGAGGCCGCGATTGACACGGGCGATGAAATCCTCCCAGGATTCGACGCCATCGACCATTAATTCTGCTCGGACCCACATCGTGATTACGGTTTCGAAGAGTTTTTGGAAATTCCTGCGTCGTTGTGGTGGGCTATTCGCATTTCGTACGGCGGCATGGAGATCGCGGATGTGGGGATTGGTTAGGGAGAGCTGTGGCAGACTCTTTTCCAGCACCACATCCCCTTGAAATTCGTCGAATTCGTCAAATACGACAGGTGCCGGAGACTTCAAACCCTTCTTGGCGAAAGTCTCGCGCACCACGTTTTCCGTGTCGCGATGCCGGACGCGCGGCCCGGTCGAAACGCGATCGAGAGTAACTTTGTGCCGGGCCCAATACTCGCCGAGGACGCGGGCTTGCGCTTCGCCGGTGGCCGAGAGCTTGTCGTAATCCGGCTCAAGAAAAGAAGCCTGAGCGTGGCGAACCAGAAAAACGCGTCCCATGCGTCACCCGAGAAAAGCGCGAGTCTAGTGTGAAAGAACATGGACTAGCGGACAGCAAGAAATCGATTCGCGCCGAAACTCTCGGGCGCTAGGCCTTCGCGCTTTGTTCCTTACGGAAATCGGAAAATTTCTGGCCTTCTTCGGCGAGCCGCTTCAGTAGCGGAGCCGGCTCCCAAAGTTCGCCATGTTGCTTGTGAAATTCTTCAACGCGGTCGTAAACTTTTTCGAGACCAATCGTGTCGGCGTACCACATTGGTCCGCCGCGATGGGCCGGGAAGCCGTAGCCGTTGAGATAGATAATGTCAATGTCGACGGCGCGCAGAGCATAACCTTCCTCGAGAATGCGGGCGCCTTCATTGACCAGCGCGTAGACGCAGCGATCGACGATTTCTTCCTTGGAAATTTCTCGCTGGCGAATCCGCGCTTCGACCGACCATTTTCGCACCAGCTCGGCAACTTCCGGATCAGGAATGGCGCGGCGGCTTTCGTCATACTTGTACCAGCCAGCACCGGTTTTCTGGCCGTAACGGCCCATCTCGCAGAGACCATCTCCGGCGAAAGCCTGGCGTACTCCGGGCTTCTCCAAGTGCCGATATTCCTTGCGGATTCGCCAGCCGACATCGAGACCCGCGAGATCGCCGACAGCGAGCGGGCCCATGGCCATGCCGAAATCGTAGAGCGCGGCATCGACAGCCTCGACGCTGGCGCCCTCTTCCAAAAGAAAAACGGACTCGCGGACGTAAGGATGGAACATGCGGTTGCCGACAAATCCGCGGCAGTTCCCTACCAGGACGCCTATCTTGCCGATTTTTTTCGAGAGGTGCATGCAGGTGGCGATGACTTCCTTGCTGCTCGCCTTGCCGCGGACGATTTCGAGCAGACGCATTACGTTGGCTGGGCTGAAGAAATGCGTGCCGATCACAGCGTGCGGACGTGCGGTCGAGGAAGCAATCTCGTCGATATTCAACGTGGAAGTGTTGCTCGCCAGAATGGCGCTGGGCTTCGAGACGCGGTCCAGCTCGGCGAAAACTTCTTTCTTGAGGGCCATTCCTTCAAAAACGGCTTCGATCACCATGTCGGCGTTTCGGAAGGAATCGTAACTGAGCGTTGGCTGAATCAGCTTGAGCCGCTCGTCAACAAATGATTGTGTGAAACGGCCGCGTTTCACGGAAGTCGCGTAATTCTTCTGAATGTTCGCCAGGCCCTTATCGAGTGCGGCTTGATCGGCTTCTTTCAGGAGAACCGGGATGCCGGCGTTTGCCAAAACCATGGCAATACCGCCGCCCATCGTTCCCGCGCCAACGACGGCGACGGTGTTCACCGGGATGAGTGGAGTCTCCTTAGGAATGTCGGGGATTTTGGCGACTTCGCGCTCGCCAAAAAAAACATGAATGAGGGCCTTCGATTGATCGGAGAAGAGGCAATCCAGGAAGAGTTTGCGCTCGAGTTTCGAGCCCTCTTCGAAGGGGAGTTTTGTGGCAGCTTCCACCGCATCGATTGCTGCGAGCGGCGCGATCATTCCGCGCTGCTTTTTCCTGGCGTTTTCGCGCGCCCCGGCGAAGATTGTGGCGTTTTCATCCGCTGAGCCGAGCTTTTCGTTACGCTCGCGTGTTTTGCGGACGGGTTTATCTGCGATTTCGCGGGCAAACGCGACGGCTCCCGTCAACAAGTCGCCCTCGATCAAGCCGTCGATGATGCCGAACTTCAGTGCTTCCGCGGCCTTACTCGGGTTGCCCTCCGCGCACATTTCGACGGCTTTCCCGGCGCCCGCGAGACGCGGCAAACGCTGCGTCCCGGCCGCGCCGGGGATGATGCCAAGCTTTACTTCCGGCTGGCCAACTTGGGCACTGGGCACTGCGACGCGGTAGTGGCCAGACATGGCGAGTTCCAGGCCGCCGCCAAAGGCGCTTCCATGAATCGCCATGACGACGGGCTTCGGGCAATTTTCGATTTTCAAAAGCAGCGACGGCAATTCCATTCCGCCGCCTGATTTGCCGGAAGTGATTTTGCCGAATTCCTTGATGTCCGCGCCGGCGACGAATGTTTTGCCGCCACCAATCAGCACAGCCGCTTTGACGGAATCGTCCTTGTCGATCTGCTCGATCGCAGCCGCAATGCCTTCCGGCACGCCGGGGCTCAGCGCATTCACGGGTGGATTGTTGATGGTGATGACGGCAATGCCGTTGTCTTTGGTAAGCTTAACTAGATCGCTCATCAGTGGACGCTCTTTCTCGAAAAATGCTTTCTAAACTTTAGGGAAATACGCACGCGCCGGCCGCCGCTGTAGCGGACTCAAATCTTATTTATAAGACTTTTCACTTACGGCTGGCAAATTCGGGGCGAATCGTGTCTTGTCCACCCCAATACTTCTTGCGCAGTTCCCTTTTCAGGATTTTACCTGTGCCCGTTTTCGGCAGGCTATCGAAAAACTCAACCGAGCGAGGCGCTTTGTAATGCGCGATGCGAGCCCGGCAAAATTCGAGAAGCTCTGTTTCCGTGGCTTGCGCGCCAGGCTTTAGCACAACCAGGGCTTTGGGCACTTCTCCCCATTTCGCATCGGGAACGGGCACGACGGCAACCTCGTAGACGTTGGGATGGGCGAGAAGCGCTTTCTCCACTTCCAGCGAAGAAATATTTTCGCCGCCGCTGACGATGATTTCCTTCTTGCGGTCGACGACCAATAGATAGCCATCCTCATTGATCGTGGCCATATCGCCGGTATGAAACCATCCGCCGCGCATGGCTTCGGCGGTCGCCTGCGGCTGCCCCCAATAGCCCTCCATCACCACATCGCTGCGGGCCACTACTTCGCCGATGCTCTGGCCGTCATGCGGGACATCCTTGTCGCTCGGATCGACGACGCGCAATTCGACACCTGGAATTGCGAAACCGGTCATGGCCTGGCCGATGTATTTTTGCTCGCCTTTCCAGTCGAGGCCCGGCTTCATTCTGGAGACAGAAAGCGTGGGCGAAGTTTCCGTCAGGCCGTAGCCGGAACGGCAGCTTGCGCCAAGTTTTTCCTCAACCTCGCGCACCAGGGTCGGAGACGAGGCGGCTCCGCCGATATTGACGATGCGCAGGCTGCTCAAATCATGCTTGGTGCGCTCGGGGCAATTGACGAGAGCCGTGGCCATGGCCGGAACAAGACACATCGTTCGAACGCGTTCCTGCTCAATCAAACTGAAAATGCGCGCTGTCTCGAAACGCTGGAGCATCACGTGCTTGCCGCCGGTCAAAGCAAGGGCGTGCGGCGTGCCCCAGCCATTGGCGTGAAACAGAGGAATCGTGTGGAGCTGAGCGCCTTCCGCGGTGGGATCGTCGGTGAGGCAGGCGTAGAGCGCGTGCATGTACACATTGCGATGCGTCAGCATCACGCCCTTGGGCGTGGCGCTGGTCCCGCTGGTGTAGAAAATCTCAGAGACGGCATTCTCGTCAACTTCCATGATGTCGGTGTGGCAGGGCGTGGCGTCGGCAAGAAGTTGGTCGTAGTTTTTTGGCGCGAGCCAATCCGCCTGTGGCGTGCCATCGAGAAGATAGAATGCTTCAACCGTCGAGGCGCTTTGCCGGAAGGACTCGACCGTCGGGAGAAAACTGTTTTCGAGAAAGAGCACTTTGGCCCCGGCGTCGTTTAAAATAAAAGCAAGTTCATGTGGAGCCAGCCGGATATTTAGGGGAAGCAGGATAGCGCCTGCGTCGAGAACGCCGTAGTAAGCCTCCAGCAGGCGATGGCAGTTCATGCTCAGGAAGGCGACGCGGTCGCCGGGCTTCACGCCGGCTGCTCGCAAGGCGCCCGCCAGCAGAGCGACGCGCTGGGCAAATTGCGCGTAGGTGAATCGCAGACCGCCGCAAACGACCGCGGTCCTGCTCGGAAATTGGGCTTCCGCGTATCGCAAGCATCGAAGAGGTGTAAGAGGGATATTCATGTTGTATCCAGCGCCTTCTAGGCGGTTTGGCCTCCGTCGACGACCAGAACATGCCCGGTGACGTAGTCGGAGGCGTCCGAGGCAAGAAAGACGGCTGCGCCTTGCAAATCGTGGTCATTGCCAAATCGCCGTAGCGGGATCTTCTTCAAGAACTCTTCTTTGTTTCGTTCTATCACGACCTGCGACATGTTTGTGGGAAACCAGCCCGGGGCGATGGAGTTTACTTGAATGTTGTGGATACCCCATTTCGAGGCCAAGTCTCGAGTGAAGGCAATGACGCCGCCTTTGCTGGCATGGTAGCCGATGGCTTGAAATTCTGGCGGAGCACCGCGCAAGCCCGCGACGGAGGCGATATTGATGATCTTTCCGCGGCGTTGGGCGGTCATGAATTTTCCAGCGGCCTGTGAGAAGAGAAAAGTGCCCGTCAGATTCGTCTCGATCACTTTGTTCCAGTGTTCGAGGCGCATTTCTTCGACTGGAGCGCCCCAAGAAGTCCCGGCGTTGTTGATAAGAATATCGATGCGGCCGAATTGAGAAATCGCCGCATCGACTACGGCCTGAACGTCGGCTGGGTTTCTTACGTCGCAGCCGAGTGCCAGCGTCCGTACGCCGAGGCTCTCGAGTTCCTTAGCGGCTTGCTCACAACGCTCCTTCTTACGGGCGCACAACACGAGATTGGCGCCCATTTCCGCCAAGCCTTCCGCCATCTGACGGCCGAGCCCGATGGATCCGCCGGTGATGATTGCCAGGCGTCCTGTGAGATCAAAGAGTTGTCGAACGTTCATCGTAGGCGGCGTACTTTCCCGTTATATCTGACGTTCTCCCTGGACTCACCGTTGCCCTCTCGCCCTAAAGACATGCGCATTGGAAAATACTAGAAGCAAGGGCATACGCCAAGCTCGATTTCGACTATCGGGCAAACCGGAGTGGTTTCGATGAGCCGAGCCACTATGCAGGGCTTGCGGGGGCGCTTTTCCGAGAGTCTCGCACAAAGCTTCGCCCGTGGCGTTCCGAGCCAAGCACCAGGAGGACAGCAAGCGTCAGGATGGTTACGACTTCAAAGCCGGCGATGGCCCACTGGTAGCCCACGCGGTCACGCAAAGAATACTGGATCGCATTTGTGGGCGACGCGAACAGAATTCCCAATTGGTAGGTAAGCCCGGGCATTAATCCCCGTGCCGCATCCGCGGACATTTCGTTCAGATGCACGGGAATCACGCCCCAAGCGCCCTGCACGCCCATTTGCATTACAAACGCGGCGATGACCAGAACTGCTAAACTTCCGCCAAAAGCCCATAGGGGAATGATAAGTAAACAGAGTCCCAATGCCGCGATCATACTCTTGCGCCGGCCGGCGACCTGCGAGAGGTGTCCGAAGATAATTGCGCCGACGACCGCCCCGATGTTGTAAATAATCGCCGTGTTCGCGACTACGACCGCCGAGAAGCGGTGTACTTCGTGCAAGAAGTCCGGGTACAGATCCTGCGTGCCGTGGGACATGAACATCATGAAGGTCATAAGCACGACCAGGTAGAGGAATCGTTTCCATTCTAGCGCCACGGTGCGCAAGACTTGACCCGTGCTGGCGGCGTGGTGCTGCTTCCACGCTTCGGACTCCGGAACCTTGCGCCGGATGTAGAGCGCGAGCAAGGCAGGTAGTGCGCCGATCCAAAACATCGGTCGCCATCCCCAGGCGGGCAGAAGGAACCGTGCGGCCATCGCGGCAAGCAGATAGCCGATCGAATAGCCGCTCTGCAAAATCCCGCTGAGGATGCCTCGCCAGCGCAGGGGCGCCGCTTCCATCGCGAGGGATGCACCTACGCCCCACTCGCCGCCCATGCCGATGCCGAACAGAGCCCGCATCACGAGAAAGAACTTGTAGTTGGGTGAAAAACCGCACAGGAGCTCGATTAGCGAGAAATAGACGACGTTCGCCATTAGCGGTCTACGCCGCCCGTAACGATCGGATAGCACGCCGAAAATCGCCGCCCCAACCGGACGCAAAGCGAGGGTGGCAAAAGTAGTGAAGATGATGTCTTTCTTCGATACGCCGAATTGACGAGCAAGGACGTCATACATGAAGACAACCACAAAAAAATCGAAGGCGTCTAGGGTCCAGCCAAAAAAACCGGCAAGAATTGCGTGACGTGCGTTAGATTTGGAAGCAACCGCTGGGTCCGTTATTTGCACGCTATCAACCCCTGCCGATGAGGAGTTGACAACCCCTCATGGAAGCCGAGGTTGCTGGCCTTCCCGTGCAAAACACTCCGCAGCGGTTTTGCGCTATGCCGGCAATGCTTGTCCACGTGTTTCGGCTCCAAAAGGAATTAGAAGAAGACCAACGGCAAATGCAAGCGAAGTCATGGCTACCGGAATGCCGAGCGAGCCGTATCGTTCGACGCCGCTTCCGACCAGAAATGTGATCCCGGCTCCGCCGAAGCGCGCAAAGGACGTGGAGAAAGCGAACGCGCTTGCGCGGCATTCGGTGGGATACTGCTCCGGCAGCCACAGCGTGTAGACCGCGAAGTTCGCTCCGCCCAAACCCAGAAAAAACAAGCAGGCAAAAAACCACGGAAGCGCGGCTGGCCCCAGATAGAAGACTTTTCCGAACGTGAACGCAATAAACACCATCATCAAGACGAAGAAAAAGCCGAGGGCGCCGCGCCGGCCAAAGCGTTCGGCAAGCCAGGGCATCCCGAGGCACCCCAGAATTGTGGCGAACGCGACGAGCATGGTCGCGCGGGAGGCAAGCTGCGCGGCTTGCGGGCCAGCTCGGCCAGTTGCTTCGGCAAGAGAAGTTACCGCTGCCGGTACATAGACGGTTCCAGCCCAAAGCCCGCTGATCGAAGCAAGCATGAACAACGAGTTCAGAATCGTACGGCCGCGCAAAGCAGGCGAAAAGAGCGCTGCGAATGGGCGATAGAGCCGCCAGGAGCGAACGATATCTGCCTTGCTGGACCAGCGCGACGGCTCGGTAACGCCATGACGCACCCAAGCAAGGAGGAGTGCGGGCAAGCCCCCGACGGCAAACATGGCGCGCCAGCCGTAGCGGCTGCCGATCGCATAGTTGGCGATCGCAGCAAGGAAGACGCCAACGTAGTAGCCCGTGTGCATATAGCCCGCGCCCGCGCGGCGCCGGCCCTCCGGCCACTCCTCGGCGACAAATGTGCCGCCCATGGCCCACTCGCCGCCAATTCCAATTCCTGCAAGGAGACGCAGTATCGCCAACTGCCAGACGCTGGTGACCAGTGCGCTGAGAAACGTAAAGACTGAATACCAAACGATGGTCAGCATCAAGGTGCGCACTCTGCCGAACTTATCGCCGACGGGACCCCATAAAAAAGCGAGCCCCCAGCCAACCAGGAAGAGAGCGAAAAGCAATCCACCGTAGTAGCCGACATTGCCTTTTGTCGCGGCGATGCCGGATCGAGGCAGAAGTTCTCGAAGCGAGGGAAATAGAACCAGCGCGTAGATGAAAGAATCCATGCCGTCGAGAGTCCATCCACCCCATGAGGCCCAGAATCCTCGAATTTGATTTCCGGTGAGCGGGACGCGAGCGGAGTCGCGATCGTTCGAAGAATCAAGAGGCATCGCGGTTGGGACTATATCAAAAAGCGATGGCGGCGAAAGAGCGAACTCAGGTAGCGGCACCATCTGGATCGAAGCCGCGCAACGCAGGAAGCATCTGCGCCAAATCCCATTTCAGCGCCCGCAGACGGTGATGTAAACTCCCTAGTTCGCGCGGTGCGGAAGAGAGCGGCGAATCCTAGGCGGGAATGATTCATTGCAACTAGAGGAGGATTGGTGAAAATTACGGATGCCAAGGTGCTGATCTCATCTCCAGGCCGGAATTTCGTAACCCTAAAGGTCTCGACGGACCAGGGCATTTACGGCCTCGGCGATGCGACGCTTAATGGCCGCGAGCTGGCCGTCGCCGCCTATCTATCCGAGCATTTAATTCCCTGCCTCATCGGCCGTGATCCGTTTCAATCCGAAGACATCTGGCAATATTTCTATCGCGGCGCGTACTGGCGCCGCGGCCCCGTGACCATGGCTTCGATTGGCGCGATCGACGTCGCCCTTTGGGACATCAAGGGCAAAGCCCTCAACACTCCGGTTTACAACCTTCTCGGCGGAAAAAGCCGCACCGGCGTCATGGTCTACGGCCATGCCAATGGCCGCGACATCGAAGAAACCATCGACGAAGTCGGCAAATACGCGGCCATGGGCTATCGCGCCATTCGCGCGCAATCGGGCATCCCCGGGATTCCTTCAACCTACGGAGTTGCGAAAGACAAGCTCTACTACGAACCTGCCGAAAAAGGCTTGCCTCCGGAAAACCTCTGGTCCACCGAAAAATATCTGCTGCATGTGCCAAAACTTTTCGAATTACTGCGCGTGAAGTTTGGCGATGATGTCCACCTCCTGCACGATGCCCATCACCGCCTTACGCCGATCGAAGCGGCTCGTCTCGGCAAGAGCCTCGAGCCTTATCACCTCTTCTGGCTCGAAGATGCCGTCACGGCGGAGCTTCAGGAAGGATTTCGCATCGTGCGTCAGCACACCACCACGCCGCTCGCGCTGGGTGAAGTCTTCAACACGATTTGGGACGCCAAGACCGTCATCACCGAACAATTGATCGATTACATTCGTATGGCCACGGTCCACGGCGGCGGCATCACGCACCTCAAAAAAGTCGCGTCTCTCGCGGAGATTTATCACGTCCTCACCGGCTGCCACGGTGCGACAGACTTGTCCCCAGTTTCCTTAGCCGCCGCTCTTCATTTCGACATCTCCGTCAACAATTTCGGAATTCAGGAATACATGCTTCACACCAAGGAGACCGACGAAGTGTTCCCGCACACGTATTCCTTCAGCGACGGCTTCCTCCATCCCGGAGACGCGTCCGGTTTGGGCGTCGACTACAATGAGAAGCTCGCGGAAAAGTTTCCTTACGAACGCGCGTATTTGCCCATCAATAGAAAGTTGGACGGCACGATGTTCAACTGGTAGAGCGATGTTGCTGTTCCCGACCAAAAGGGCAAGCGCTTTGCGAGTGCACTCAGCAAGCAAGAGATCTTCACGTGGAGATGTAAACAATGGGATACAGCAAGCTCGATCTGACGGGCAAGTCAGCCGTGGTCGTCGGCGGCACTTCCGGCATCGGCCGAGCGATCGCTTTGGGCCTGGCCGAAGCCGGCGCCGACGTCGCCCCCACATCGCGGCGCCTCGACCAAGTGGAGGCCACCGCACGCGAGGTCGAAGCCCTGGGACGCCGCGCCCTTCGCCGAACGTCTGATGTGACCGACCGGGCTTCGCTCGAACAGGTGCTCGATGCCGCGCTCGAATCATTCGGCAAAGTGGATATCCTCGTGAACTCCGCCGGACGCACCAAGCGCGCCCCCACGATCGATTTTTCCGAACAAGACTGGAATGACATTCTCGAAACAAATCTCACGGGCATCCTGCGCGCCTGCCAGATTTTTGGCCGGCACATGGCGGAGCGCCGCTACGGAAGGATCATCAACATCGCTTCGATTGGCTCTTTTCTCGGCATATTCGAGGTAGCCGCGTACTCTGCCAGCAAAGCGGCAGTCGCCTCGCTGACGCGGTCGCTGGCCGTCGAATGGGCGCCCCACGGAATCTGCGTGAATGCCATCACACCGGGCGTCTTCCGCACCGCGCTGAACGAAAAGCTGCTGGACGGCACGCCTCGAGGCAATGAATTCCTGATGCGCACACCCATGAAGCGCTTTGGGCAAGTCCAGGAGCTGGCTGGCGCGGCCGTCTACCTCGCTTCGGACGCGGCCAGTTTCACGACGGGCTCCGTGCTCATTGTTGATGGCGGAATCCTCGCCAGTGGCGTAAACCAGTGAACAGATGAAGAGAGAAAGAATAAGTTAAGTTAGAAGATCCTGGAGCCAGGGCGAAAGTTCGACTCGCGACCTGCCGATTCGTTCTCTAGGGGAGTACCGTAATTCTCGTGACGGGATGAATCTCCATCCACTGTGCATGGAAACTGTCCTGGACCAAAGTGCCAACTATTTGAACGTGAGAACCCACCGGAGGCAGAGACACTTGATCGGTGTAGTTGGCACACGCCGTTTTGGCGTCCTGCTGGCTAACACGGAATTTACATACAATCTCAAAAACCAGATTCCCTCCTTCATCGCTCATGTTCCCGGCGTTCAATAGAGTTTCAAATTCCGGGTCCACCTTCAGCCAGCCGTGGCTGTCGCCATCACCTTCGTGGCGAACGCCGTCAGCCTTCTTGCCCGCAGTAGCATCCACGATTGTCCCTGTGACAGCGACGCATTGTTGTTTCACGATAAGGCGGGTCGGATGGTAGACGTGGCTCCACAGGCTCGGATCACACTGCGTTTCCGGCGGCTGAGGCGGCTGAGGCGCCGGAGGCGTGGTTCGGGGGACCGCCTGGGCGGACGGTACTGTAGGCGCCAGCGAGACTGTCACGAACTTCGACCAGACCCAGCCAACCTGTTCATCCTCCGTCCTAACATGGTAGAAGCCACTATCCGGGGCTTCGTCCACCAGAGTTAGTCTCGCTCCCTGAGGGAGATGAGCAAGGGCGACGCTCGCCGTCGAGGGATCGCGACGAAGAATAACATTTCGGTTAGTGGTCGCGGTCTGGCCTAAGACAGAAAAGGGACAGATCAGCAGAATCAGTAGCCCTACAAAAGTTCGCATGGAGTTCATCTTCATGTCTTCGCTCCTCTCATTTTCGTCTTAGGCGTGTCCCGCTGTCCCGACTCGTCCCTATTTGCGGGGTACCCCACCATCGCCTCGTTCCTCGAACAGTACCAGACTTGATGGTGGGCACAAAATTGGGCACAGGATCTTGGGGTGAACTGCACTGAACCCTTAACTTGAGACACCCGGATAAGGCACACTTTCGAGGGAAACGAACTGCAAGTGGCGAGATCAATTTGACCCCTTCGAACCGGAGAACAGTCGCCACCAGAGAACTCAGGTGAGTTCACGCTCTCGAAGGAAATCAACCAGTTGCCGCCGAAGCGCGTGCTGGTTGACAAGACGTTGGAGCCGGATTTTCTAGAAAGGGGCCTTCGAAAGTCGCGGCTCGACGCTAGAAGAGCGGCTTCTTTTTGATCGAAAAGGTGACTTACTCCCATGAGGAAACTAGCCCAGGTGTCGCGGGCTTTAGCTTGTTTCGCTCCCGAGCTACTGCCGAGTTACTTGCCTCCCGCCTTACGTCTGGTGCGGCACCTCCGGTTGCGATAGATTTGATCGGGAGGATTCATGGACATTCTAGCAGCCATTAAACGCGAAGAGAGAAAACTCGAAAAGCAGTTAGGCAAGCTACAGGACCAATTGAACGGAATACGAGCGGCTGGGAAGGCTTTGGGCGATTCGACGAGCAAGGAACTCAAAGTGGTAAAGAAGCGCGTTATGTCTGCTGCCGCCAGGGCGAAGATCGGGAGAGCTGCCAAGAAGCGGTGGGCGAAGTTTCGAGCGCAGGCTAGGAAGGCGGCCGGATAATTCCCGCCTTCCCGGTCGGAACACCAGTAGTAGGCAATACGTAACGCACCTTCATCGAGTGACTCGACACCGGCTGTTCAATGGAATAGGCTCGAACCGTGGACCATGAGCATCGTGGGCTAAGATTTGCGTTCAGCGCCAGTGCCGAGATCGCTCCTGAAAGCTCGCCCGCTGCTTCTGTCACCGCTCGCGTGACGGAGGTGAGCTTGCGTGGGTGTCTCCTGGAGACTTCTGCGGCGTTTGAGATGCAGCTCCCTGTGTTGGTGAAGATTGACCACTCGGGAGAGCATTTCGAGGCCGAGGCATCAGTCCTGTATATCAAGCCGGAGGGCATGGGCTTGGTGTTTCGCGAAATAAAGCCCCAATTTCGAGCCGTTTTGCAGAAATGGGTTCTGACTGCGTTGGATCACCAACCTTATGCCTCAGAAATCCCTGGTTAGCTCCTCGGACTCGTACGGCGCCTTGATGCGTAACAATTAGGTGCTATCCTCAGCTTGTGTCCACGAGTTTTGAATCCGCTCTTCTGTCCGTCTGGCAACAGACCCTAGTCGATAAGAAGAAAATCGTCGAGATTGACGGCGAAACTTATTCCGTCAAGCAAACGGCCAAAAGCAAATTGAAGCAAATTGATTTTCGTTTTGAAGGCCGAGAACTGCGGGGCCTGGAACAAAACCCGAACACCAAATCCAGATGGGCGAAGCTGGCCAGCGAAGGCAAAAAAGTCATGCAGTTTCTCGAAGCGGGAAGGTACATCGCGGTGGTTGTGGACGGGAAAATTCAGATTTATAAGTAGTCGTTGTGGTGTTCAATCCGAATGAACAGATAGAGCGGAAATTGATATGGCGCTAATCAAACTTCGCGAGGCGAATGAAGCCGGAGAAGAAACCGGAGTCCTCTTTGTAGATACCGATCAAATTCTTGCCATCAGTTCTGGCCCTGATGCGACAGAAGTCCAGATGGCCGATGGGCGCACGCGATGGGTTAAAGATACCCCTGATGCCGTCGTCTCCCTGGCAACGGCGTCTGGATGATGGCCACCCCCGCCTCGCTATGCTGGTGCGGCGTATACCGTTCTTAGCCGTAAAGCCTCTGTGCTCTGAGGCCGGGGAATCTGCGATTCTGTCATAAGTTCCTCGTCCCCAAAAAGGACCTGTGGGCGGGCAGCCCAAACGTAAGGGCGAGGAGGACGTCAAAAAGGCACACTTCTAGTGCAATCCCACCGCACCCTGGACGGAACGGACAAGTCTGCCGGAATCGTATCCGATTCCGTCTTTGAAGACGAGTTCCACGTTTTCGATGTCTTCAATTTTCTGGCTGGGATCGCCCTTGACCACAACGATGTCGGCTTGTTTGCCGGCCTTCAACGTGCCGATTCGATCCTCCTGTCCCAGGAATTCAGCCCCATTTTCGGTAGCGATGTGAATCGCTTCGAGCGGTGTGAAACCCGCCTCAACCAGCAGTTCTGTTTGTCTCTGATCGCCGAATCCCGCCAGCGCTCCTCCGTACCCTGTGGGGTCCTCGCCGGAGAGCAGCAATCCTCCCGCTTTCACGAAGTCGTGTTCAAACTGCATTTCCTTCTTAAGGAGAATTGTGCCGTTGTCGTTGCCCTCCGCAATCTTGGCACGTGCTGCTAGATAATCCGCACGCGATGGCAGGGACATCGCCTTTAACACACGGTCCTCGAGCGGCGGGCGATTCGCGGCAAACGTTTCGAAAATGACGAGTGTGGACGTCACCGCGACATGATGCTGCACTAGCTTACGAATCACCGCTTGGACCGTTTCGCTTTCGATATCCATCTTTTCCATGCTGGGGTGCCGGTCGGCATCGGGCGGACAGACATCCGGCAGCTTATCGGGGTTGAACTCTTGGTCCACCACCAAGCCGTGTTCCAGGTCGTCGATTCCCAATTCCGCTGCTTCGCTGAATCCCACTGAACACAAATGGCCCGTGACCTTGATTCCCCGTGCATGGGCGGCTTTGATCGCTGCGCTCAGTTCCGCACGCGTGATGTGCATGTACGCTTTGAAAGAAGTGGCCCCCTCATCGATCCAGTAATTCACGAGACGCACGGCCTCTTCGGGCCCACTGAGCTCGTGTAACTGTGGCGTAAAGGAGCCCGCACCCTCAAGATACGGACCGGTGATGTGCACCTTGGGCCCAGGCATCTTGCCGGTGTCGATCATTTTCTTCAAAGCCAGGTCCGTGTAGGTTTCCAGGCTCCCTGTCGTTCGAATCGAGGTCACGCCCTCGGCCAGATACAGGCGCGGAAAACTGAATCCCATTTCACCATAAAGCGCAGGAGCGCCTTCTACCGGCCCTTCCCCCGAAGCTGTTGGGTAAAACATGTGATCGTGCATTCCCACAAGGCCCGGAATCACCGAGCGCCCCGTCAACTCGAGGACCTGCGCGCCGGGGGGAACAGAAACCGCAGAGGAAGGTCCAATTCCTCGTATGACTCCGTTCTCGATGAGAATAGTCTGATCGGCCTCCGGAGCGGCTCCCGTCCCGTCGATGACCCGCACGTGCTGCAATGCCACCACAGTCGAATCCACGGCAACGAAGCTCTTGGTGAGCGGCGAGAGCGTTGGTTTTTGCTGCGCCTCTAAACTCGCCATCAAAGTCGCAACCAGCACTATCCCTAGCAAGAGCTTGCGCATTTTCTCCCCTCTCTCATCAAGAAGGGGAGCGAAACGCTCTCGCTCCCCTCTCCAGTCTGTGGTGTTTCCGGCGCAGGAGTTAAAACGTATACTTCAGCCCAAATTGAATGATGCGCGGGGACACCGTGGTCGCCGTGATCTGCCCAAAGCTCGGGGCATGCAACTGAGTAATCGCCGTTGAGAATTGCGTTGTGGTCTGGCTAGCGAACTGCGGGGTATTGAAGGTGTTGAAGAACTCCGCCCGGAACTGAACCGTTCCGGCTTCGCTCAGACCTCCAACTCTCGTGTCCTTAAATATCGACATGTCCATATTGTGTTGGCCCGGACCATACACTACGCCGCGGCCTAGCGTGCCGAACCCAGTTCCATCACCAATTTGCGGAGGAGCGCAGAAAGCATTGGCATTGAAGAAATTATCCAGATTCGTCTGCACCGGACCAGGAGTTAGAATGTTTGCGGCCGTTTTGCCGGGACACAAAGTTCCTCCAAAAGTCCCGAATGCTCCTGCAAGTCCATAGATACTGCCCGCAGCGGGATCCGTAAACGTCAGCGCAGGCCCAGATTGCGCAACGATGACTCCCGACACCCCCCACCCACTGAGCAGCCTTCCGTCAATTCCCTCGTTGTTATGGAAGGTAGGCAAATCCCATAGGTAGTTCGCTACAAAGCGGTTCCGGGTGTCGAAATCCGCCGGGCCGTAGCCGTTCATCGGATTCAATTGGTCGTTGTAGGCGCCTCCCCCTAGCGGGAACGTGCCAACACCCGTTACGTCGGTCAGCGTCTTCCCATAGGTGTAGGCCAGACCGAACTGAATCCCGTGGCTCAACCTTTTTTGGACGTTCGCCTGCAAACTGTTGTAGTTGGAAATCCCGGTCCATTGCGCTTGGTCCAATCCGCTAGGCGCTATGCCGAGAACGGGGACGCGTTGGGCCGCATTTTCAAATGTATTTGTCGTCAGCCCGTTGACCGGGTTGGCAGCGCTGGCGAGTTCCGCCTGATTGATTTGGTTCGTCGTTTCAATGCGATTGGTCTTGGTCCCCACGTAGCCGACCTGGACCAGAGTTGTGCTGTTCAATGCGTATTGAATGCCGAAGTTATACTGCTGGGTGATGGGGGGCTTCCAGTCGGGGCTGATGGAATTAATTGTAAGCGCCGTATTTGGAGATCGCTCTACGAAGTTCGGGAATACTTCGTTCGACGGAGGATTGAACGGGACCTGCAAAGTTGCCAATGCATTCAATGCGCCAACGTTTGTCTGCCTCGAGAAAAACGGTGGATTGACAATTAATTGGAACGCGTCATTCACTGGCGGATGCGTGTAGTAGAGTCCATACCCGCCGCGCACGACGAGCTTGTCATTGAAGAGAGGCGGCGTCCACGCAAATCCCAGCCGTGGCCCAAAATTGTTCAGCGCCCAACCATTCGCTGCGAACGTCGGATTGGAGTTTCGCATAATCCCGGCCGGCAGAGTCCCCGGGAAGTTGGAAGCCGCGATGAAACCTGAGAAAGGCTTGTTAGCTAGGTCGTTCGAAGCCAACGACGGCCAGAAGTCGACAAGTTTCCCTTTTCCGTCCGAAGTCTGACCAAGGCCCTCCCATCGCAATCCTACGTTTACGGTCAAGTGCGAGTTCACCTTGATGTCGTCCTGGGCGAAGCTGTACAGGCTGCCGACGTGAAACTCTCTGGTGGTATCCCCGCAAAGATCATCCGACACGTTGATGTTGCTCAATTTCCCGCCGTTCTGCGCCGCGCTCATTCCAAGCAGGAAATCTTCGAAGCTCAAGAACGAAATATCACCGCGCGTCACTTCTTGATCCGCGGAGTCGGCGATGTCTCTTTCCCATCCAAAGCCCGCGCGTAGGTTGTGCCTTCCGTGAGTCCAGGATATTTGATCCTGCGCTGCCCACGCCGTCGGCGCAGTAAACTGACCATCATTGAAGTTGCCGCTCAACTCCATCGAACCGATGACCATGATCGGCATGAACGCGCTCGTGCACCCGGGCGTCAGTCCAATGGATTGATTGGTGACCTGATTCTGGCTGGTGACTCTGCCGTAGTAGCGATGGTACGCAATGCTGGCCTCGTTGATCAGCGTCGGTGCGATCACATACGTATCTTTGATGTTGCCGTTCCAGTTTTTGAACAGGTCATTCGTACCTGAACCGGGAACGTTCGAAGACGTGAACGCCAAAAATTCCGGTGACTTCGCGTAGAAAAACTTCTCCGAGATCGTATGCTTGTTGCTCGGCGCGTAGTCCACGTTCGCGATGTACTGGTCCTCGTTGAATTTAGATGGAATACTGAATGACGATTGCCCCTGTGGACCTGCTTGCGAGTCCCTAACCTTTTGTGGCGTGGGGATGAGGAAGCCCCCGCCTGCTGTCTTGAGGTTGAGTAGCTTTAGTGCTACGGGGTTTATGTTCGATCCATCCGCTGCGATCGTTCCGCCATTGCTGCCCTGGTGCCCCCCAAACAGTTTGGCGATGCCGGCAGCCGTGCGGTCGTCCGTCAAATCAGGCAATATCGCGGTGGCCACCGAGTTCGAGCTCACTCCATTTATCTGTCTCGTGCCTTGATAGGAACCAAAATAAAACAGCTTGCTCTTGATGATGTGCCCGCCGACCGTTCCACCGAACTGGTTCTGCTTCAGGGGAGGCCGCGGAACTCCGTTTCGATTCAGGAAAAAGTCATTCGCATTGAAGATGTCGTTGCGAAGAAATTCGAACAGCGCGCCGTGCAGTTGATCGCTACCTGACTTGGTCACTACATTGACGTTTCCGCCCGCGCCGCGCCCATACGATGCGTCGTACAAACTGGTTTGCACTTTGAACTCTTGGATCGCATCCGGGTTGGGAATGGAGATTCCACCGATTGACAATATGCTGCCGGTGCCTTGCGTCTCCATATTCCCGGCGTCTTGGCCATCCATCTGGTAACTGTTGTCCATGATTCGGCCGCCGTTGACGAACACGTCCACGGAATTCTTTCCCAAGCTTGCTGCGTTCGGCACCGAGCCCGAGACTCCGGGCGCTAGATCCAGGATCTGCGTGTAGTTCCGGCTGCTAAGCGGCAGAGCCGGAACGGTTTTGTCGTTTACCGTGCCGCCGTTCGCGGAGCCCTCGGTTTGTAGAATCTCTTCAGACGCCTCCACGACCACTTTCTCAGCCGATCCGCCAAGCTGCAGCCGGATGTTCACCGTGGCTGTGCTGGCGACTTGCACAAGAATGTTTTCACTAGTTTGCGTCTTGAATCCCGCGGCTTCCACGGTGGCCGTATACGATCCCGGCGTTAGCAAAGGAACTACAAAATCACCGTCAGCATTGCTCTTGACGGTACGAGTGATGCCGGTGGCTTCGTTCGTCACCGTAATAGTGGCCTGACCGACGGCCGCTTTTGATGGGTCGGTAACGGTTCCCATGACCTGCCCAGTGGCGGCCGTTTGCCCCCCTGCTCCTCGAACACCCGCGAATTGGATGAGCGCGACAAGCAACACCAACGACAAAACGAGTTTGCTTCGAGAATTCACCACACACCTCCCATGTAGGCCGCTCGCTGGGACTCCCCTGCCCCGAAGTGGAACGGCGTTCCACTTCAGAAGTAGACATGTCTCGTAACATCTTCTACTTAGCGCTGTCAAGGAATATGTCGGAACGCTGTTCCGCTTGGTGGAACGCTTCCTTCGGCGGATTCTGCTTGATATCGCTACGGTTATTTTTACTCGTTGGATAATCAGACTCGCAGAAGCGCTCACCTACAGGAGAACGAACCTACTCACCGAAGGAGTTCTTACTGGAAAAACAGCTTAGCACCGGCAGGGTTTCGTCGAATCTAAGGCACTCTAGATCTTCGGCACGGACATAAATCCCAGCTTGTCGGACACCTCGGAGGTGGCTCGAACCAAAGCATCTTTAAAAAACTCCCTTCGTTCCGCCGTCATCTTGTGCTTGAACATCGACAGGCTCATGGCTGCCACGATTCTCGAAGAAAAGTCACGGATCGGAGCAGCTATGCAGCGCAGTCCCCTGGTATATTCTTCGTTGTCATGACCAATGCCTTCCCTGCGCACCACCGCAATCTCTGACAGCAGCTGGTCCAGCGTCGAAAGTGTTTGCGGCGTGAGTTTTTCGAGTCTCTTCTTGTTCCTGTAGAGCATCCGAATCTCGCTATCGGACAGCCCCGCCAAAAAAACTTTGCCGAGAGCCGTGCAGTGGGCCGGCGCTCTGTGCCCCATTCCGAAACTGATCCTCACCGGCTCCTTGCTTTCCTCATGGGACACATAAACCACTTCCGTTCCCTGCAGGATCGCCAGATGGCTGGCCTCGTGGCACTCTTCTGTGAGTCGTTCGAGCATCGGCGCCCCAAACGTAAGCAAGGGAGAGTGATGATTCAGCTGCTCCCCTAGTCTGGCGGCCCGGCTGCCGAGACTGTATTTCGCCGTCGGTGGATCAAACGCCACATACCCCGCAGTTTCCAGAGTCGCGACGAGCCTATGCACTGTGCTCTTGGGAGTCTTCAGCACACCGCTCAAATCCGTAATGCCCAGGCCATCCACGCCGTCACTAAGCGTATCGAGGATGCGCAAAGCCTTAATCAACGATTTTACGGGCTTCTTATTCCTTGCGGCGTTCCGTTTGGCCATTGCCTTCACTGTGCTCCCATATTTGTCGATTTGAATTTCGACCTCACATTTCTCCCGATGTCCTTCTAGCTGCAGCCGAGTTTGCGCTGGGTGAGCATCTCTATAAGTCCGGACATTTGCATCAAGCGATCCCTCATTTCAAAG
>Ga0207144_1032_pt1 | contig 31517 bp, 34 predicted proteins | sample Alteio_BWMinHeat_FD_153583 | JGI IMG/M metagenome (GOLD analysis project Ga0207144, IMG submission 153583) | Enriched cells from forest soil in Barre Woods Harvard Forest LTER site, Petersham, Massachusetts, United States -... | ecosystem: Environmental > Terrestrial > Soil > Temperate forest >...
TAGAGCAGACAAGGCAAGGTCAAAAACAGATCTATCAGGATACGGATTAGGATTATCAATTGCTAAAAACATAGTTGATTCTCTTAATGGAACTATTTCAGTTGAAAGTAAATTAAATAAGGGTACGACCTTTACTATCAAGCTTTAAGCTGGTTTTCAGAAAGTAAATTTAGAATTTAAAAGGATGAGTAAAATTAAACTATTTTTTAAAAATACAAAAAATTGGTTTTTGAAATTATCTCCAAAAGCAAAACTTATAATTATTGCTGTCACTTTGCTGATTTTGTGGTTTGGAGCAACAATCATTTTGGGGGCAAGCAAGAAGCAGGCTCAATATCAAACAGCTCAGGTCCAGAAAGGCTCAATAATTGCAACAGTAAATGAGAGTGGGAATGTTGCATCTAATAGCCAGGCAGGGGTTGGTTCCCCAACTACCGGAATTATTGAGGAAGTTTATGTAAAAGATGGGGACTCTGTAACAGCGGGACAAAATCTTTTTAAGGTCAAATCAATTGCCACTCCACAAGAACAGGCATCAGCCTATGCAAATCTTCTAACAGCACAAAATAATCTTTCCTCAGCTCAATCAAAAACTAATTCACTTCAAGCAGCATTATTTAAAGCGAACCAAGCATTTATAAATGATAAAGGAATTCCCAACCCAACTGATCTTCAAAAAACAGATCCAGTATACATTGAGGAAAATGCAACTTGGCTGCAAGCACAAGCTGATTATGTAAACCAGCAAGGAGTAGTTAGTCAAGCACAAGCCGCTTTAAATGATGCTAGCCTAAGTTACCAGGCAACTCAAGACTCTGTTGTTCCAGCTCCACTTGCTGGAACTATTGCAAACCTTGCCCTTCAAGTTGGCGATCAAGTAACTGCAAGTAGCGGTAATTTAAGTAGCAACCTCAGCTCAAATTCAACAAGCTCAAGCAATCCAGTTTTATCTATTGGAGACTTTTCAAAACCATATATTAAGGTGCAAGCAAGTGAGGTTGATATAACAAGCATAAAACCAGGACAAAAAGCAACAGTTACACTTTCTGCCTTTGCTGATAAAACATTTGTTGGAAATGTTGATCAAGTAGACACTGCCGGAACAATCTCATCAGGTGTTGTTACATATAATGTCTATATCTCCTTTCTCTCAGCACCTTCTGACATAAAACCAGGTATGTCAGCATCCGTTACGATTCAAACTGCTAGGAATGATAATGTTCTTTCTGTCCCTTCTACGGCTGTTCAGACAACAAGTGGAAGTCCGACTGTACGCATCTTGAAAAACGGCCAAGTAACTACAGTTGATGTAACCACAGGTATTGCTTCTGACACGGATACAGAAATCACATCCGGTCTAAATGAAGGAGATACGGTGGTAACAGGAATTGTATCTCAAGCATCAACCTCAACTGGTACAACATCTCCATTTGGTCGAAGTCTTGGAGGATTTGGCGGTGGTGGTGGAGTAATAAGAACAGGCGGAGGTGGAGCTCGCGGAGGGAATTAGTACTCATGAACAAATATGCAACGATTGATATCTCAAACATATCAAAAATTTACAAAACAGAAGCCATGGAGACTGTTGCCTTGGATAATGTTTCGTTTAAAATTACAAAAGGCGAATTTGTTGCAATTATGGGTCCCTCAGGATCTGGAAAATCAACTCTTATGCATATCCTGGGAGCACTTGATGCCCCGACATCAGGAAAATATGTACTTGATGGAGAAAATGTCGAGAAGCTAAGCGATGATGAATTAGCAGATATCAGAAACCGCAAAATTGGTTTTATTTTTCAAGCATTTAATTTACTTCCAAGAACTACTGTACTTCAAAATGTAATGCTACCTATGAGATATGGTGGTATAGCAATTGAAAAAAGACGTGAAATAGCTAAAAAATATTTGGATTTGGTTGGTCTAACAGAAAGGCTTAACCATACATCAAATCAAATCTCAGGAGGACAACAGCAAAGAGTTGCCATTGCCCGCGCATTAGTAATGAATCCAGCAATCCTCCTGGCTGATGAACCAACCGGAAATATTGCATCCGCTCAAGCTGAGGAAATTATGGCAATTTTTCAGGATATAAACAAACAGGGACATACCATTGTTATGATTACCCACGAGTTAGATATCGCAGCTCATGCTAAAAGAATCATTCATGTTAAAGACGGAAAAATTGTAAATGATGAGATAAACAAAAAACAAAAAATAGCACAGGGTGTTAATTAATATGGACATTAAAGAAACATTTATCGAAAGTATTGGTACCTTAACGATTAACAAATTAAGAACCTTCCTTGCTATACTTGGTATTGTCATTGGTATTGGGTCAGTAATTGCATTAGTATCCTTAGGGGAAGCAAGTCAGCAATCGATTCAATCGCGAATTCAATCCCTTGGTGCAAATTTATTGACAGTTAGTCCTGGATCACAGACTCAAGGCGGAGTTCGTGGCGCAGCAGGAGGAGATACAACGCTTACAAATGCAGATGCACTCGCAATTCAAACCTCTCCCCAAGTAACAACTGTTGACGCAGTATCTCCTGAAGTTGATAGTCGCGAACAAGTAACAGCGGGCAAAAATAACAGTAACATCAGAATAAACGGAGTAACTGATGCGTATGCACCTGTACACACAATTACAATGGCTTCAGGCTCTTTTATTTCAAGCGAGGATGACTTAAGCCAACGCAAAGTGGTAGTGCTTGGTCCGCAAGTAGTTGCAGACTTATTTCCAGATGGGTCTGACCCGGTTGGAAAAACAGTTTTAATTAAAAACATAACCTTTCAGGTAGTTGGCGTAACGGTTTCAAAAGGTGGGACTGGATTTCAAAACCAAGACAACCTAGCATATATTCCCTTGTCTGTCGCACAAAAACAATTGTTTGGACAAAGTTATTTAAGTGATATATCACTTGAGGCAAAAAGTCCTGATGTTATGACACAGGCGCAGAATGAAGTAGGATATCTCCTCTTAGGAAGACATAAGCTCTCAAATCCAAGTCAAGCTGATTTTAGCATTCTTTCACAAGCAGATATTCTGAGTGCTGCCTCATCTACAACAGGTACGTTTACAGCACTTCTCTCTGGAATTGCCGCAATTTCTCTCCTGGTTGGAGGAATAGGCATTATGAATATAATGCTTGTTACTGTTAACGAAAGAACACGCGAAATTGGTCTTCGAAAAGCACTTGGAGCAAAAAAGAAAATTATTATTACACAATTTTTAATTGAGGCGATTTTGCTAACATTTATTGGTGGATTAATAGGTATTGCTTTAGGAGTTGCTTTTTCCTACCTTTATGCAACCTTTACCAGCGCTCCATTTGTCATATCTGCAGTATCTATACTAATTGCTTTTGGTGTTTCAGCCGGAATAGGGATTCTATTTGGTTGGTACCCGGCCCAAAAAGCCGCTAACTTACAACCTATTGAGGCTTTGCGTTACGAGTAGCATAAAGTGCTTTTACTCAGTATGAAAAAGAAAATCTATTTATTCAAAATGCTTTGAAAGGGGGTGAATAATTAATGGCAGATAACGAAAAAAGTAAACCTACAAATAACATGACAACGACAATAATTGTGGCCGTAATAGTTGCCGCTTTGGCATTTTTTGCTGGCATGCAATACCAAAAATCACAAGTGGGATCTAGTGCAGCTAGCCAATCCGGGCAAGGTGGTCAGGGCGGTACCTTTAATGGACAACGGGGAGGCGGAGGAAGAGCTGGTGGACGAGGCTTTGGCGGAGCAACTGTTGGACAAATCTTGAGTGTTGATGCAAATAGCATAACTATTAAGTTACGAGACGGCAGCAGCAAGATTATAAACCTAGATAGCAGCACAACTATTAGCAAAACTGATACTGCTTCACAATCCGATCTTAAAACAGGCGAGATGGTCGCAGCATTTGGAATGAGTAATTCAGACGGATCAATAACTGCACAAAACGTACAGTTAAACCCAATGATAAGGGGCAAAGGTATGCCAGGTGGACAACCAAGCCCAACTCAATAAAATATTTTAAATTAAATAGCTAAAGGCGCTCTAGTCAGAGTGCCTTTTTGCTATATAAACAATCAAGAGATTTGCAACTTAAAAAATTAAATATATAATCAAATTAAGACGATTATGAAAGATTATAAATTTATCCGCTATATTGAATTTGGCGATTTATTTGAAATTTTCTTTTTGTCCGCAATTTTAACAATCCTTGGAATCCGTATTTATTTAAAATTAACAGGGTTCCCCCAAATCGGTTCAGGTCCATTTCATATTGCACACCTTCTATTTGGAGGTTTCTTCATGCTTATCTCAATACTTGCTTCTATTACTTACCTCAACAACAATCTAAAATCGTATTGGGCATTACTTGGAGGAATCGGTTTTGGAACTTTTATTGATGAGATTGGTAAATTCATAACACGTGATAATAACTATTTTTTCCAACCAACGTTTGCAATCATTTATGTCATATTTATACTTTTATATTTACTCTATAAAAGTGTTGAGCACTATCAAAAATTTTCAGCAGATGAGTATCTTGTAAACAGTATAACTATTCTACAAAATTTAGTGCTAAAAAATTTTGACAAGGAGGAAAAAAGAGAAGCGCTTGACTATTTGTCATTGAGTGATCAAACAAATCCACTAACCAAACAGCTCTTTCAGATATTTTCCAAAAATCCAACTCTTCCTGATGAAGAGCTGAATGTTTATGAAAAAATTAATAAGAAACTGAAATCTCTGTATCATTTTTTTCTTGATAAACCCTGGTTTTTGTATGCAATTACAATCTTTTTTATTGTGCGATCTGTTATCTACTTAAGGAATGGCATTTTTCTGCTTCAAGCAATAAATAAAAATTTCTTAAATGGAACACTTACCGCATATCTTACTCCGCATGGAATTTTACCGATGATACAGGTTTTTGCGCTGGGTCTTCAGGCAATTTTCACTATTATTGGTGCCATTTTGATTTGGAGATTTAGGAAGAAAGCATATATTTTTTTCCGTGATTCAGTTTTTGTATCTGTATTTATTCTGCAAATTTTTAATTTCAATAACAATCCGGAACAAGCTCTGTTTTCAACAGCAGGAGATCTGCTACTACTTGGGATTTTAAATTACATAATTAAGGATGAGAAGTAGCATTTCGTTAAAATTTACTAATTTTACTTTACTGAGGGATGGGCTAATTTGGGTTCTGCGGAATGGGCGAATTAGAAATTTTAGATAAGTTCCCCTCTATTAACTTTTCCCTGAGTAATTCCTGTAACAATAGGATGGATATTATTTCTAGCTAAGCACCCGACAGCATCTGCAACCTGCGTAGCCTTCTCACTAAACCTAAACCAACGATCTTTTCTCCAATATGGGCCAGACCCAGAATCAGTATCTCCTTCTGCAGGATTTCCTCCAGATGTTGACCTAGTCATTAACGTAGTTATTAATAGACAATTCTCACCTCGTAATCCGCAAGTATTAGGTGAATAAGGACATTTCTCTCCTGCCATATGACTAGTATATCACAATCCCTATAGTATTAGAAGGTAGGTTATGAGTGTTAGAAATATCTTAAACCTTGCTTTGTCTGACCAAACGAGAGAAACACTAAGCTATTGCTTCTTGTTAAGAATTAATAGTTTTGTAGAGCCGGTTGGGGTTTTTACAATACCATTCAATTCGCTTCATAAAATATATTTGTCCTTATATTGCGGTTATATAAAATCGCAATAAAGTTTTTAGTATGTAATTTGCTTTTCTTATCATGTAGATATGATAAGTTTATTTTATAAATTTTATATATAAGTCGAGTAATAATTTTGTAAGACAATTCAGATTACAGTGGATCTGAAGTACTTAGGAGTGTAAAAATTGGTCTTCTTGGTTCTCGTACCCAGTAGTAAAGTGGATCATCTATCCAGAAGATTTTATATTTCAACCTACGCAGGGTAACGCGCCACTTGTGTTTCCTAAAAGGTTTGTTAAAATAGCCCTATGGCTAAAAAAGATATTTCAGGCGGTGTAGTGCATACAGTTCCAGCGGATTTACGGAAAGCTTTGACTTCTGACCCAAGAGCACTCACAGCTTGGGAAAGTCTTACACCGCTTGCGCGTAATGAATGGATTTGCTGGGCGACTTTCGTTAAAAAGGAGGAAACCAGAAAGCAGCATGTTGAAAGAGTACGCACAGAACTGAAAGAAGGAATGCGCCGACCCTGTTGTTGGCTTGGCTGTATTCACCGCACGGATAAGCCAATAAGCCCTTCTGTTCAATATGTGCTCAATAAACAACACAGAAACGCTCGCACCACATAGTTTTTATTGTCGACTTAAATCATCCGGCCTATCCTGCTTTACTGGCTCTTCTGGATTATGTAGGAACTTTTATCTAAATAATTTTGCTTATCAAGGAGGTACTCTTAACCTTATAATGACCCTGTTTTGAGCGGGGTTGAGGGTTCGTAGGTTGCAATTATTACGCCTGTCGTGGTAATTTTTGAGTCTACCGGTTTAAAGCGTTCAGGACGAGTGCCTTCAGCGAATAATTTTTTGCCTGTGCCAATGGTAACGGGAAATGTCCAGATGTGCATTCGATCTATTAAATGGTGTTTAAGGAGTGTTTGAATAAGATTGCCACTACCCCATACCCAAAGATCAGGACCATCTAAATTTTTAAGCTTTTTTATTTCTGTCACTACGTTTCCTGTAATAAGCACGGAATTGTTCCAAGAAAGCTTCAAAGGTTTATGTGAAACAACATACTTTTTCGTGCTATTGAATGGCTTTGCCACACGCGGTTCATTTTTGTCACTGGGCCAGTAACCAGCAAAAATATCATATGTGCGTCTTCCTAAGAGTAGCTCAAAAGGTATAGTCATGAATCTATCCATTGTATCGTCTGCTCCGTTATCCCAACCAAACTGCCAACCTCCGTAAGTAAATCCATTTGAAGTATCTTCCTCCGGTCCACCAGGGCCTTGCATAACGCCATCAAGAGTAATGAATGTAGTAGTGATGATTTTCCTCATTTAATCAATTTTACCACACAGTCAATTTATTGTAAAAAATTAGATTTTGAGGCTAAAAATGCAGCTGCGGAACTTGAACTAGAAACTATTTAGCTTCTAATAATATACTTCTACGTAGAATACGGTCTAACTTAAACGATTTTTGAATATTAGATTGATATGAATCTTAAATGTTATAATCGGGTTGATGAAAAAAATGTCTAATGCTCTTTACTTACTTATAGCCTTTTTTCTTTTAATTCTGGCATTGCTCTATGCAATATTTCCGAAATATAATCTACCCAAAAATTTGATTGTTCAGAAAGCACCTATTACCACTCCAGCCTCAACTCCTACCCCAACACCATTTATTTTTAGCTCATATTCTGCCCCCACTATTGCTAAGAAGCAGGTCTATAAAATTGTCATGATCGGAGACTCAATGACGGCAGCTTTAGGTCCGCACGGAGGGGGATTAAGTGACTACATGAATTCGATATATAAAAAAAGTGCGCAAGATCCTCAAAGGATTATCATTGATAATTACGCTAAATCAAGCAATATTCTAGCTGTGAATGATGAGCTTGCTCAAAGAATAACAATTAATGAATATACTTTTGGACCTTTGCTTTCCGAAGACTTTGACCTGATTTTAGTTGAATCATATGGATATAATCCATTATCACAATTTGGAATACAGGGAGGCTTAAAACAACAAAACCTGGCATTAGATGCACTTATGAAAATACTGATTACTACGCATCCACATGCAGCTATTGTTTTTGTTGCAACCATTGCGCCCAATCTAGAAAATTATGCGAAGGCTACTCAGCCTAATAACTCGACTACAGAAAGAGCACAGCAGGCAGATGAACGAATATCTTATATTAAAAATCATATTCAGTATGCAACAAGTCATAATATACCCCTGATTAATATTTACCAAAAATCATTAACTGAGAATGGAGATGGGAATATGATATATATAAATCCGACTGATGATATCCATCCGTCATTTGTAGGAGTTGATTTTATCGGACATGAAATCGGAAATTTTATCTATAATAATAAAATTTTGCCACAATAAAGGACTTTATTTGGGTAATTAAACTTGGTTTGAATTTATTCTTTAGTTTTCCTCTACAAACCAGCTTATTAATTAAGAGAGTAAACCCCAGCCTATCCTGCTTTGCTGCGGGCATTGGATCACATTAGAACCTATTTAGCTCCGCAAGACCATTCATATATGCTGCGTAAATTATAGCTACACATTTAAACATTGCTCTTCGGAAACGTACAGGTAAATGCACTTCCACTACCCAAGTCGCTAATAACTGATATTTTCCCTTTGTGCAATTTCATAATTGACTGGGCAATCGCCAGTCCCAAACCTGCACCTGAACCTATATGCGAATCATCAGCCTGATAAAAACGCGTGAAAATAGCTCCTTGTTCTTCAGGAGCGATACCTACTCCTGTGTCTTTTACGATAATTTGAGGCTGTGGTTTACTGATGACTTTGACAGTAACTTTTCCATCAACAGGGGTAAACTTAACTGCGTTATCCAAAAGAATGACAATCAACTGCTGAAGCTTGCCTATATCTCCGTTAATAAACACTTTTGGTTCAATAGATTTTTCAAGTATCAGTTTTGACTTTTTTAATACAGGCATTATAGCCTCAACTTCTTTCTCCACCGTATGTGAGAGCGAACAAACTTTCAATAACTTACCTTTTCCTGTATCAAGCACGGATAAAGAAAGTAAATCATTTATAAGTCTTCCCAAACGCAAACTTTGCTCATGTACCTGCTCAACAACCTTCCTGTAGTCTTCTTTTGTCTTTTTTGGAGAACGAAGCACTACTTCACACGCAGATTGTATCGTGGTAACTGGACTTTTCAGTTCATGGGAGGCATCAGCAATAAATAATTTTTGCCCTTCCATATTTTTTTGAATAGGTTGGAGTGTTTTTCCTGCGAGAAAGTAACTCAGTACTGCACCTATGAAGATCGTTATGAGATCAATAATAATAATGTCCAGCCTTGATGTGCTTCGTAGTTCTCTTACCTGTGCAAGCACTAAGCGCAGTTCTACTTTGGACAAAATTCTTGGCACATGATTGCCAAAATCCTGTTTTAAGACGATGCGGGTAACATCATTATCATATGTCACTGACAGCACAACAGAAAATGCCAGAAGAATCAAGAAAAGAATCAATGCATACCACCCTGATAAAATTAAACGTGTTTTCGTAAATTGCGCGAACTTGTTAAAAAAAACTTTCATGATTTTACCCAGCTACTTTGTATCCCATGCCGCGAATTGTCTGAAAGAGCAGTTTTTCATTCGGAAAGGCTTTATCAATCTTTTCTCGTAAGCGTTTTACCAATACCTCTATTGTGTTACTCATGGAATCGTGGGAATAATCCCAGACATGATTAGTAATTTGCTCACGGGTAACTATTTGGTTTGGATGACGCATAAAAAACTCAAGTAGTTGGTACTCTTTTGCTGTAAGCGTGATTTCTTTCTCTGCTCGTTTCACAATATGCGTTTTTGGGTCTATGACTAACGAGTCTACCTGTAATGTTGGTTCATTAGTCGTGGCTCTACGAATCAACGAGCGGATTCTGGCAAGAAGCTCGTTAAATGAAAACGGTTTTGCTAAATAATCATCCGCTCCCGCATCAAGTCCTTCTACTTTATCATCGGCTGTACTTCTGGCAGTCAGCATAAGAATAGGAATAAATACCTTTTCTGCTCGGAGTTTTTGGCAAATAGTAATTCCATCCATTTCAGGAAGCATACGGTCAAGAATAATGACATCGTATTCTTCTACACTCGCCTGCTCATAAGCTTCTTTACCATTATGCAAAACGTCAACGGCAAATTTCTCATCTTCCAGACCAGTTTTTATAGTATGAGCAAGCGCAAATTGGTCTTCAACTACCAGTACTCTCATAAAAACCATTATATCAAATATCATTTTCCGTTCATCTAGGAGGTATATAAATAAAAAGATGATATTTTTAAAGAGAGGGGGTGAATTTATGAATATAAAAACAACAATAGCAACACTGGGCATGACAGGAATATTTTTAGTAAGTCCGATGATGGCTTCTGCTCAAACAGTAAATCCAACACGAGCAGCAAATCAAGCCTCACGGCTTGCAACTATTATTAGTCACTCAGATACTGCAATTGCTCAACGTTTGACATCGCTTAATGATGCGTCCACACGGATAAATAGTTTAGTCAAATTATCGAGTGCCCAAAAAGCACAATTTAGTGGAGAAATTGTGACAGATGTAAACGGCTTGACTAGTTTAAAAGCAAAAATTGATGCTGATACAGACCTAACCACAGCACGGGCAGATTATAAAACTATATTTACAACGTATAGGGTATATGCTGAGTTTTTACCTCAGTTACATTTGCTTATTTCATCAGACACTATGGATGTAACTGCAGATAAACTTTCTGACCTTGCGACAAAATTGCAAAGCAGAATCCAATCTGCTGGAAATCCAAGTAATTTGACAAGTTTGCTTTCTGATATGCAGGCAAAAATTGCAGATGCAAAAACGCAATATGGAAACGTACAGTCTCAAGTAACATCATTAACACCGCAAAGCTATGACAATGACCCAACAGGCACATCATCAACTTTGAAAAATGCTCGATCTGAAATTCAGACTGGCGCAGGTGACTTGAAAGCGGCTTTTGCTGACGCAAAACAAATAATTCAAGCATTGAAAGCAATACATACTACACCAGCACCTACGCAATAAAAGTAATGCTGATGTCTCTAAAACCGCTCTTTTTAAAAGAGCGGTTTTAGTGGAAACAGGAAAAAAGAGAGATAAACTATTATTGTTGAGGGATATCTTGAGATTGATTGCTTGTATCGCTATTTGTTGTTCCTTGATCTTGTTGTAATTGATTCATGCTATTTTGGACGTTTTGCACATCTTGATCTAATTGTTGGTTGCTCGTATCTTTTTTATTAGGTAATCCGCTATTTGTAGTATCTTGTGCAGCTTGAGTGGGGTTATTAACCGTTGTGGTATTGCCGGACTGCATCATGCTACTTTTCGCATAATGATGCCAAAGCTTATATCCGCCAAATCCAATAATAGCTAGTGCAATTATTCCTCCAATAATCCAGTATGCAGTTTTATTTAAAGCTTGTGTTGCCATAAGTAACTATATTCTTAGTATAATAAGAAGCAAGTTTCGGTGTCAATACTTTAAAACTTGACTCTCAAGTTAATTTATATAAAAGTAAAATGAATGGAAAATGAAAATTTTTTAATCCCACGTAAAATAAGGGGTTTTATGGTCTTCATGACTAGCATTCCGGTCAGGACCCGTTTGGTCGTTATAACGCTGAATGCGAGCTTTAGGGTTATAGTCCGTGATTGCTGCGGAGCTTGGACTACATTAGAACCTGTTTTTTGATGTTAGTCTTAATTTAAATAATGGTTTTCTAGATTAACCTATGATTAACTAGCTGAATGTAAGGTAAATAAAACTGTTTCATTTAGATTTTGTCCTTCAATTTCAGTTGGATCTGTTGTATGATCTTTTGATACACCGTTTTTTTTAAAAGGTTTCAAATCTGGTAATTTTTGTGGGTTTCTTTCCATTTCTTCCCTAACTAATTCAGTTGCTTTACACCTAGCAGCAAGAACTAACGCTTCTGTTCTAATCCTCAAAGGTTTTATATTTCCTAACTTTCTATGTTTACTGATAAAGCGTGATACATTTATCGTGCTATATCCCAGATGCACTGCGATTTCCCTTTCAGTACAACTCTCTTCTTCCGTTAGTCTTTTAATCTCAGCTAGTTCAAGACGCGATCTTGGAGGCAATAACCCAATTCTTCTGGCAAAGGATATATAAACCTTAATCGTGTTAACTTTCACTCCAAGAGTGGATGCTATTTCATCAATGGGAATATTTTCTCTTTTTAGCCTGGCGACTGTTTCTAGGCGATCTTTACCAACAATAAGTCTTCTGCGTGGACGTGTGGTGTTTTCTACTTGTTCTTCGTCTACTGGTGATAATGGTTGTGTTAATTCTGTCACTGTATCATCTTTCCTGCTTTCAAGGTATTGACTAGCATCCTCTTCATCTCTCAAGCGCTTGATTGCCGGAATTTCACGTAGTTTTGCTAATGCAACTTGTAAAACAATCTGTTTTTCTGAATCAAGCAAAGGAGTTTGATCATCGATTTTTATTTGATTAGAATCAGTAAACCCAAAAAATTCTCTAATGACAGCCTGTTCTTTATCTGATAGCAGTTTAATGCCATCATGTACCGCGCTTTTTATTTCTACCGACCTAAGATTTCCTAATGCTTCTTCCTCTACGTTTACTGATGGATCCTGAAGGGTTTCTTCAAAATACAGCTGTGCGGGTGAAGATTCTTTACGATTAATAATCGCCAAAGCCTTATCTATATTTCTTAATGAAATTTTTGTATTGGCTATGAGTTGTTGCTCTAACTCTTCACTAGTTGGTTTCCTTCCAAAAACATTAAAAAATGCATGTTTAACATAATTTGCTTTATTTAGATCTTTATACTCTTTTTCACTTAATCCAAGATTCTCCTGATTTGCCTGCATGACACCACGTCTTATATCCCAGGCAGCAAATGCAGCAAATTTTATACCCCGATCAGGATCAAATTTTCTAATCGCATTCAGTAAGCCCTTATTTCCTGCTTGAACTCTATCTTTTAAAGGTGCGCCATAATTAGATATATTCCGTGCTATGTGATACACATAACCCTGAAATGAAGATGCTATAACGCCTTCTACAGTCGTGTTAAGCGCGAGAATATGAAGCCAACTTAAGCTTTCTTCTGAATTTGTTGACTGCAGAAACTGAGGATTAGTTACGACTTGAACAGGATCACCGGCTAAGTTTCTAAAAAGCATTTGTTCTTGCTCTTGTGTTGGTTTCACGCTATGGGCATAAGAGGGTTTTCTGATTGTCTCTGGAGATAAAGAATTATGCCGCGTTTTTCCCTCAATTTGTAGTCTTTCTATAACAGACATACATATATGATATCATAATCAAACTGATTGTCAAACTATAGGATAATTTGCTGCCGGACCTGGATTCGAACCAAGATGAAAGGATTCAGAGTCCTCTATCCTACCATTAGATGATCCGGCAAAGTGAACTCATTTTACTAAAATTTGAGTTAAAAAGCCATTTACTTACCTGAAGAGACGGAGGATGTGAGGCAAAAATATTAATATACCAATAATTACTGATCCTGCAGCTGTAATAAGAACCATTCCGGATGCAACATCTTTAGCAATCTTTGCCTCTATTCTATGTTCCCGAGTTACAAGATCAATCGCTTTTTCAATTGATGTATTCAAAAGCTCTACTGTAATAACCAAAAGAATAGCCAAACCAAGTATTGCCATCTCAAACGAGCTGAGACCTAAAAAAATGCTTAAAATTATTACCAAAAACGCGACAATAAAATGTATAACCAGATTCTGGTCACTATTAAGCGCATAATTTATGCCAGATAGCGCAAAGCCGAAAGATCTCCTTAACTTTTTTAAATCCATAGTATTATCTTTGTAAAACAAGTTCAAAAACACCGTATATTGCCAATAGCAACAAACTGCCAACAATTCCCCCAATTATTGTCTCATACAACGTATGTCGTTTAATTGTAACTCTTGACCATGCAACAATTGGAATAAGCAAAAGCAAAAAATAATAAGCTTTATAAGCTAAGATAAGACCCAAAACAAGAGCCGAAGCAGTTGCTACATGAAGACTTGCTTTGATCTTTTTGTTTATAACACCTACTATTATAACCCCACATATAACACTAATCGTAACTATAAAAAGTATACGCGGCGCGTGGAAAATAAAAAGACTAATCAAATAAATAAAACCAAGAATTAAAAAAGCCGAAAAAAGTAAAGGACGCTGTTCACGTTTTGAAACATCCCAATCGCTAAAAATTTTCTTGCGAACTGCAAAGAAAATAAAAACAGCAATTGCAATAAAAAAAACGGAAGTAAATTCTGTCCAAAAAAGCGCTTGGTTAAAATTATTAGTTGATTTTATAACAAGAAAAAATGGTAAAAAAACCAGAATTAATATTGGATTAAAAATTATGGAAATAAAACGTGCTATTTTTAAAGTCATTTTTTAGCCACCTCAATAAGCCTTGAGAGCGACTTCTCCTTTCCCAAAATCTCAAGTGTTTCAGGAAGCGGCAATCCCCTCTCCTCTCCTGTAAATATTTTATAAATTATATTCATGCGGATTTTATTCTTAGACATCACTTCTTTTAGATTTAAAAATATCATATCATGTTTCCAGGTTTTTATTTCTGACAATTTCTGATATAACTCAGTTGCGATCTGTTTTTCTTTTTCATCAAAACTAACTAGATTTGATTTACCATGAAAAACACTTGTTAATTTTTCAAAATCAGAAAGCGTCTCCATGCGGGATTTAAGAAGCGGAATAAGTTTGAGAAATGTTTCATCCGGCATTTCTCTTGCAATTGCTGAAAAATCTTTAATCATTTTTTTAAACTGTCCATCAGTGCTTTTAAGAATATACTGCTGATTCATCCATTTAAGTTTTGTGAGATCAAAAACCGGTCCTACAGGTTTTACGTCTTCCAACTTAAATAGGCTAATAAATTCCTGGAGTGAAAATATTTCCTTTCCCTCAGGATGACTCCAGCCCAAAAGAGCAAGATAATTAAGCACTGCCTCAGGCAGTATACCTTCTTCAAGATACCAAGACGCCCAAACAGGGTTTTTGCGCTTTGAGAGCTTTGACTTATCCGGATTTCTCAAAATTGGCAGATGTGCAAATGACGGTTGCTCCCAACCGAAAGCCTGAAAAAGCAAAACGTGTTTTGGGGTAGATGATATCCATTCTTCAGCTCTTATAATATCAGTAATTTCCATCAAATGATCATCAACAACTACGCCCAGATGATATGTCGGGTACCCATCCGACTTTAAAAGCACCTGATCATCAATTTCATTTGAATCAATTGTGATCTCTCCTCTGATCTTATCATCAAAAGTTATTTTTTTATTTGGAGGTACATTTAAACGGATTACATAGGATTCTTTTTTTTCGATTCGCTCATTTGCATTTTTTACATTCAGTAAGCAGTATTTGTCGTATTTTGTTTTTTTGTTTTCTTTTATTTGCATCTCACGCAGCTTTACTAAGCGCTCTTTTGAGCAAAAGCAGTAATAAGCAACACCCTTTTCAATCAAATCTTTTGCATATTTTTTATAGATTGCCAGACGCTCAGATTGTCTATATGGAGCAAATGGTCCACCAATATCAGGACCCTCATCATAATCTAGTCCAAAGGCTTTTATAGACGATAGGATTTTTTTCTCTGCTCCCTCCTGGAAGCGCTCTCTGTCCGTATCTTCAATACGAATTATAAATTTACCTTTATATTTTTTGGCAAATGTATAGTTTATTAAAGCAGTATAGAGATTACCTATGTGAATATCTTGTCCCGTAGGACTTGGGGGTATACGAGTTCTGACAGCCTGCGGTTGGTCTTTTTGAAGCATATCTTGATTGTACTTGATAATTTACCTATACTCAATATATGACCCTTCATAACGCAACAGATTTTATTAAGAAAATATTTATCGGAGCGAGTATTGGTATCGTATTAATTATCATGCTTGTTCTGATTTTCCGGATTGGTGCTATAGTTAAAAACATCGTTTCTCCTCCCAAGATCATTCCACCTAATCAGGCATATAATGTCTTACCAGCTCTCCAATTTCCAAAAAGTGAGATAAGCAATAATTTTACATATACCTTAAACACCATATCGGGTACACTTCCAACTGATTTTCCGGATAGATTGGATATTTACCCACTTATTCAACCCTCACCCAATTTCTTAAATCTTGATAGTATAAAAACCAAGGTGCAAACCATTGGCTTCATGGATCCACAGGGCAATAGTTTGCCGGAAAATTCACTTGGCAACGGTTTATATGAGTGGGACGAAACAACCGGGATTAACCGCAAAATTAAGTTTAATATTGTAACATTTGATTTTTCTCTATCATCAGATTACCTGGCATCACTTACCGTACTTGGCGGACAGAGTTTAAATGATGAAAATAACGCAATCCTTACTGCAAAAACATTTTTAGACTCTCTGCAGCTACTCCCAGCAGATATTGACTTGACTAAAACTCAAAATTCAGCGCCAAACGTAAATTACAATACCTATCCGCAGCTTTTTGCAATAAAAAACGGCACTTTGGTTCCAACATCCAGTCTCTCAACAGCTCAAGTAATCCGGGTTGATTTTTATCAAAAAGATGTAGAATATGACTTAGACACAGGTAGAAGTGGGGTAGCGAAAATAAAAATTAAGCTTCCAATTCTTTATCCGCACCCGCCTTACTCAACCATGAGTTTTTGGATTGCTTCAAGTCAGTACAATTCATCAGTTGATGCTGCAAACTTTATACATCGAGACATTTCAGTACCCACTGGCACTGCTGCAACATACCCAATCAAGACAGCTCAGGAGGCGCTTGACGAGTTAAAAAACGGTAAAGCTTATATCCCCTCTTACTCAGGACTTGATAAAAACATACTTATCAGTAATATCTATCTTGCATATTATATCGGAGAAGGAAACCAACAATATCTTATGCCAATAATTGTTTTTGAGGGGCAAAATGGTTTTTTTGCATATGTTTCTGCTGTAAAAAATGAGTGGGTAAAGTAATTAGAAGTTACTGAACAGCGGGTAAAACATACTCTACGTTTTCTTTAGTAAATTCCAATAATTGCTCCGTATCCGCAAATCTATACTGACTATTCATAACTACTATAATATAGGTATGCCCATTTTGAATTGTTGATGTCACAAGTACCTCTCCCGCTGCCTCAGTTGTTCCGGTTTTTATACCATTAACCCCATCAATTCCTAAAAGTTTGTTTAAATTTAAAAGATCATATTCTTTTGTGTGATCAATGTTACTAATTAACATTTCCTTTGTTTGGACAACTTGAGCAAACTGTTCATTTTTTATGGCCATAGAACCAAGATGAGCTATATCAACAACCGTTGAATAATCTCCATCATCGTTAAGTCCAATAGGATCTGAGAAATGAGTATCACTCAGGTGTAAATCTTTTGCTTTCTCATTCATTCTCAAAACAAACTCCTCTCGTCCTCCTGGATAATTATCTGCAATTGCTGCTGCCGCGTCATTAGCCGAAGGGAGAAGCATAGCATAAAGTAGATCATTAAAATAAAATCTATCCCCAAATTGTAAATTAAGCCCTGAACCTTTTGTAGCAAATGATTTTATGCTAAGTATTGAGTCAGGTTGATAATAATCAAGCGCTACTAAAGCGGTCATAATTTTAACAGTTGATGCCATTGAGAATCTCAGATGCGGATTACTTGAAAAAAGAATTGTCTGAGTATCAGAATCAATAACAATTGCTGCTTTTGCGGACAAAGCTGGTTTATAGAGATTATGAATAAGAGGAAAAGGCAATAAGCCTGTGTCCTGTGAGGAGGTTAATTTAATTTTCTGAATGTCTAGAGAGAGTGCTGAATTAAGAAAATAAATAGTTAAAAATATAATAAAAAAAATTAAAGGAATAATTAGTAAAAAGAGATCATCCTGGTATTTGTTAATAACTGCAGAAAGTTTAAAAACTCTCTTTGGCTTTTTTTGAAGAAAACAAAACCTTGGGCTTTTGAAGCTTTTGATTATTAATCTTTTTTCTTTTGAAAAACCTTTTCTTTTTCTTCTGATCTTGAGAATCTTTCATCGACGCGCTCCATGTCTCTTGGGAAAAGGGATGCCTCCCTAATATTGTTAAGTCCCAGTAATTTCATTGTAATTCTTTCTAGCCCAAATGAAAACCCACCTTCTGGTGGCATGCCGTATTTAAATGCCATTAAAAACATCTTATAATCTGCTGGGTTCATACCGCGCTCTTTTATTGCACTAACTAATTTATCATGATCATTTATTCTCTGACTTCCGCTTAAAATTTCAACCCCTTTAAATAGCAAATCGTAACTTAAACTGTATTCAGGGTTTTTGGGATCAGGCATTGTATAGAATGCTCTTTTCGAGGTTGGAAAATGGGTAACTGTCACAAAATCGCTGTTATGCTTTTTAAGAGCCCACTTAGAAAGATCAACTTCATCTTGTGGTGTTAAATCTTTTTCAGATCGATTATCTCGTTTATATTCCTTAAAAATTATTTCTTGCGCTTCTCTAAGCGTAAGGCGTGGAATTTTACCAAAAGCAATTGGTTCCATTTTAAATTCTTTAAGTAGTGCCTTACAATTTTTCTCAACATGTTTTAGCATTTCAACTGCACTAATTTCTAAAAGATCAAGCAGATTCTCAAAATTTACGAATCCAAATTCACAATCCATCTGGGTTGTTTCGGATAAGTGCCTTGTAGTTACTGAGGGCTCAGCCCTATATGCATGTGCAATTGTGAAAACTCTCTCAAGAACTGGAACAAGCATTTGTTTATAAAGTTGCGGGCTTTGCGTCATGAAAGCTTTATGATCATAATAATTAACTTTAAAAACCTCAGCTCCCCCCTCAGTTGCAGATGCAGCAATAGTTGGTACTACTATTTCGACACAATCCAATTTTTGACAGATATTTCTAAATCCCTCTAAGATTGAGGCTTGAACAATAAATATTGGCTTAACACTTCCGTGGCGAAGTGTCAGAGCTCTAAAATCAAGAAGTGTTGGTAATTCTAAGCTAAGTACTTCTCCTCCCATATCAAATGGTAGAGTTTCGGCTTTACTCAAAATTTCAAGTTCCAATGCTTCCAGCTCAACAGTTCCACTTTCCAGTTTTGGGTTAATAAGTCTTTCAGGTCTCTTGTTAACTTTTCCAATTATTGAAACCGCAAACTCAGGCCTTAACTCACTTGCTATTTCATAGGCTTTCTCTGAAACCTGTGGATTGAAAACAACTTGCACAAGCCCTGAATGGTCACGTAGATCTATAAACACAAGTTTTCCATGATCCCGCCTTGCCTGCACAAAACCCTCAATCAAAACTTCTTTTTCGATGTATTGCGGTGTATATTTAGCTAAAATTCTTTTTGTTGAACTTGGCATACTTTAAAATTTTGGTATCTAATTGCATTTCGTGCTTGACATTAATAAACATCATATCATTTACATATATCTATTGACAAGCTTAAAATGGTTTATTATACTAAATATAGTTATAATAAAACTTCTCAATTATTGGGAAGATTTTAATGAATATATGAGCGACAGAGAACCTATTTATCCTGGAGACCTTAGCGAAATTAAGTATTCCCCTGCACTGAAAGGAGCAATTAGTAAAATTCAAGATCATCGTATATCAGAGGGGATGAGTCCAGTAGACGCAAAAAATATGGAGGAAGGTTGTTTGGTCAAATTGAAAATGTAGCGCAGGCACGCTCAATAATAGAAACTGCTGACAGATTGTTTCCAGAAGCACAAGCTACTAGCGCTCCAGAGAGGATTAAGGGTCCAATAAAACCTCAGACTTAACTTTATTATAATCCCCTTGCTAAATTAGCAAAAATTCGTCTTAATTATTATATGGAGGAAAAATTTGAGGAGCTTGTTGCAGCTCCATCAATTGCTCTTGAGAAAAGCATTGACTTAAGTAAGAGGATTGGGAGAGAAACAATTGAGCTTACCAGACTTAGAAAAGCACGTAACTTTTGGGCAGGTCTTGGACCAGGCCTTATAACTGGAGCAGCTGATGATGATCCATCAGGTATTGCGACCTATTCTCAAACTGGTGCACAGTATGGATTGCAGCTTTTGTGGCTTGCTGTTTTCACCTTCCCCCTTATGTCAATTGTTCAGGAAATGTGTGCCAGAATTGGCCTTATGACTGGACGGGGTCTTGCTGGAAATATTCGAATTAATTACCCAAAGTGGGTTCTTTACACATGTGCAGCGTCCCTATTTGCCGCAAACGTTTTAAATATTGGAGCCGATATTGGCGCAATGGCAAAAGCAACTCAGCTTCTCTATCCGAACTTTAATTTTTTACTGCTTGCTGTAATATTTACTGTCTTTTGCTTACTTCTTCAGATATTTACTTCCTACGAACAATACGCAAAGTATTTAAAATATCTTGTTTTAGTTCTATTTTCTTATGTAGCAACAGCATTTATTGCACACATTAATCCAAAAGAACTTTTTCTCCACAGCTTTATTCCCTCAATTACAGCCTCAAAGGATCAACTCTTAATTATTACTGCTATATTAGGTACAACTATCTCACCTTACCTTTTTTTCTGGCAAACATCTCATGAGGTTGAGGAAGAAATACTTCATGGAAAAACATCAATTAGGCTTCGCCAAGGTGAGGTAAAAGACGAAGAAATTAAAAAAATGCGCACTGATGTCTGGACAGGCATGTTTGTCTCAAATGCTGTGATGTTTTTTATAATTGCAACTTGCGCTGCAGTTCTCTTCACTCACGGCATAACAAATATTAACTCTGCCTCAGATGCTGCCTTGGCATTAAAACCATTAGCTGGTGATCAGGCCTTCTTATTATTTGCACTAGGAATTATTGGCATGGGTTTACTTGCTTTACCTGTTCTTGCAGGTTCAGTTGCCTATACAGTTGCTGAGAGCTTTAAATGGCGTACGGGATTATATCGTAAGCTTGATAAAGCCCGCGAATTTTATGGAGTAATAATTATTTGCATGATTGTTGGTCTTTTTACTAACTTTCTTGGAATTGATCCAATTAAAATGCTTATCTACTCGGCTGTTGCAAATGGGCTTGCAGCACCATTAATTCTATTTCTAATAGTCCAGATGACTAGTAATAAAAAGGTAGTCAAGGAACGCGTCAATAATTCCCTTGAGGCTGCGCTTGGTTGGTATATAACAGGTATTATGGCCATCTGTGGCATAGCAACAATCATCTCGCTTTTTGTTGCTTAAAAAAACTACTTGACAAATATTAGTTTAGCTACTAAAATGATAAGTAACTAAACTATGAAATCTTCAAGAGAAGAATTACTTCAAGCTTTAATCGAAAAAATGCGCTGCGTCATAAAAGGAATGCGCATGGGTCACCCTTTTGGAGATCTAACACTTGGTAGGCCACAGGCCGGAATATTATTTTTTATTGCAAGACGCAAAACAGGTGTGTCTGTAAAAGACTTAGCTGAGATGCTAAATGTCACCTCCGGTGCAGTCACCCAGATTATTGATGATCTGGTTGAAAAAGATCTGGTCAGAAGAGAAGAAGATGCAGCCGATAGACGTGTCTTAAAAATAACACTCACCAAAAAGGCTGAAAACAGGTTTAAGGAATTTAAGAAAAATTACTTTATTTCCGTTAAACCCTTATTTGATAACTTAGATGATAAAGAAATTTCAGAGCTCCTATCCCTTCTTCAAAAAATAAATGTTTCAATAACTAAAGATGCTTGTAAGGTCTAATTTCTATGATTAATGTTGTAAATTTGGTTAAAAAATTTCAAGACTTCGTGGCAGTTGATAATATATCTTTTGACGTAAAAAAAGGTGAGATTTTTGCATTTCTTGGTCCAAATGGTGCAGGAAAATCAACAACTATCAAAATGCTTACAACACTTCTGAAACCAACAAGTGGTGAGATAACTTTAAATGGAAATAACCCATTAAAAAATAAGAATGGCGTGCGCAAGTCTTTTGGTATTGTTTTTCAAGATCCAAGTCTTGATGATGACTTAACAGCTTGGGAAAATATGTACTTTCATGCAGTTTTATATAAAATCCCAAAAGATATCCGAAATAGCCGCATAAGAGAACTCTTGGAGTTTGTTGAGTTGCTTGATAGAAAAGATGATTTAGTCAAAACCTTCTCAGGCGGTATGAAGAGACGTCTTGAGATTGCAAGAGGACTACTGCACCACCCAACAATCCTCTTTCTTGATGAACCAACGCTTGGACTTGACCCACAAACCAGAAATCATATGTGGAGCTATTTACAAAATGTTAATAAAAAAGAGCAGATGACAATATTTTTTACAACTCATTATATGGAAGAGGCTGAGAGAATTGCCCAGAGGATTGCAATTATAGATCGGGGTAAAATTATCGCAATTGGATCTTCAGAAGAATTAAAAAAGCAAACAAAAACCAATTCCTTGGAAGAGGCATTCTTATCTCTTACCGGAAAACAGATCCGTGAAGAGGAAGCCACAGGAATTGATAGATTAAGAATACACAGAAAAATGTTTAGAAGATAAAATTATGAATACAATTTACATATTGTGGCTTAGACAAGTTAAAAAATATTTCAGATCCAGATCAAGAATTGTGGGGTCTCTTGGTCAACCAATTCTATTCTTAGTGGCTTTTGGATTTGGTTTTGGGTCAATTTATCAAAAAGCGGGTGGAGGAAGCTATATCCAATTCCTAGCCCCAGGCGTTATTCTCATGGGTGTTCTTTTTACAGCGGTTTTCTCAGGCATTGAGCTTATTTGGGACAGGCAATTTGGATTTTTAAAAGAAACAATGGTTGCCCCAGTCACACGCTTTGAGATAATGCTTGGAAGAACTGTCGGAGGAGCAACGGTTGCAACACTTCAGGGACTGATTGTTTTTGTTCTGACACTTATTATTGGATTTAGGCCGCATAATCTTTTACTTTTACCGCTTGCGTTTGTATTTGTTTTTCTCTCTGCGCTTTTATTTACATCTTTAGGAACTGCTATTGCTTCTCTACTTGAGGATATGCAGGGATTTCAATTAATTATGAATTTTCTTGTTATGCCAATCTTTTTCCTATCAGGTGCTCTTTTTCCACTTAAAGGAGTTCCTCAAGTTATGGAGATAATTGCAAGAGCAGATCCCCTAACCTATGGCATAGATGGTTTAAGAGGCGCTCTAATTTCAACATCAAGCTTTGGGATGATCAATGACTTTCTTGTCTTAGCTGTCGTTACAATTAGCTTACTTGCTATAGGAAGTTATTTATTTGAGAAAATTCAAGTATAAGGGGGTGAGATTATATGAATGATTGGAAAAATTTAGCAACTGAGGAGTCTCTTAAAAAAACTGTTGATGCATTAAAAGATAATAATATTGATGCTATCATTGTTGATGATGAAAAAGCTGCAAAGGAAAAAGTTATTGAAATGCTTCCAAAAGGAGCTGAGGTCATGAACATGAGCTCAATAACATTGACGCAAGTTGGACTTGATAAAGAAATAGCTGAATCAGGCAATTATGATGCAGTCAAAAATAAGCTTGCAAAAATGGATAGGAGAACACAAGGCGCTGAAATGCAAAAATTGGGAGCTGCTCCTGAATGGGCAGTTGGAAGTGTTCATGCAGTAACTGAAAAAGGGCAGGTAGTTGTTGCATCAAACACAGGCAGTCAATTACCAGCTTATGCGTATGCATCGGCTCATGTTATTTGGGTTGTTGGTACACAAAAGATTGTTAAAGATTTAGATACTGGAATGAAGAGAATTTACGAATATGTTTTGCCTCTTGAGAGTGTCAGACTTAATAAACAATACAATATGACGGCCGGAAGTTTTGTCAGCAAGCTCTTAATTGTAAACCGAGAATTCGCTCCAGGTCGAGTTACTCTAGTTTTTGTCAAGAAGGTATTAGGGTTTTAAATAGATTTGTTTTGACATTTTTAATTCTTGCAATTGGTTCAAATCTAATATAAACTCCTAATTATAAATGCCTGTATCAATTGTAATCGGCTCACAATGGGGAGATGAAGGAAAAGGCAGATTTATTGATTACCTTTCAGAATCTTGTGACTTTGTAGTCCGTTTTAATGGAAGTAACAATGCGGGGCATACAGTTATCAATAAGTTTGGTAAATTTGCACTACACTTAATTCCCTCTGGTATATTTTCAGAAAAAACAAAAGCTTGCATAGGAAACGGCACTGTGATTGATTTAGCTGCTCTGATAACTGAAGTAGAGATGCTTGAGAAAGCTGGTATTAATCTTAAAGATAGACTTTTGATATCGCCACGCTGTCATCTTATTCTTCCCTATCACAAGGTTCTTGAACAGTTCTATGAGAAAGCTCGAGGAAAAGATAAGATAGGCACAACTGGACGCGGAAACGGACCTGCATACGCTGATAAGATAACTAGAAATGGGATACGACTCATTGATCTTCTGGACAAAAAACAATTTAGTGAAAAATTGACACTTGAGCTATCCCTTAAGAATAAAGTTATTAAAGCGCTTGGAGGAAAACCGCTTGATCTAAAAACTATTGAAAAAACTTTTTTTACACTTCGCGCAAAAATCATGCCCTATGTTTCAGAACCGTTTCCTTATTTACAAGACGGATTAAAAAACAATAAAAATATTTTACTGGAGGGCGCACAAGCTATTTTTCTGGACAATGACTGGGGAACGTACCCTTATGTAACTTCCTCAACCGTTCTTCCTGGGGGTTCTAACGCAGGAGCCGGAATTCCTCCAACTAAAATTAATAAGATTATAGGAGTTGTAAAGGCATACACAACCAGAGTTGGAGAAGGACCTTTTCCAACCGAACTTGATGATTTAGTGGGTAAAAAATTAAGAACTGCGGGTAACGAATTCGGAGCAACAACCGGAAGGCCAAGGCGCTGTGGTTGGTTTGACGCTGAACTGTTACGCTTTGCTGTGCAAATTAATGGTTTTTCAGAGATGGCTTTGACAAAAATTGATGTTTTGGATAATTTTTCTGAAATTAAAATTTGTACGGGATATACACTTAATGGAAAGCAAGTAAATTATTACAACGGTGATGCAAAATTTTTAACAAAAATAAAACCAGTTTATAAAACTCTTAAGGGTTGGCAAGCGAAAACAAGAGGTATTACTGAATATAAAAATCTCCCGGAAAATGCTAAACATTATATTGAGGAGATTGAAAAACAAATTGGAGTAAGTATAAAATATGTCTCAACTGGACCGGAACGAGAAGCTATGATTATACGATAAGTATTCCCTCTTTATTAAGTGCTATAATATTTCTATATGAACAAACAACAACTTCAAGCTGAACTCAAGCAAGCTATGCTTGCAAAAGATCAGACCAAAACATCAGTCCTTCGCATGCTAATATCATCACTTGGTTATTTTGAAATTCAAAAAGGTGGAGCTGGCTACAGCGCAACTGAGGAAGATGTTATGAGTGTCATCCAAAAAGAAGCAAAACAGCACAAAGATTCAATTGAACAATTTAAAGCAGCAGGCAGAACCGATTTGGTAGAAAAAGAAAATAAAGAGCTAGAAATTCTACAGGTTTATTTACCAGAGCAGATGAGTGAGGAGGAAATAAAAAAACTTGTGATTGAGGCAATTGAGAAAACAGGCGCATCAAGTCAAACAGATATGGGGAAAGTAATGGGAGCTTTAATGCCAAAAACCAAAGGTAAGGCAGATGGAAATATAGTCAGTAGAATTGTCAGAGAACAATTAGGTTAAAATCACCTACTCCTGGTTTAACTTTTTAAGTAACTCCTCTAAACGAATTAGATAGTAGTTAAGCGCTGTTTCACAAGAGGCAATAATCATCGAGTACAATTCCTTATTATCTGTATCTTTTAACTCGCCCACTTGCCCAACCTCTAATAGACTGGAAAATCCCTCCTCAAGGGTTGAGGAAAACCTGTCCAGTTGACTTCGAACCAACCAAAGAGAATGCAGAAGATAAGGTGGAACAATATCTTTATATAACATAATTGTTGACTCTAAGTCGCTTTTATCCCTATTTAGAGCTACTGAAAATTTTTGCGCTTGTGGTAGAAGTTTTTCCTCTAATATCTGATTCAATCCATCACTTCTCATCTTTACAAGTAGTTCATTTATATCGCTACTATCATTGTTTGCTGAAATCGCCTCTTTTAAATCTATTTTTGCCGCAATAAAAATTGTGATAGCTAAAGATTTTGTCAGGTTTTGAATATCTTTATGAGCATATTCTTTTGCATGTAGCCATTTTTTCTCCTCAATATCCAGTTTATATGCCTCTATTGATCGCTCGATAAAAAATGTTGCAAACAAGAGAACCAACATCTCACTACATATCCCAAGAAATAAAAGATACCAATAGCTATCTTTTGGAAAATAAAAATATGACAGCAAAAATGTAATTATGAAGACTACAGCAATTGATAGTTGAGAAAGACGATAAAATATACTCTTTAAATTTTTCTTATGTGTTCTCATATATTTCTTAATATGCTATGCTCTTATTAGAGTAGCAGAGTCAGAGAAAAAAATATAGATTATATGGACAAACAAACAAATAAAACATTAACAACAAAACGCTATAAGCAGGAAATGCAGGAAATTATAGTTGCTATGATACGTGTATTGCTAAGAGCTCTTCGCAAAATAGACGATGCTGAATATAATAAAACACTTAACGAATTAAAAAAACTTAACATATGAATGAAGCCAACTCTGACCAAAATGAAGCTCCAGTTCCAACAGATCTTAATGAAAGTAGTAAGCCAGAAGCTTTGCTAAAAAAGAGTGAAAAACAAACAATTGTATCAGCGGAAATGGGAACTGTTACGGATATTGCTGCACGATTAAAGCAGCTTGAAGAGCGCTTTAAAGGTACAGTTGATCTAAGTGATGAACTGCGAGATATGGATGAACTAGTAGAAAGATCAGAAGAGTTAGCTAGAACATATCAACAGGGAGAAACTAACAAAGAAGAAATTGCTGCTTAGTAGCACTATGCTTTAATTTTTTGCTTTCTTCTCTCGTCCCACTCCTGCCAGGCAACAAGAAGAGGTGCTGCGTTAAAAATTGAAGAATATGTACCTGATGTTATACCAATCAAAAGTGCTGCGACAAACCATCTTATGCTATCTCCGCCAAAAAGAAGAAGCGTAAATAAGACCAGAATTGCTGTAAGGGATGTATTAAGAGACCTGACAAGTGTTTGGGAAACCGAATCATTAACAACTTGTGCAAAGGAGAGCCCAATGGTGCGCCTCAAGTTTTCCCGGATTCTATCAAAAACCACAATCGTGTCGTGTACTGAAAATCCTATTACTGTTAGAATTGCTGTCACAAATAGACTATCTACTTCAACTAGAAAAAAATGTCCAAGCAGAGAGAATATTCCCAAAACAACCAACGCATCATGAATGAGTGCAATAATTGCACACACTCCAAATCGCCAGCTGCTCGCAGGTTTTGGAATTTTCCTAAAAGAATAAGCAATATAAAGAACAATCATGATAGATGCAATAACTATAGTTTTAAAAGCATTTATTGTGGTTTCTGATCCTATTGTTGGACCAACTGTTTCAAATTCCTCCTGCTTAAAATTACCAACACTTGTTTTAAGTTGCTTTAATACTTCAGCGTCTTGCCTCTCATTTATTGGCTTTGTCTGAATAATGAGTGTCTTATCAGCTTGTTGAAGAGTTACCAAATCTATCTTGTCTGCTTTAAAAGCATTATTGACATTCTTTATAACTTGTTGATTAACGCTACGCGGAAAAAGAAGAGTAGTTTTAGATCCTCCTGTAAAATCAATTGAGAGCCTAAGTCCCCAAAGAAAGAGAGAAATAGTACCTGGTATAATAACCAGGAGTGAAATTAAAAAATATAAATTTTTCCGAGCAATAATATTTAACATAATTAATTTCTATAAAATAACCTTAAGAAAGTTCTTGTCACAACAATTGCTGAAAACATTGAAACAACCACACCAAGCGCTAGAGTGAAAGCAAAACCCCTGACAATTGTTGATCCAAAATAATAAAGTATTGTGCTCGTTATAAGACTTGAAATATTTGAGTCTCTTATTGAGGGCCATGCTCGGGAAAACCCTAGATCTATGGCTCTTTCATGCGATATTCCTTTTCGCATCTCCTCCTTCATCCGCTCAAAGATTAGAATATTTGCATCAACTGCAACACCAATTGATAGTATGAATCCGGCAATTCCGGCAAGAGTTAAGGTAACCGGAATTAGACGAAATAGTGTTAAAATAAGAAGCGTATAAACAATTAATGCAAGGCTTGCAATAACTCCAAGTCTTCCATATAAAACTATCATAAATAGAACAATTACCGCAAACCCCAAAACACCTGCCAGTAAACTTTTCTGAAGAGATGCGCTTCCAAGTGTTGCACCTGTTGCGCGCTGCTCTAAAACAGAAAGAGACACAGGAAGTGCTCCTGCATTAAGTTGAATTTGTAAAGTTTTTGCCTGGTCTGATGTAAAAGAACCTGAAATCACTGCACTTCCACCAAAAATTGGCTCACTCACCCGAGGTGCTTCAATAACCTGGTTATCAAGTGCTATCGCAACAATTTTACCAACATTGCGTTTAGTGATATCGGCAAATTTTTTTGCGCCGTCTGATGAGAAAGTAAGCCCCACCTGTGGCTTTCCTGTATTTGAATCAAACACAACTGTTGCTTGCTGGAGATCTGCTCCAGTCAGATTAGTCTTTTTTGCATTTGCTCCAAGGAGCTGTAAGATCCCAAGAGGCAGAGCCGATGAAGATGCAATTTGGGCGGGTGTAATTGCAACTTTTGCCGAACTACTGGCTTGAGTTGTCTGAGCACCTGATTCCCAAAAAGACAATTTAGCAGTCTTTCCAATCAAATTTACTGCCTGATTGACATCAGTAATTCCAGGAAGCTCAACTATAATACGATAATCCTTGTTTACTTTTGCAGTCTGGACAACTGGCTCTGAAACACCAAAAAAATTAACTCTTTTTTCAATTACGGATTTTGCACTATCTAATGCGTCCTGCTGTTGAGAATCTGGAATACCAGTCATGTCTGCCTTAAGAGTAATGCTTGTTCCTCCCTCAAGATCAAGGCCTTTGCGGAAAGCAAAACTGCGGTTTAACCCGGGAATAGAATTTAGATTTATTGCTGGAGACTTTAGATGAAGCTTCCCAAAATTTAGAGAATAAGATTGGGTCAAGTTAATAATAACGGAGAAAATTGTAACTAATAAAACAATGAGCAGAAGTAATCGCGGGTGCTTCATGCCAACATCGTCTCCTCATCGCCTATTAACATAATACGTGATCCTGAAAGGATAGCCCCTAAAAATGGATCAGTACGCTGTTTTCTAAACTTTAACTCTTCCTCAGTCATTACCGTATAATTAATTTCAACCCCAAGTCTTGCTTCTTCTTGACGCACTAAGATTGCAAGTTCAGGAAGTACTACTGTTCCAACTACCATCAAATCAACATCTTCCGCTGATTCCTTAATCCGTCTTATAAACTTACCAGATAACATAGCGTATTTAATTTTTCCAAGCTTTACCCGGTTTTCCAAAATTGCATGCCCTAAACCTTGAGTTTTTGCCCCAATTTTTAGGAGATCAAAGTAAAACGGATATTCGTGTGATAAAGAATAATAGACCCTGTTTGCGCGTGGCTCTTTCTTAAGTACTCCTTTTTTCTCAAGAAGTATGAGTTCTCGTCTAACAGCATTAATCTCTTCCTTAACCCTTCTAACACACTCCCTGACATGATACATATCGCTTGGGGAGGCAAGAAACAAGTTTAAAAGCTTAACCCTTGTTTGAGACGTGATAAGATCTGAGAACATATAGCAATTTTTTATTCATTTTAGCTGGATTATCCTAAAAATACAAGGGGTCTTAATAGTTCAAGCTCGCTTTGTTTTTTTATAACAACTCAGAGTACACAATTGAAGTGAACCTTTCTCAGAACTACATAAAGGGTCTTGAGCACAAGTAAATTGATCTGTCTCAAAGGAATAACCTGACTGCCCCATATTTGCTTCAATAATCTGTAAGTCTTTTATGTCTACTACTCCATCGTCATTGACATCAGCAAGTTTTCTATTTAAGCAGGCACTTGGCGGTTGTCCTGGCATGCAACTCCAAACAACATTCCAATCAAGCAGGTTAACAAAATTATCTCCATTAGGAGAGGGAGCAAGATCACCAGCAAGCATTGTAACAGGCGCTATATCAAGTGTCGTGGAGGCAACCGATAAGATGTTGCTTCCACTTTTAGCAAACAACTCTGTGTCAAGATATTTTTGTTTCTGTATAACCATTTGATAAGTTCCTGGTACCATTTGCCCCAGACTAAACTTAGGATTTACAAAGTTACCAGTTTGAGAATCATAAGTTAATTTATCAGTGGCAGTATAGGCAGCATCGCCTTGTGTATTATTGCTGTTATATATTTTAACTGTTGCAGTTTGGACAGGATCTACAACAGTGGCAATTGCTCCAATTCCCTGAAGGGTTACAGTCATACTTACCACAGGGCTTATTGTTAAAGCAGCAGCCGGAGGACAACCATTCTGATCGCTACAGTAATGAGCTGTAACAGAAATAACACCAGTTGTAACTTTTCCAATATGACATGCAGGATTTTGGTCAAACGGCCCGGTAGTTCCTCCTGCTGGAAAACAGTTAACATACCCATCAGTATTAACCCCTGATTGAGAGTCATTTGTCATACTTTTGAGCGTAAAATGATCAGTTACCCCTTGCGCGTTTGTTGCACCTTTAACAGTTGCATCAGCTGAGAGCCACATATCTTGTGGGTCTGGTGGATCATTTCCAAATCTGGTACCTCCACAAATTGCTCCCCCAACCGGAACGTCAAATGACGTTCTAAAATTAGGACCAAGTGGTGAATTTCCTATATTTCCTGCGCATGATCCCAGCTCATGATATGCAGTGAGGCCATGTGTTGCCAAATTTGGAAGGTCAGTATTAACACATATTGTAGTCGTTGAATTGGGCATTAACTTACAATTAGTAGATGATTGTGTAGGTGGCTGTACTGGACTGGTTGGAACACAACAACGAACGTCAGCAGCAGGATCAAGAGTACATTTATCAACTTGTATATTTCCCGGAGCTCCGGTAGCTAATGTACATGCTATTCCATCATCACTTGGTGTTCCTGAATAACCTGATTGACATAGCCCACCCTTGCTTTGACACACTGGATCTTGAACCGGCGCTAACGGGTGAGTTCCATTATCTGGAACAGCAGGTTGTGGATTTGCTGGAGTTATAGCTTGCTGAGGATTTCCCCCAGAACAAATACCACTATTACGATCACCCAATCCAGTCCCACCGGATGGACACCATTGCCAATTACTACATCCATCATTACAATTTCCTGTATTAGCTTGCATTGGTACATCACAAGGTTGACCCACTTGTTGACATGTTCCTGTAGCTGGAGCTGGTGCTGCTGTAGGAGCTGGTGCTGCTGTAGGAGCTGGATTATTATTTTGACATTGATTTGAACTATCACAGGTTGATCCATCTTGACATCCATATTCACAAACTACTTTTTTACACGGATATGCAAAAACCCAAAAAGAATAACAAATGGAATCTTTTACTTTTTGCTTATTACAACCATTTTGCCCACTACTCAACAAAGGATCACAAAAAGAAAACGC
>Ga0207144_1033_pt1 | contig 31301 bp, 29 predicted proteins | sample Alteio_BWMinHeat_FD_153583 | JGI IMG/M metagenome (GOLD analysis project Ga0207144, IMG submission 153583) | Enriched cells from forest soil in Barre Woods Harvard Forest LTER site, Petersham, Massachusetts, United States -... | ecosystem: Environmental > Terrestrial > Soil > Temperate forest >...
TTAAAAAAGTAACGATGCATCTTGTCGGGCGGACAAGGAGACGCGTAGCCATTGTTGCCATAAGAATTACTACCAAGTTGCGTTCCCTCAGGATACTTAGTAATGGCTTCAGAAAATCCAGTCGTCATAGGCGGAATATTAAAGACAACCCAGTGGTCAAAGGTCCCCATCGGAGCATCAGGATCATCCATAACTAAAACAAGAGACTTGGTCCCAGAAGGCACCCCACCCCACCCTATTTGAGGTGAAATGTTGTCACCATTACACGTATATTTTGCAGGAATAAGACCTTCGTTACTGAATGCTGAGCTAGTAAGTTCCATAGCGATAATTGTTAAAGGTGATAAAATAAGAAAAATCCAAAGCCCAAAAAATGTTTTCATAACTCATGATCTGCGAAATTGGACTTCATAGTCAAGCAAAGATTGCTTAAGCGAAAGACCCCACGCATACCCACCAAGTCCTCCAGAACTTCGTACAACTCGATGGCAAGGAATCAAAATAGAAATTTTATTTTTCCCAATCGCCGTCCCAACAGCACGCACAGCCTTAGGACACCCTATTTTATTTGCAATATCTCGATAGCTAACAACCTTCGTCGTTTCAATTTCAAGTAATGCACGCCACACAGTTATCTGAAACGCTGTACCAAGTAAAAAAAGCGAATACTCCTCACCCCGTGCCCCCCCCTCAAGATAATCACGAGCAATAGAAATCCAGTGTGCAGTAGCTTCTTCATTATAACTAACTTGAGACCCAGGCCAGAGTAAACCAGCAGCATACACTGCCTCCGAACATCCAATGTCCTGGAAGGAAAACCCACACAAGGCCCGTCCTGTTTGAGAAATAACACAGTTGCCCCAAGGCGACGGATGAACGCCAATCGTAATTTTTGGCTTCGAACTTAATGAATCCCATTCAATATGGTTTATGACTTGAAGTTTCGTGTGCATACCTTTTATATAGCAGACTTAATGAAAAGAATAAAAAAAAGATTTGCAACAGTGAACAGATTTTCAATATTTTTTATTTGAGTTTTTAACCATGCTAGTTTAAATAAAACTTAATAAACACAAAAACACAATCCTCTATGGCTGAATCAAAATCCACGAAACTCATCAAAAAAGAAAGTAATACAGGATCTCCTTACAACGAGACTCTTAATCTAGCTATTTCATCGATCAATAAGCAATTTGGCGAGGGGTCTCTTATGCGAATGGGAGACGCTGCAAAGATGAATATATCAGTTATTCCTTCCGGCTCAGTAGCATTAGACCTCGCCCTGGGTGTCGGTGGTTTACCTAGAGGCCGAATTTGCGAAATTTTTGGACCTGAATCGTCAGGTAAAACAACCCTCTGCTTAAGCATAATCGCAGAAGCACAAAAACGCGGTGGAACTGCTGTCTTTATCGACGTAGAGCATGCGCTAGATCCCCGATATGCAAAGGTTGTAGGTGTAGACGTTGATAATTTAATGGTATCTCAACCAGAGTCCGGTGAAGATGCTTTAAATATTGCCGAAACCTTAATTCGCTCCGGATCCATCGATATCGTTGTAATCGACTCAGTTGCAGCCCTGGTTTCTAAAGTGGAGCTTGCTGGGCAAATGGGTGACGCAACAATTGGCCTTCAAGCCAGAATGATGAGCCAGGCCATGCGGCGCCTTACTTCCGCAATTAATAAAACAAATTGCATTTGTATTTTTACGAATCAAATTCGCGAAAAAATTGGTGTGATGTTCGGAAGCCCAGAAACTACACCCGGCGGTCGTGCCTTGAAATTCTTTGCTTCAGTACGTATAGATATTCGTCGGATTGGCGCTATTAAGGAAACTTCCGGTAAAATCACTGGAAATAGAACACGTGTAAAGGTTATTAAAAATAAGGTGGCCCCCCCCTTTACCGAGTGTGAGTTTGATATCATGTACGATGAGGGAATTTCTAAAACCGGCTCCGTTTTGGATCTCGCGATTGAGCTTAAAATTCTTGAAAAAAAGGGCGCATGGATTTCCTACAATGGAGCTTTGATAGGTCAAGGACGTGAGGCAGCTAAACAATATTTATCCGAAAATGCTGTTGTTGTTGAAGAGCTTACAAAGTTGATCTATGAGAAAGTAGAGGTAACAGGAGGATCCTCTCTTGCAGTTTCCGAAATCGATGATAAAGAAGTTGCTGCCTAGCACTTCTGCCAATAAAGCTTGATTGTAGTCAAGATAGTGATATGCTTCTTGATAATAAGTTTATTTAATTTAAGCATATGCCACTCGGTGAAACAATTATGGCGCCTGCAACGCCAGACGGAGAATCTGCTATCGCAATGATCAGAGTTAGTGGCCCTTTGTGTCTTGAAATTATACAAAATGCCTTAGGCGAAAGTAATCTACCTGTTGCTAGGAGAGCTACCCTAGCCTACTATATTGATAAGCGGGAAAAAATTATAGATCAGGTGCTTTATACTTATTATCCTTCAAGCACTTCATATACCGGTGAACCGCTTCTCGAAATATGTTCCCACGGAAACCCGCTTATTGTTCATAAGCTGTCCGAAGATCTTATTGAGCGAGGTTGTAGGCATGCATCGGGAGGAGAGTTTACGCGGACCGCTTTTTTGAATGGAAAGCTGGATTTGGTCCAAGCCGAGGCTGTGTGTGATCTAATTACAGCTCGAAACGAAACCGCATTGGATGCCGCTCAGCGTCAGCTGGCCGGAGCTCTTGGAAAGAAGATAAATGAGTATACGGATGGTCTTTTACAGATCATTGCTGAAGTGGAAGCGTATATCGATTTTCCAGAAGATGATCTTCCTGTAGAACGATCCGAGGATATCCAGGCTCGAATTTGTTTATTACTCAATAATTTCAAGGATCTCATAGAAACGAGTCGCTACAAGAGTTTGTTGCAAAATGGGATTAAAACGGTAATCTTAGGCGCTCCAAACGCGGGAAAGAGTAGTTTGCTCAATGCATTGATAGGCGAAGATAGAGCTATTGTTAGTCCCGTTCCAGGGACCACACGAGATTTTATTACAGAACAAATAATGATCGGCTCTTGCAGTATTCGAATAATGGATACCGCTGGTTTACATGATGGTGGAGATGAAATTGAACGAATGGGTATTGTAAAGACAATCGAAAAGATTAAAGAAGCTGATTTTCATATCATTGTGGTGGATGTCGCCGCAGCCCCTCCTACCCTTCCGGATGAAATTATGAAATGTCTCTGTAAGAAAATGGCATTAATTTTAGAAAATAAAATAGACTTGCCCAAGATTTTGAATGAAAATGTTTTTCTACCCGAATATGCACGATGCCGAGTATCCCTAAAGACAAGAGAAGGCATTGCTGAATTTCGAGATCAATTAGCAAATATTTTTCAGTCTAATTTTGTTAAAACCACGGCTGATGGTTTGATTGTTAGCGCCAGACACGCATCCGCGCTCAAATTGGCAGTAGAAAGTCTGATCTCAGCGGGCTCAGTGCTAAGAAATAGAGAACCTGCTGAGATTCTTGCAAGTGAGCTACGTCAGGTGCTGCGAGCTCTACAAGAGATCGTTGGTGACGTTGATAATGAGATAATACTCGACAAGCTTTTTAGCACTTTTTGTATAGGAAAATGAACAAGGGAATAGAGTTAAGTAAAAATAAGCCGTACGATGTGATTGTATGTGGTGCCGGTCACGCTGGATGTGAAGCTGCTTTGGCTGCTGGACGAATGGGGGGTAGGGTACTTTTATTGACCGGCAACATCGATACAGTAGCACAAATGAGCTGCAATCCGGCAATAGGAGGACAGGCAAAGGGGCATATTGTGAGGGAAATCGATGCCTTAGGCGGTGCAATGGGTGTTACTGCAGATGTTTCTGCCATACAGTTTAGGTTGCTTAATGAATCAAAAGGGCCGGCCGTTCAGTCCCCTCGTGCGCAGTGCGATAAGAAGGTGTATCAGTATCGAATGAAGCATGAAATCGAGCTAGATCCTAATATTACATTATTTCAAGCGATGGTTACCGGTCTTGTTTACGAAAGTGGACGGGTTACCGGTGTTGAGACCAATCTAAATTTAGTATTTCACGGAAAGACGGTGGTGGTAACAACGGGGACATTTCTTCAAGGCTTGATGCATATAGGGAAAAATAAGAATGAAGGTGGTCGCATGGGGGATTTTTCTGCCAAGACGCTATCGAAGAGTTTCTTGGATGCAGGAATTGTGTTAGAGCGTTTGAAGACGGGGACGCCACCTAGGATCTTGGGGTCGAGTATCGATTTTAGTAAATGCTCTGAGCAGAAGGGCGATGAGAGGCCAGTTTTCTTTGGGTTTTATGATACGCGAGGAGATGGGGATATGTTCCACGTGGAACATCCTGGTCAATCTAAGCTCGGTTGGCTTCCCGGAACAAATCAGATTTCTTGCTGGATTACCGATACCACGGAAGAGACGAGCGCTGTTATTAACGGAAATATACATCTTTCGCCACTTTACTCCGGTGATATTACAGGTATTGGCCCCCGTTATTGTCCAAGTATCGAGGATAAGTTCGTCCGTTTTAAAGACAAACCCACCCATCGAATTTTTCTAGAGCCTGAAGGACGAAGTACCGACGAGTGGTATATTAATGGATTCTCAACAAGTCTGCCGCTTGAGGTTCAGCTCGCTGCACTCAAAACTATTTCAGGATTGGAGCATGCAATAATGCTCCGACCAGCCTATGCAGTCGAATACGATTTTGCTCCTCCAACGCAAATATATGCCTCTCTGGAGTCGAAGATGGTTGAGAATCTATTTTTTGCCGGCCAAATTAATGGAACAACCGGATACGAAGAAGCAGCAGGGCAGGGGCTTCTCGCAGGAATCAATGCAGTGGAAAAAACCCGTGGCAATCCCCCATTAGTGCTCGGACGCCACGAGGCTTATCTTGGTGTTCTTGTCGACGATCTTGTCACTAAGGGTACTAACGAACCTTATCGTATGTTCACAAGCCGTGCTGAACACCGATTACTTTTAAATCATGCCAGTGCAGAATTGCGTCTGCTTCATCATATTGAAGCTAGAACCCTTGTTTCCAAAGACCGATTACAGCGAATTAAACATAAATCTCATATGGTTTCATATTGGACAGAGCGCCTAGAAAATGAAAAAGCTAAAGGAGGTTTCCGAGGCGATCATATCCGTAAAAGTCATATTTCCGATTTCTCAGCTTATCCCGAAGAATTTCATCAACTAACTTCGACAGTGCAAATGGAAGTCGACTACAAGATTCGCTATAAAGGCTATTTAGACAGAGAGCTTCGTTTAATGGATCGCATGCGTCATATGGATAAAATAAAAATCCCTAAAGACTTTGACTACAAAGGATTATTAAAGAGCATGCGTAAAGAAAGCTTAGAAAAACTCGATGCAATTAGGCCCACGACAATTGGTCAGGCGAATCGCATTAGTGGAGTCAACCCAGCTGATATCAGTCAACTTATGATTGTTCTTGAAGTATATCATCGAGAATCCTGTGCCTCGATCAGCCTGAGTTCGGGTCAATAGATAGAAAGCAACAACAAGGCATTTTTTGGCTGCTAAGTATATCTTTATTATTAATCGGAATTTGGATTTCTTATTTTAATTCGTTTAACATTGATTTAGCATCGATAAGAAAAACATTTTCGCCAAAATTTTTTGTATTTTTTGGGATTTCAGGAATGAATATGCAGTATTTTATATTTTTTTTACTGTTTGTTTTAATTTGAGGTGTCCCTTTTGATTGAAGTTCCGCTAGAATTTTTTCGATATATTTTTCGCTGATTTTAGCGATAGGCCATTTAACTTCACCCAAAAGTAAATATTTTTGATCGATACATTCTGAAACGACATCCCATTCTGGATCATTCCCTTTCCAAAAACGTTTTGCGGGCATCCATTGATTAATATTGGCTAGTTTTTTGGCTTTAGAGACGTAACTTAAGCAGAGTTCTTCCCATGTTTGTGACACTAGGGCCGGTAGGGTCTTGTTAATCAGCGATAATCGGTAGTTTTCGTCAGTATCGGCAAGTAATCCTCTTCGCGGAGCTACTACATTAAACCAAAATCTAAAAAAAGGGTCACCAATTTTATACAATGCTTTTTTCCCAGATTTTTCCGATTCTCCAAATGGGATTTCACGTTTAACTAGTCCCAATTCTTGTAATCTGGTTAACGGATGAGAAAGAGAGGTAGCTGGCTGGTTCAGACGAGCAGCTATTTCTGATAAACGATGAACGCCTGATCCAATGACGTCTAAAATAGGTCTTAATGAAATTGCCGAAGGCATCTCTTCTAACAGTAGTCTATGCGGCTCTTGGTGTAATGGTCCTGATGGATGAAGAACTAAGTCTGCTGCAGATTGTTCTATATTGTTTCTATAAGAACTTGCGAATTCCCAGTAACGAGGTACACCGCCCCAAAGTGTATAAGCTTCTATGATTCTTCTGCATGACTTAATTCCTAGCCCTTCTCCAAGGTAGCCCACTGGTAGTGGGTTGAGCTTAAACAATTCAGTAGCACGACCATATAAAGGCGCATTATAATTAAGAACCAAGCCCTGCATCATGCTTTGACTGGATCCAGATAAAACAAGCGTTATTTTTGTGTGTTTAAGATCGTGGTCGATCCAACGCTGTAAAATACTTGGCAATTCTTTAGACGCTGCAATCAAATAAGGAAGTTCGTCTATAACTAAAGGACCCTTCAAGTTAGCGTGCTTTGCCTCTATAGTCAATCGGTCGAAAAATAGTCCCCAATCGCTGTATTCAGCTTTAGAAAATCCTGGAAAATATTCATCCAAAGCACGAGCAAAATATCGTCTTTGAATGGCAGCTGCAGATTCATCGGCAACCCAATATATTCCTTGATGTTTCTTCGTCCATTCTAATAAAAGCCTGGTTTTACCTATACGTCTTCGGCCCCAAATTACAATAAGTCCACCAGCTCCAGAGGCGAGTACTTTATTTAAGCGTTTTATTTCGTCCTCTCGATCCATGAAATCCATAATTGAATATTATTATAAATAACATTATTATGTCAATCATAATGTTTGGGGTAATAAATCTGAGTACCTATCGATATTGCTGTGTTGGCCTTAATCTAAGGAAGCAACGGAAACAAAGGTCAGCCCAAGTAACTTTTGTTTGCAAATTGGATCTATATTGAAGAACTTAAATTCTAATTTGAAATTTTATCTTCAGTTGAAGTAGGAGTGGAGTTTCCGGTCGTCGGAGGGGTTTCTTCCATTGCCGAGCGAAAGTCTTTCTCTACTTCGGAGGCAGATTTACGAAATTCCCTGATGGCTTTTCCAAATCCACGAGCCATTTCGGGCAGGCGCTTGCTTCCACCAAAGAGTAGCAAGATGACGAGGATGATAATTAGCAATTGTGGCCCTCGTATATTCGTAATAAACCCGAGATTTAAATCTATTAAATTGTAAACATCCATAGTTTATTTATTTAACAGGATTTTTATTAAACTCAACAATAATTTTTCATAGCCTATCAAGAAGCAACGTCAAGAGATATCGGTTCGTCTGATTTAGTAGTAATCGGAAGTTCCTTGTTTGAGAGTTGCGGAATTTCTTTATCGCCAATGGAGTGGAGATCTTTGAATTTGCGGGCCGCCGGGAGGACGCGGGCCTCGATAGAGTTAACGGCTTTATTATAGGCAATTACTGAGCTTGTAAGGCCTTTTCCCATATCTAGGATGTGGCCCGAAAGGATTGACATTCTTTCGTACAAAATATTACCGAGTTTACTGATTTCTTGCGCTTCTAAGGCAATGGCGTCTTGCTTCCACCCGTATGAGATAGTCTTAAGCAGAGCGATAAGGGTCGTAGGTGTGGCGAGAATTACCCGGTTATCTGTTCCAAATTCAATTAGACCAGGATCTTGCTCAAGAGCAGCACTAAAAAACATTTCACCTGGTAAAAAAAGAACGACAAATTCCGGGGTAGGTTCAAATTGCTTCCAATAATGTTTTGTTCCGAGTTTTTGCAAATGTTCTCTAATTTGGCGAGCGTGGTCTTTGAGTTTGGAGATTTGATCGTGTGGGTGGTTGGCATCGAGGGCATCAAGATATGCTGCAAGCGGGGCTTTGGCATCAACAATGATTTTTTTGCCATTCGGAAGATTGATGATCATATCAGGGCGTTGGCGACCGTCTTCAGTTGTTATGCTTTCTTGTTCAACAAAGTCGACTTTGTTAATCATGCCGGCAAGTTCCACAGTGCGTCGGAGCTGCATTTCTCCCCATTGCCCCCGAACATTAGGTGCACGAAGGGCTTTAACGAGGTTTGCAGTTTCGTCTTTTAGTTTTACCTGCGTAGTTAGGAGATTTTTTACTTGTTCCTTGAGTCCACTGTAGGCACCTTCTCTGGCTCTTTCAAGTGAGTTGATTTTTTCGTCAAATTTTTCAAGCGTTTGCTTAATGGGAACAACCATTTCTTTGATGGAGTTTTCTTTTTGAGACAGATTGTTTTTAGCACCTTCTTGCATTTTTTCGAAAGTTGCTTTTGCGAGGTCTAGAAATGAGCGATTGTTATTTTGAAGGGCTTCGGAAGAGAGAGCTTTAAATGTATTTTCGAACTGAATTGCGGCATTATTGAGGAGAATGGTTTTTTCTTCTATGGATTGTTTTTGAGCATCACGGAGAGTTTCACTTTCGAAGAGCTTTGATTTTAGTGCCGCAATTTCTGCGCCCCAGATTCGTTCAGAAGCGATTTCACGGCGTTGCGCGAAGAAGTAGAAACCTGCAGTTCCAATAATAATACCTATAAAAATTCCGAGTATAAGTGGTGACATAGTAAAATTAATTTTCTTTGGAATAGATATTAATTTCATCTCGGAGACAACACATTAAGTCGGTGAGCGCTTCAAAACGTTTGCGCTTATAGTCTGTTTCGATAGGATGTAGCTCAACATATATCAGGATATCGTTTCTAAGTTCTATACCGCCTTTATAGGCATGATGCCTCCGTAAAGCTAGAAATTTTGAACGTAAGGTATTGGTCAAGATTTTTTGCATGGCATTGGGATTATTAGATTTTACGATGAATTGAGAATCAAAAACAGGGTCATTAAAGGTTATGAGTTGTGTTCCTATAAGTTGCCAAATTTTTTGAACCCAGGTGTGGCCTACGATAGTAAAACTTAACCCTAAAGGGTTGTTGCCGAGTATTTGTATTGCACTGTGAATGGAGGAGTTACTTTTTGTTCCTCGGGTGAAAAGAAATATTTTCAAAGCCTTTCCTTGGTAATTCCCTTCTATTATAGGGGGATGTTTTAGCCATTTAGCGAGCCCTTTATGAGATTTGAGTGATAAGCCTTTATGAATTGGTAGGTTTAAATCTTTGGCCAATCGGATTATGTGGCTGTTTTGTTTGCGAAATCGTTTTTTTGACAAAAGGACAAGTACCACAATTATGGCAATTATTAGAAGGATTATTATTCCGATGAAGAGAGCGTAATTAGGATTCATAAATGTTAGTTTGAGAAATTGTGCTATTAACAAACGATTCTACAGAAAATTGATATGGGATGACAATTTTTATTTGTGAATTTAAAGCTTTTTAAAAAATTTTCATGAGTGTGGTGAAATGATGGGTTTTATCATTGACTCATAGTTCTTGCTTATAGGAGAATTTCTCCGTGAGTACACTGGATATTGATTTTGAAAAACAAATTTCTTATTTTTTTGGCATCAGAGACATTCAACCGATTGCTGATTGTTATTTCAAAATTTTTTCTCAAAAAGATGAAAAAATGCTTCCAATTCTGCATCAGGCTTATGAGTTAATTCAATCTCTTGTTGAATGGAACTTTGATACACTTGAAGCGGCAAAGATCGAACAAGAGATCATCTATGCCTTTCGTAAACCAACCCCGTTTGAGGAAATAGTCGATCGTTATAAAAAAATTTATTCTATTATTTTTAGTCGCCCTCGGGATTCTTTTGATAAAATTGCTTGGCTTCGCACGTTTCTTTTTACTTATCAAAAGCAAGCTGAACTTTTGGGTCCTTTGACTCCTGAAGACAAATCCTTTCTTATTTCGATCGCTCGTCTTTCTGAACATTATCTACAAGGATTTGAAGAGTTGGCTAAATCAAAGATAAGATAGAATTCTACAGACGCTCATTTCATTGGCAGCGTATTATGGGGTGCTATAATGAATTAGAGATCAACATACCATTGGCAATTACAAATGTCATGTGGTGGTGGACCAGCAACGTCTGTGCTAGGTGGTGCTTTTGCTACAACTAATAATGATGCACTGAATACAATATCTGTGATGTTCACCGCACTTATTCCTGGTTGTGTACTTACTATTAACTTAATGGGAAAAAATGTGTCAAGGGCTTGTTCTGTCAGAACAGGCAATGTTGACTATTATCCAGGTCAGTTAGTATATTCATTTGCTTTCTTTCAAAGCCAGACCTTTATTTGAGGCTGGTTTTTTTATGCTCTTGTTTTCTTATTATGGAAAAAATCAATCTCTCGAAACCTGCCAACGCTCATAACTCAAACGAAATAACCAAGTCAGTATAAAAATTATAGAACAATTAATCACAATGGCCGCGCCAGAGGAAATCTGTAAATAAAAAGATGCGAAGAGACCAACAATTCCTGCTACAATTGCAAAAAGAGTAGAAAGCAACATTAATCCTCCAAGCGTTCGAGCTACAAGAGCAGCAGCAGCAGCTGGAGTGATGAGTAAAGCTGTGGTCAGTAGAGCGCCAATCATTTGTACCGCCGAAACAACACTCAGCGCTGTTAGTATAAGCAAGACATAGCGAAGCATGTTAGGTTTTACCCTGATAAGCTTTCCGTAACTATGATCGAAGGAACATAACTCAAGCTCCTTGTGAAGAAAAAACAAAACTGTGAGTACTATGACAGTGATGCTTGCAGTTAAGGCTATATCGCCTGTTGTTACTCCAAGGATACTTCCAAACAAAATACTACTGAAATCACGAAATGACCGAACTACCCCCATCATAAGTACGCCAATCGCAAACATAAAGGAAAGCATCACTCCAATTGCAGTGTCTTGGCGAACTTCTTTGCGCATACTAAAAAGACCGATGCCCAACGCCGTTATGATACTTGCTCCAAGTGCACCCCAAAATAAATGAACTCCTCGCAGGTAAGCAAAGACTATTCCCGGAAGAAGCGTATGCGTAAGCGCTTCTCCAAAAAAGGCCATCCTCCGTAAAACCACGTAGGAACCTATTACCGCACAGTTAATACTCGCAAAAATTATTCCAATAAATGCCTTTTGCATGAATGCATACTGAAAAGGTTCTTGTAGCCATTCAAATGTCATGATTTTATTTATTTTGAGTGATTAATGTGAACGATGTTAACAAGCTTGCCATCCTGAATAAATATAGCTTCATCGTAGTCAGTTTCAATGTGCTCCCTGTCATGTGTTGCAACAATAAGTGTTTTTCCCGCTTGTTTAAGCTTGTCGAAGGTTTCTCGAATAATTGATTGGGTTTCAAGGTCAACCGCATTCAATGGTTCATCTAATAAGTAAAGTTCAGCACCATGTACTAACGCCCGCGCAAGAAGCGCCCTTTGCTGTTGACCAACTGAAAGCTGGCCAATTTGCCTGCCTCCTAGATGTTCCAATCCAAGGAGCTTCATCGCTTCCTTTGTCTTTTGATAATGAGGCTCCTTAGGTCTGAGAAACCAACCGAGATGAATATAACATCCCGTTAAAACGAGTTTTTGAAGCGATATAGGAAAATCCCAGTCGATTTCGCTTCGTTGAGGCAGATAAGTTACTTCATGAAAACAAGTGCCAACAGGATGACCAAAAATTGAAACATCCCCGCTTGACGGAGTTATAAGACCCGCCAAAGTTTTTAAAAGCGTAGATTTACCGGCTCCGTTTGCCCCAAGTATAGCAACTCGACTTCCAATTTCTACTGTAAAACTAAGATGATTAAGGACATTTCGACCCCCTCCAGGATAGCTAAGAGACAGATTTTTAACTGACACCGCAGGAGTGCCAGCACGTGGCCTTTTTGAACATCTCAAGCAATAAGGAAGAGGCGTCTCTATATTATTCATTGGGTTGCTTTAAGCTTTCAACTAAAATATTAACATTATATTTCATCAACTCGATGTAATTTTTCGCAGGACCGTTTTCTTTGCTAAGAGCCTCCGTATAGAGTAGTTTAGGTTGCGGTAATTTTGCCTCTTCGGCAAGATTGTTAACCAGTACGCTGCTTTGAATATTTTCTCCAAAAATTGCAGGAATCTTATTTTTACGAATAATTTTTACTAAATTTGCAAATTGTGAGGCCGAAGGATCCACGTTTTCCGTCGAAGTAGAGCCCAAAATATCACCCACAGGAATAAACCCATACTGACGAGCAAAATAACGAAAGGAATCATGATTGGTTACAAGCTTACGATTTGATACAGGAATACCTGCAACTTCTTTCGTACCTGCAATCCGTTCTTTGATCCAGGAATCTAGCTTTTTTAATTCGTCGATATATTGAAGGCCATTCTCTTTGTAAAAATTTGCATTTTTAGGATCCTCCTTAATTAATGTATTAATAATTCGTTGTACCATGCTTATCACATAATTCGGATTTAACCATGTATGCGGATCGTATTCTTGATGATGCGAATGTTTGCATTTGAAATGGCCATGACAGTCTATCGGTAGAAGATCAAGTAACTCATTACTTAGTGCAACGCGCTTCGCTTTAGATCTAGAAGATTTATAAAGAGCATTGAGCCAAAACTCTAATCCTAACCCATTTTCAAAAATAACGTCAGCTTTCGTAAGTCGGGTACTATCTTGAGATGTAGGCTCAAAAGTATGATTATCCGTGTCTGGACCAATCATAATAGTTAAGTCTACTTTATCTTCAGCAACCTTTTTTACCCAATCACCAATAATACTATTAGTAGCGATAACCTGAAGCTTCGTAGTCTTAGAATCAATACTCCCAAATGAGGTGGTGATTGATAATAATGCAAATAAATATAGCGCTGTGATCTTCATAAAATACTTGATAAGTCATTACAATGTTGAGATACTATAAAATGCCTTTGGATTAAAGAGTCTCAGACTCCTTACATTAAAAGTGCTTTTTCATAGTTTATTTTAATGATTAACGAATTCTCAATATGTCAAAGATAGGTGCTAGCGCAAGCATAAGCGCAAGTAATCCAAAAATTCTTCCTGAAAGTTTTCGGGTACGCGATTTAACGAATGCTATTTCGGTTGGGAACAATCGACGAACAAGTAATGAATCTCATAGTCTTTTGAGTGTTTGGATGGATGAAAAAAATAGCCCATTTTCGCATCGTGAATTGATGCTACAGGGAAAGATTACGACCTGTAAAAAACTCTCGCAACCTTCCTATCTCAATGAATTGAGCGTCTTGAGAAGTAAGGAAAGGTTAACACCTGATGCGTATGCAGCTCTTGTGGAGATAGTCCTTAACGTTGCTACTGTGAACAAAGAAATTGAAAATAATAAACCCTTATCAGAGTTGACTGTTCGTGAAAAAAATACCTGTCTCGAAAGGTTTAAATTTTATGACGAACATTTCGAGTGGGTCTTGAGTGGATTTGCTAATGCAAAATTTCATCAAGAGGTTAATGAAGTAGTAGGTCGCGTGAAAAGAGAGGTTCACCAAGTACTTGAGTTGATTCGAAATCAATCTCAATGTATTAAAGCTGAAATTTATCCATCCATAGGAGACCTTCGCCGTTCATATGTTTAGTATTTGAGACATTATCTCATGAATATCCTTCTTTTTGAGGAAAACGAGCTTCAACTTTATCTTCCATTAAACGATTTAAGAGCAAGACATATAAAAGAAGTTCTCCGAATGTCAAAAGGTAATCAGCTCTTTCTTGGCATTATTAATGGAAATCGCGGAAAAGCCACAATTGTTGAAGATAGCATCGATGGCCTACTATTTGAAATAGATTGGGAGCCAGAATTTCCAATTTCCTTACCCATAACACTAATCGCCGGACTACCCAGACCACAGACAAGTCGCAAAATCCTTGAAGAATGTACCAGCATGGGCGTTGCTCGAATATTTTTCTTCTCTTCAGAAAAAGGGGAACCTTCTTATATTAATAGTAAGCTTTGGCAAACAAATGAATGGAAACGTCATTTAATAAAAGGTGCAGAACAAGCTTTCAGCACAACAATTCCGCAAGTTATGCATTTTGAAAATTTAAGTAATTGTTTACACTTTCTCGAAAATGAGAACAATCATGCATGTTCTATAGCCTTAGATAACTATGAAGCTTCTCTTTCTCTAACCGAAGCGCTAAAAACAAAAGATACCTACACTTTGGCTGTCGGGTCCGAACGTGGATGGTCAAAGAACGAACGCGATTTGTTGCGAGAATCAAAATTTATCTTAGCTCATTTAGGAAATAGAGTTTTAAGAACGGAGACGGCGTGTATTGCAGGTGTCTCTTTAGTATTATCAAAATTGCGTATAATATAATTTTTCATTGACCTGCTTTAACGAAAAATCCACGCTCGACCCATGAAAAATATTATAAATGTCTTTATCACTCTAAGCGTACTATTAATTAATAGTTATAGCTACGAAAACTCCGCTAATCTCAATTTTTTTGAGCTACTTAATCTGGAAAAAAATGAGCAATCAAAAGACGAACAAACAGAGATTTTTCGAACAGGTCCACTTTATCTAATATATACACCAGGAGGCAGTTACATTAAACCTGTGGTTTCTCTTATGCTCGATGGTCGTGCATTGTGCTTATTCAGCTTTCACTTAGATGAAAATGATAAGATCGTTGAATTTGAAGAAATTATATCTCATGACGCTGCTACTTTACACTGCCATGTATTGAGAAAATATGGAGAAAATCCAATTATTGAAAAATTGGTGGAGTATTTTCATTAAGATTTGGATAATTGCACTTCAGAATTACGAGATAATGATCACTTCAAAGCCATTGTTAAATGGCTAGACAGTAAATCTTGACATTTTCAATAATAATAGTAGGATTCTCTCCATGAAAATACTTACTACACTTAAAAAGCCAGATCTAGGGCTATTAATAATACGAATTGTTCTTGGGGTAACTTTTACAATTTACGGTATACAGAAGCTCTTCGGCGGAGTTGGAACCCTCGAGTACCTGGGCTCAACACTCAAGATTTTTGGTATCACCGTCTTCCCCCTATTTTTCGGGGTTCTTGCAGCAGTAGGTGAAGCCATCGGTGGCCTTTTACTTCTTATAGGCTATCAATTCAGATTAGCAGCATTACTTTTATTCTTTATTATGATTGTTGCATTCTTTTCCCAATACGAAAGCCTTGCATCATTTTTAAAAAATGGATGGTCTCTCCATCTAATGGCTGTCTTCTTAGGCCTTGCTTTTATCGGATCAGGAAAATACAGTTTAGATAAGGATTCATAGCCGCTCACAAAAGGCTGCTAGCGGCCCCAAATAAATGCCGCTGGAGAATTTCTCTTATCTTTGCCAAGTTTTTTTAGCAAAACAAGATCTGGGTGACTTGGCGCAACAAGGTTGCCAGGCACTTCTATAATGAGTCTACTAGCAAGACTCTTTTTCAGCCATTCACTCACAAGACCTAGTAATTCAGGAAGAATATCGCTGGTTATCTCATAAGGCGGATCTGCAAAAATAAGGTCGAACTGATTTTCACAAGGCAAAGAAGTTTTAAAAACATCGCCATGGATAATCTTGCAATCAGAAGAAATTTTTTCTGCACTCTTAGCAACTGCTTCGATATTCAGTTTAATCGCACTTAAGCAATTGCGATCTTTTTCTACAAAAACACCAGCCCGGGCTCCTCTACTCCAGGCTTCTAATCCATATGCTCCCGTTCCAGCAAAAAGATCCAGAAAATATGCCCCATCAATAAAAGACCCCAGAGAAGAAAAAATAGCCTGTCGTAAATAATCGGTTGCTGGACGAACTGTTGACTTCTCTGCAACCTTAATAAAAATTCCTTTTGCTTTGCCACCTGTAATTTTCATTGATTTTAGACAAAGATGCTATTTAATTGAGCTTAAACTGCTTTCCCCTTGTTTTAATTTTTTTATGTTACCTTGTTTAGTCAAGAAGCCAAGTAAACTTCATCGTCTAAAAACAGCCTATATAGCTATTGCATGGGCGGTTATTTTGCAAGGAATATCAATAAAGGCTTTTGCTGACTGGGACAACTATTGGCCTATTTGGGTCGGTGAGCACACAGAGTGTGATAGGTTTTTGCATAAAGAAAATTGTTTGGGTCCCCTAATAGAGCAAAAATACACAAGTCGGGAACACGTCGCTGCTATCCGACCTATCGGTGTACATATCGATGACTATGACTGTAATCAAACAATGGATTACTTTATGTACCCACTTTTTTCTTATACCAAGACCCCTTGTGGGTCCAATTGGAATATGCTTGGATTGATTTCAGGCTGCAGCTCAGATGAAAGAGATAAAGTAACAATATTTCCATTGTTTTTTAGCTATCAAACTTGCGATCCCTGTACCTCCTATTCTGCCATCTTTCCTTTAGGCGGAACCATAAAAAATCACTTTTGCATGGATTCAATAACTTGGGCAATGTTCCCTTTATACTTAGCACTGGAGCAAAATTGTACCGTACGTCATGCACTTCCATGGCCCTTTATTCGCTGGCAAACAGGGCCAGATAGCGGAGGAGGTGCATTATGGCCTCTTATTGGATGCTTTTGGAAAGGCTGTGATTATGTTCATTCTTATTTTTTATGGCCCTTGATTTACAAACGTTGTGACTGTTTAAATGATCCAGTGCCTTCTTACAAAGTCGGATTTCTCCCTTTCTTCGCCTACGAATATTCAGCAAAACGAGAGATGACAACATTTCTTTGGCCTTTTTTCAGTCATATCAGAAGGCACGATCGTAATTATGTCGAAGATCAATTCCTTTGGCCTTTTTTTGTCCAAGGACGCGGAGATTGCGAATACGTCAATCGATGGGCCCCCTTTTATACTCATTCAATGCGTAGAGGCTATGACAAAAGATGGTTTCTTTGGCCACTTTTTAAAATTCAACATTGGGAAGATCGAGGTGTTAGAGTTACTCAAAAACAGTTTTTTTATTTTCTATTCTGGAAACAACAACAAAGATGTCTGGCCAACCCCTGCGCTCCCGAAGCCAAGAAAATGCATTTGTGGCCATTATATAGCTATTGGGATAATGGAACAGGTCAAAAACAATTTCAGTTCCTTAGTCCCTTCGAAGTCTTTTTCCCAACAAATAGAGCCGTCAGAAACGCTTATTCTCCACTTTTCGCAATCTTTAGGCACGAACAAATTGAGCCAGGACACACCCGCCAAAGTATATTATTTGACTTAATTGCGACAGAAAAAACGCCATGTAGCCAACATCTTAGTATCGGTCCTCTTTTTGATATAGAACGGTCTCCTTGCAGATCAAGATTCGAAATCTTAAAAGGTTTTTTAGGTTTTAAAAAAGAAAATGGTAAAATGTCTTTAAAACTGTTATGGATAAGTTTTTAATATAATAAATGGAGAGCATAATATGGGTAAAAGAATAAGTATAATTGCCGGTGGACTCGACAGAGTAGGAAGTGCGGTGATTTTATTTGTTGAATCACTTAAGCATTTTTATACCCTACCCAAACAGGTAGATCGCATTCTATTTCATTGTTTTCACATTGGATATAAAACATTTCCGATAGTGGCAATCATGAGCTTATTTATTGGTGGGGTACTTGCATTGCAAACTGGATTTAGCTTAGAAAACGTAAGCGGAGCTCAGTCATTTTTAGGAAGTATCGTTGGTTTATCAATGGCGCGCGAATTAGGCCCTGTTATGACTGCGTTTCTTGTCGCAGGTCGTGCTGGCTCGGCAATTACCGCTGAACTCGCATCCATGAAAGTTTACCAAGAGGTAGACGCGTTGATAACGATGAATCTCTCCCCAGAACGTATTCTCGTCTTACCAAGGTTGTTGGCAATTTGTATTATGATGCCGGTTTTAGTAATAGCATCAACAGTCATTGGTTGGTACGGAGGAATGATCGTAAGCCACAACGTTGGGTTTATTAGCTTAGAAACAGATACTTATTGGCAGGGAGTTCGCGAGTTTGTTAATTTTAAGAGTGTCAAAGATGGACTCATTAAGGGGGAAATTTTTGGCTTAGTGATTGTTCTAATTTGTTGCAACGAAGGCTTACGAACTACAGGAGGTCCAAGAGAAATTGGCCACGCTGTAACGCGCGCAGTCGTTGGGTCCATGATGATGATTCTTTTTCTCGATTATTTTGTTACAAAAGCGACAATGTAATTTAATGAATAAAACACCTACAATATCCCACGCTGCAGAAGTTAAAATCGAAAATTTAACTAAAAGCTTTGGTTCTCAACTCGTCCTCGATAATATAAGTTTTGAAGTAAAAACTGGAGAAACTTTCGTCATCATGGGTCCAAGTGGTTCAGGAAAAAGCATATTGCTTAAAAATATCATTGGTCTAGAAAAACCTGATGAAGGTAAAGTACTTATCAATGAACTAGATGCATCTATCCCAGATACTCATGAAAAGGTTATCACTTCAATTGTTTTTCAAGCAAGTGCTCTTTTTAATTCAATGTCTGTTTATGATAATCTGGCATTCTATCCAAGAGAGCATAACTTATATTCAAAAAATGAACTTAGGGCAGAAGTTGAAAAAACGCTCGCAATATTATCACTATCTGAAGCAGCACATAAATATCCCTCGGAGCTTTCAGGAGGTATGCGTAAGCGCGTTGCTATAGCACGTTCTCTTATGGTTAGACCTCAATTAATCCTTTATGATGAACCAACTTCGGAACTCGATCCCATTATGGGAGCCACTATTTCTGAAATCATCGCAACTTTAAATGAAAAATTTCATGTGACAAGCATTGTTGTCTCCCATGATCCCTATTTAGCCTGCAGCATTGCAAGTAGAGTAGCTTTACTATTTAATGGAAAAGTACACTTGATCGCAAAGCCAGATGAGCTTGATCAATCAGATGATCCAAAAGTTATAGAATTTCTAAAACCTAAAATAGATGTCAGAAATCCACGTTTTCGAAAACTTCACTCCTAATCATTATGAATGCAAATACTTCTAGATCTATCCGAGTAGGCCTTTTTTTTATTGTTGGAGCTATTTTAGTTTGGATCGTTTACGATACCTTCACTGCAAAAAATGCTTACAATGAAAATGCTTACATTCTTCGTGCCCCATTTGAAGATGTAAAACAACTGAAGGTTGGCAACGATGTCCGACTCTCAGGTGTCAGTATTGGGTCTGTTGCTGCTCTTCGTCTTGAAGATGGACTTGCAGTTGCCATTTTACAAATTGAAAAAATCCATAAAGTCCCAGTAGATTCACTCGCAACCATTACAACAGCGGGACTTTTAGGCAATAATTACATCTCTATACAATTAGGTGGATTGCCTCAAAACTTGGAAGAAAATGATACTGTCAGGACTAAAGAGGGCGCCGATATCAATAAAATAGTTGAACAGCTAGGAGATATTGGCAAAAGAATATCAGGCTTCTTAGATGATCTTTCTGGCCAAGAAAAGGGGTCTTTACTCGGCGGGATCACTGGTATGATAGAAGACGTCAGACCCAAAATCAACGGTATTCTCGATAATATGGCAGACATCACAAATCAAGTTGCTAGCGGAAAGGGTAGCGCCGGTAAGTTTATTTACGAGGATACAGCGCATACACAGGTCGTCGCAGTAGTAGATACTATCAAAAAAGCAGCAGGAGATGCGGAAAAATTTTTCAAAGATGCAGCAAAAGTTATCAATAAATTAGATGAAGGAGGCGATGGCCCGTTATCTTTTATTCTTAATGATAAAAATGCAACTTCGCAACTTCGAGCCACACTTGCCAATGTGAATGATTTCACTCAACGTTTGAACAGTAAGGATAGCACGTTAGGTAAACTAATTTCCGACGATGACTTATATGTCAAGGCAGATAGCATTCTTAACAAAGTACACAACGCGGTTGAGGGCGTAGAAAATAGCGGCCCAATGACAGCAGTCGGTATAGGAGCAAGTGCTTTATTTTAAAAATTGAATTTGCAGCTTAAATGAAGATAGAACAAAAATTGAATGAATTAGGGCTCTCTCTTCCTAATCCATCTCCAGCAGCGGGTAACTATCTTCCCTATGTCCGTATAAGTAATTTACTTTATCTCTCAGGAACTATTTGCATGATAGACGGCAAAATGACCCACCTTGGAAAAGTCGGCAAAGAGCATACGATTGAATTAGGTTATAATGCCGCCCAAATTTGTGCGCTTAATACATTGACTAATATTAAGCAAGCCATCGGATCCCTGGATCTTGTAAAACAAATCGTCTTTTTAGGAGGTTATGTTAATGCTATCGAAGGTTTTGCAGATAGCCCAGCCGTCATTAATGGTGCCTCTGACCTCTTTGTTCAACTTTATGGAGATGCAGGAAAGCACGCTCGAGCAGCCGTCGCCGTTGCCGGACTTCCGAAAAATTCTACTGTAGAAATTCAATGTGTGATTGAGGTTTGAAGAAAAATTACAATTAATCAGATTGATTTTTATTGTATAATAAATCACATTGCTGAAATTAACCAAAAACAAGAACATGTGGACTCAATCTTACTCTAAGGTATTTAATAATCTTGAAAAAGAAAAAATTTGGAGTCTTTGGATAGACATCAATAACTGGCATAAATGGAATCCTGGTATTGACTATGCTAAGCTAGAAGGTAATTTTGAAGTAGGTGCGTCTTTTGTTTTAAAACCGATAAAAGGGCCTTCCGTGAATATCAAAATTGTTGAAGTGGTAGAAGGCTTAAGGTTTACTGATTGCACAACGCTCCTAGGTGCTGAATTGTGTGGTACCCATGAGATTATCGAAGAAGCAGATGGAATTCGTTTGACCACAACCATGAAAGTAACAGGTATGCTTTCGCATTTATGGAAAAAGTTAGCTGAGGAAATCATGAAAAAAGTACCAGAGCAAACTGAAAATCTTGTTAATCTGGCGCGGTTGAAGGAATAAAATTAGTATTGAATCACCATTTAGGTTGCACTTTTTTATTATTAGGTTTTTTATTGACATTTTTGCATTTCTTTTCACAATTTTCGATAAACATTTTAAATGAATTAGCATTTAATATGAAAGGTGAAAATCATGCGTAAAAAAATAATAACGAATTCTGCAATAAAAACTATTCCATCGAAAGATAAAGAAAATTCTTCAAAAATAAATCGGGATCAAAAAAAAGTACCTGCTATTAATAGAAGTGTTGAATTTTGCAATAATGAAAAATGTAGAAAAAAAGCAGAAAGATTAAAAAAAGAATATGAGGATTTGATCGAAGATTTTGAAGCTCAGTTAAATGAACAACAATCAATGTATGGTGAATGTCTGGCCAATAATAGACTTATTAAAAGTTTTAGCAATGAAAGAATAAATAAGTTAAAGAGTGAATATGACGCCGTGATTGAAGATCTTAATGAAAGATTACTTAATCAATCTTTAGAAATTGATAAAATAAAGCAAGCTCAAGCTATCGCCGAGACAAAGTTAATTAAGTATTTGATGGATTTAATTGGAGGAATTGCATGTGCATATGTAGCCCATAATGGCATTAAAATAGCTGAGACTTTTGGGAGTTATTTTTTAAGTAATGAAGAGAATGTGACAATAATGAATAAATTAGGTGCAATAGCAATAGAATGTTTCAAGGATCTTGTAGTATTGAGCATTGGAATTTATTGTTATAAAGTCTCATCTTTATCAGAGTATTCGCTTGTTAATAGAGGTCTACAGTTAATTAATGGGATTGCGGAAAAAATGAAACAGATATGTACTATAATGAAATTCGTGGCATTAGATATTAAAGTAAAAATGAAGCTGTTATTTTTATTGTTAAAAAATGAAGGGCTTAAACATCCTTGTATGATTGGTTTTATAGTTTTTTGTATCTATTCAATGTACAATAAAGCTAATATTCTCGCGAATAAAGAATTTCTTATTAAGTGGTGGAATGGCGAAGAAATGAGCTACCCATCGGAGTGGTATCAAGAAATAGGGTGCAAATCTTAGAATAATTATTTCGCAGAAGAACCAGCGTCCCACTCATAAATTTTGGTTAATTGTCTTGTCTGAAGATTTTTGCGATCCCCTTTATGCCACCAGTAGAAGACTGGGGCTGCGACAAAGATGGATGAAAAAGTACCGGCAACGATACCGATCATGAATACGAGAGCGAAATCGTGGATAATACTTGCTCCGAAAATGAAGAGAGCTAGAGCTGCAAGAAAAGTGGTTACGCTGGTAAGGATTGTGCGTGAAAGCGTACGGTTCACTGCCATGTTAATGATGTCAGCAAGTTTGGTCGTTGGGTTAAGGACAAGTTCTTCTCGAATACGATCAAAAACGACAATAGTGTCGTTAATGGAATAACCAATGATCATGAGAATTGCCGCAACCATGGGGGCCGAGAATTGACCGCCAAGTAAAACGTAGACGCCGATGCTAATAAGGACATCGTGAACAGTAGAGACAACGGCTCCAATGCCGTAGCCAAATTCAAATCGAAAGGCGACGTAAATGAGGATTCCGACTAGAGCAGCTGCAATAGCTAAGAGAGCATCTGTTTTGATGGAGCTGCTAACAGAAGATCCGATGGAGCTTGTGCCGATGACTTTGAGATTGGCGTGAGGGAAGGCGTGTGCAAGAGCTTCGAAGACTGCTTCTGAGCGACTATGTTCAGTTTGAATTTTAAGAATTTCTTTGTTGGTTTCTTTGGCTGTGAGAAGTGTTTGGTATGAAGGAACAACTTCGCCGAGATTGTGTTGGCTCGCGACTTTGTAGATATCTTGAGTGGGAATTTTTTCGGAGAAGGAAAGAGCAATTTCGTCGCCGCCTACGAAATCGATACTATAAATATGATTGTAGTTCATGGCAACGCCGATGGCACCTGCGAGAACGACGAGCCAGGAGGTGATGAATGCAGTTTTGCCGTATTTTAGAAAGTCGAAATGAGATTCTTTGAAGAAGGATACTGTGAGGACGTTGCGCATTAATTTGTACTTAACGGCGAGGTCAAGGATCAGGCGGCTGATTACCAACGTGCAGAAAAGTGTTGCACCGATACCGATAGAAAGTGTGACACCGAAACCTTTGATCGGGCCAGTGCCAAGCCAGATAAGGATGACGGCGGTAAGGAGGGTTGTGATATTGGCGTCAAAAATGGTGGCAAAAGCTTTATCGAAGCCTGCTGAAAGAGCATTGTGGATGTTTTTCCCAAGCTTCAGTTCCTCTCGAATACGTTCAAAAATGAGAATATTGGAGTCGACAGCCATACCGACGGTAAGGACGAGAGCTGCAATGCCTGGGAGTGTTAGGGTTGACTTGAGGCTAGCTTGAACGCCGAGGATGATAATGATATTGGTAAAGAGAGTGATAACGGCTACGAGTCCTAAAGATTGGTAGTAAAGAATCATGAAGAGAATCACAAGACCTGATCCTAAGAGGGACGCTTTAATTGAGGCGCTACGAGCGTCATCAGCTAGGGTAGGACCTACTTCGTACATTTCTTCGAGTTTGAGCTCTACTTCAAGCGGATTATTAAGTACATTGGCTAATTCAAGGGCTTCGCGTTGAGAAAATTGACCAGAAATTACGGCATGGCCTCCTGGAATAGCTTCGTTGACCCGTGGTGCAGAATAAAGTTGGTTATCAAGAACGATAGCGAGACGACCGATTTTTGCAGGATTATTTTCGGGTAAGGAAGCAAAGGCAGGAGAGTGATTTTCGTCTGCGATCGCTTTGGTTATTTCACCAAATCGACGAGCACCGGCATCAGTCATGATAAGTTTGATATCAAAACCGCCATATTGAGTAGTATCAGCATAAGCATTTTTGATCATGCTGCCGCCCATTTCGGGGATTTTTTTTACGAAAAGACGAGTTTCATATACTTTTCCAGTTTTAGGGTCTTGATTTTCTAAAGTCATTGGAATGTAGCCGATGGGCTCTTCGCCTTTGGGAGTAGAGTCTGGATAGAGGGTGCGATGCACGGAATGAAAGGTGAGTTTAGCAGGTTTTTTAAGACTGTTGAGAGCATCGGGATTTTCCTGGGTACTTAGGCCTGGGAGCTGAACTTCGATGGCATCATTACCGCGGGCGCGGATGATCGGTTCAGCAACACCGAGGCCGTTGACGCGTTGGTCAATAATGCTAATTGCTTTGGCAAGTTGATGAGTTTTTTGGAAATCTTCTTTGCCTTCGAGAGCAGAGTCGTCGATTTTAAGAGTAAAAGCGACACCGCCCTTGAGATCGAGACCGAGTTTTATTTTTCCTTGAGAGGATTGCAGAAGATGACGAAGGAGAATTTCATTGCGCTTATCAAGGTTCTTAACGTCGGCAAGATGAATCTTTGGAAAAAAAACAGAATAATCAATTTGTTCTTCTTTACCAATTTCAGAGAGAGCGACAAAGAGTGAAGGGGACTTGTGATTTTGAACACGTGCCTCGGCTTTGCGGAGTATGTCATCGAATTCGAGTGGCTTGGCTGTTGGTTTGGATTTAATGTATTCCGCGAATGGAATGTCATTCATTGGGAAGATGTTAATAACAGCCCAAGAAAGAACGATGATCGAGATGATGAATTTGCTAAGTGTATTGCCAGACATAGGTGAAAAATAGATAAAATTAAAACGACATAGGTGAAGGGGGGGGAACAAGTATCGGAGTTATAGCATTCAAAGTTTATTTAGTTTCTTCTTCTGCTGTTACTTTGGCTTGAACAGAAGATTTTATGACTTCGATGCGGGTGTTGTCAGCGATTTTGATAACGAAACGATCATCTTTGACGTTTGTGATAGTACCGTAGATACCGCCTGCAGTCAGAACATTGTCACCGGTAGTAAGCTCTTGAAGCATTTGCGCATGTTGCTTTTGTTTTTTGCGTTGGGGAGCGATGAGAAGAAACCACATGCCTCCAAAAAGAAGGATCATGATGATAAGTTGAGTGCTGATGCCTCCTGCGCCATTAGGTGCAGTTTCAGCAAGAAAAGAAAAGGACGACAGTAAGTTTTGCATAATGATTAGTCAGTTAAATTAATACTCTAAAGTGCATTATCGAACAAGAACTTGGGTAAAAAAGCAAGCTAGAATGGCGGTGATTTTTCAAGTTATTGGAAAAATGAGGGTTTTTTGACTTTTTTGGTAAAAAAGGTATCATTTAGGTAGGGATGTAACAGCTAAAATTCTGAAAAAGGGATGAAATGAAGCCAGAAAAGATAGGACAAAAACCGGTTGTGCAGAAGCCGCAAGAGCAAGAGGTGGAGGAAAAAGGGTTTGGGAAGTGGATACCGGATTGGGTAGCCAAATTTTTTGGGGTAGAAGCAGAAAAGGCTACAGAGGACTATGTGGAGGGGGAAATTGTTTCAAAAGCTAAGCCAGGGTTGTTAGATCGAGAAGTTAAGGAAGTTGAAGAGTGGAATACTTTGGGCCTGGCAGTTCCTGAAGATCCTTTTAGCGAGGATTTTGTTGATGGATACAACGAGAGGGTTTACGGCAATCAAGCGAAAAACTGGGATATAATATTTACTAAATTGGAAACGGTTTTTAAGGATTTTGATCAAAATCGAAACTTGTATGAGGGAGATCCCATGAGGTTTATGTCTGATATTGGATCTAACCCGTATGCAGTGGAGGTTTTGAATGGGCTTACTCACGATGACAAGGAATTTGGTGATGCTTGGGAGGCGATCAGAGAAGAGCAAATTAACTACTATCAAGATTTGGTAGATCAATATTATAGTGACGATGAGGATTATACACAATGTGTTAAATTATATAATGAGTTAAATGAAGTACGAAATGAAGCAATCGATCAAAGAGATGGCAAGAAGGGGGACTGGGATTTATGGAATGAATTTGAACAATATGATGAAAAAAAATTTAATGAATTAAACCAATTTTTATATGAGAGAAACACGGCATTTTTTAATGGTCTGGCAGTAAGATATTATGAAAAGGATAGAGAGTTTCAGCATGCATTAAAAGTTGTGTCATTTGAGAAAGAAAGACTTCAATTAGAAGAGCCTGAGAGTGTGACAGAAGCCTTGAATCAAGAGTATCAAACTAACGAAAACTTCAGAAAGGCTATAAATTGTATTAATGAACGTGAGGCAAGATTGAGGACTTTGTTTAATTTTGAGTATTCTAAAAAAGATATTGATGAAAAGGTGGCTATTGTTGCGCCGAGATTAGATTCGGCGACGATAGGAAGGGAAGTAAGGAGAGTTAAGGATTTTGTTACTGAGCATCCTGGGGTTATATTGACGCCTGCGATGGGGGTTGCTGCATTTGTGATGGGGAGTCCTATGGTGGTTCCTGCTACGGTGGGAGGAGTGCTTGTTTATCATCTTGCGAATAAGGCGGTGATTCAACCTACATTGTCTTATATGAGTAATGTGGGAGTAGATATAGAAAAGGCTAAAGAAGATCGGGAGGTGCGGATGCCGTATTTGGAAAGGATTTTTAGTTTACAAGTTTCTGAGAAGGAGAAATTGGCTTTTATGAAGAATTTGTATGCCAATGGTTTGTTGTTTAAAGACGATTTAGTGGATATCGATGATCAGTTAAAAGCTAATTTTTTCAAAGACATCGGGGCAGAGGAGGATAGCCTTTTAAGTTTGGAAGAAGTGAAGCAACGAAGGCAACCATTGCTGAGGATTTTGCATGATGACCACGCGTCTAGTGATTTGAAATTGGATGCCCTTAGAAAACTGTATGAGGGAGGAGTGTTATATAAGGGCGATTTATTTCGAGTGGATTATGATAATATTAAAGAGGATTTTCTTAAGGAGTTGCATGATCAATTTGGCGTTACAGAAGAGGACTTGATAGATGTAGAGGTTCAGAAAAATTGGCGAAATGCTTCACTGTTTTTGATTAAAGGAAAAGATTCCGACGAAGATTATAAGCTTCAGCAAATGAAAGAGTTGCACGACAAAGGGTTGCTTTTTAAACAGGATATAGAGCAACTTAAACAGGCTAAAGGGGGCAAGAAACTAATAGAAAAATTTTTTAATTTTAAAGAAATGGAGGGCATAGAACTTCCTGATTTAGTGGTTCACTATGTATCTGAAAAGCGTTCTTTGAGGAAGGTTGATGATCAGAAAAGATTGCAGTATTTGAAGCAACTTGAGAGCAAAAAAGAGGATGAGCAGCTTGAAGGTTTACGTGGATTGCATAAGATGGGGCTTTGTTTTAAGCAAGATTTAGCGAAAGTGCCTAAAGAGGTGCAGATGGATTTTGCTAAAGAAGAAGGGATGGATTTAAAAAGGCTATTGAATGTACTGCCAGATCGATTTGTATATTATAAGAAGGGATTGGGGGAGCGGTTATGGCAGGATATTTCTCCTGAGCGGGCGCTTGGAGTGGCTGCGGCTGCGGGAGGAGTTGCTTTGGGAATGATTCCTGGAGGGGGAGTGATTGGTGCTGGGCTGATGGCGATAGGGCTTGCGAAAGGATTTCCAGGTTTAGTGAGGGATCCTGCAAATGTTGCCGGGTATGGACCTTTTGCTCCGATGAAAGGTATACTTGAGCATGGCGGAGTGGCGGTGAAGGGAGTGATTGAAATTACAGCTGAGGCGATGGATAAAACTTTTGGATCGTTTCTTTATAAGACGACTGCACTGCAGGATAGGGTTGTTAAGGTTATGCCTACGAATGCGCAGATCAAGCAAAAGGCTTCGTTTGTCACGAATAAGACAATAGCCGCTGCGAAATGGGGATTTATGGGTAGTCTGCTTGGTGGGTGGCTTGGTGGACTCTTTGGGATTAAGGTGGGGGTTGCAACGGCCAGTTTTTATGGGTTTTGTCAAGCTGATGGGCGTGTTAAGCAGATGCCTGCGGGTGGCTTTATACGGGCGATAAAATTTGGAGGGTTTGGGGCTATTGTTGGGGCGGCGGTACCTGGGGTTTTAATGGCGGTTGTTGGTGGCTTGGCTTTAGCTGGGGTGATTGCGTCGGCAAGTGCGATAACGGTTGCAACTGCGGGGGCGTGGCTGATAATACCTTGTATTATATTTGGTGTATGGGCTGGGTATCAAATAGCTGGGTTAACGGGAAAAGACGAAGCAGTTGATGCGGAAGATCCTTTTGTAAAAGAACTTGAATATGATGTTCCAGCCTTTGAGGTGGCTAAGGCACTATTGTTGGAATAATTGTTTAGGAGGGGGGGCGGGGTATTGAGAATGAAGTGGAGTGTGAATTTTTTAGGCATCGATACTTTCTTTTGCGAAGAAGCCAAGTTGAGCACCTAGCCTGAGGGCGTAGCCGACTCTTTTAGCATATTTAGATGTTAAGAGGTCGTTATCACCTTTGCCTGGGGTATGAGTAGTGTGGTATGTGTCTGCATGTTTACCACCCCAGGATATTGAATGAGTAGAGCCTCCGTTTCCTTCAACTTGTGCGCCTAGTCTTCTAAATAATATTTCAACCGCTTTTCCTTCAATCTCAAGATGTGGGGGGGGTTCACTTAAAAGGGCATGAGCAAGACTCTTTTGTTCAATAGTTAATTTAATAAACGGTGGTACATTCTGAGCTGGAGCTTGTTGTGAAATGGGATTGTTTGTTGAAGTAGAATTTGATTCTTTTTGTGCGGCTCTTTGTTTTTGTTTGGTTTCACGGTCTTTATCGAATAATCGCAAAACGGCTTCCATCAGAACCACGTCATCTGGGCCGAGATATTGTAAATAGTCATTATTTAAAGTTTCTTGAGGTTCTGAGCAACTGACGGTTTCGTGGTTATTATTTGAAGATGGGTTATCATTCGAGGATTGAGAGTTTATTGTTTGCTCTGTTTCTTCAATTACTACGCGGTCTACTAATTTTGTTGTTACTTGTGCTTGTGGATTGTCGGGTGCTATTTGGTGTGTATTATTATTAGATATTATGTTGGTACCAATTTGTTGGTGTCTTCTTTTTTTTCCTCGTCCTCGTCCTTGTGTTACGGCTGATGCTGTTCGTGCTTCTAATGCGACTTGTTTTTTAGCGCTTATTATGGCATTTTTTTCTGCTTCTGCTTTCTTAATTTGGAGAGAGAAGCCTTTTATTAATTTACCTAAAAATTTAATTGTCGCAAAGTGCGTGGTCAAATATGGAGAGCCTATCTGTTCTATTAGTATCGTTATGGGATTTTTTGAAATACGGCATTCTTCTTTGTAATAAGTGCGGCAGTTTGCCAGAATCGATTGAATTGTTTGAAAATTGTATAAGGTGGCGGGATAACTTTTAACATTTTCAAGATATTTTAAGGCAGTACTTAAAGCAGTTGCGCAGGTTGCTATGTCAGTCACAAGACTTGTTATTATGATATCATAGGTAACAAAAAATTCGAGTGCTGATTGTTCGTCATTGAAAGTATTTTCGAGAGGATTTGTGAACTCTAAATTAATATAGTCATTTATTGCTTTTACTTTTGATTGTATACTGTCATTAACATCTAATAATACTCTAAACAGTGAAAAATATTCATCGGTTATTTTTGTTAATTGTGAAATTGCTTGATTAACCAAAGTATTGATTCCTTCAACAATTACATCGTTTTTATTATTGGTTTTTTTAAGTTCTTCAAAAAAAAATTTTTCAGTATAGTCAGTATGTCCTGAAGCTATCATTGCGAATATCTGCCAAGAACGTAGTACTGCTGAGTGGCCGTTTATCTTATACAGTTTTAGCCATGGTAGAATAAGTTTGCAATATTTTTGGTTATTCTCCATACGTTTATGAGCTGGTGCAGCTTGGTGTGCAAGCTCAACTATGGACATTTTTTTGTCGCAAGAAATAATAAGGGGGGTAGTACGATTTCTTCTACTTTGCTGAATAATTATTTCATTTATGACACGAATATTCTCTAATATTAAATCTTTTAGTACAGCATTCCTCTTTATTGTCTCTAATTCATTACACAGTATCTTTATTTCATTTCTCAGTATCTCTATCTCTAATTCATTACTCAGTCTTTCTACTTTATCCTTCTCTATCTTTATTTCATTTCTCAGTTTCTCTATCTCTTCTTCATTCCTCAGCTTCTTTGCTTCAGGATGTTCTTTTGGTTCAGAATTATTATTATTTTCTATTATTTCCAGGTCTATATTTCTATTGTGTATTTCTGTTGTGGTGATGGTTAATTCATTATTATTTAGTCTTGGGGCATCTGGATTGTTTTGCTGTATTTGTCTTGGTTGATCATTCAAAATCGTTGAATTTTCAATTTCAGTGGATTGCAATGGAGTACATTTTATTTCTTTTATCATTATTTTTGTTTTTTTATTAATTAAATATTTTCATTGGATTATCAATTTTATATTAAACCTGTCAAATCAATTTTTATAAAAGTTAATCTAATAAATATATTGATGTTAATTTTTGGATTTTATGTTATTACAAGTAAGAAATCGAATTTGGGCCATCAAAATAAAAGGGGATCCAAGGTAGACCAATGCGAAGTTGGGCTACCTTGGACTGATGATACTAATCATATAACCTAGGGGAGAGCCTTAAATTTTAGCACTAATAGACTGTCAAAGAACGGGTACAGCTTGTGACAGGGATAGGTCCAAGCATTTCTTTTTTAATCATTTCGGAGTTGCGCAGTCGAACGGGTGTGAGATTGATTTTTTTAATACGATTACTTCCAACTGCGTAATTCCTGTTCGATTTCAAAAAGAGACTTGAATGAAATTAGGGATATTTTTCAAGAATTAGGGGGGGGGCTAGCGACCTGGTTTCATTTTTAAAGGGAGAGGGGGTGTAAAATGTATCCGGAGTCTTTAGGAGTGTTTGTATGTATTCTGGTTTTTTATAAATTTTTTCCTGGCTAAAATTGGGGGATTTTTTGTGGGATAGTATGGTCGGGTGGGGGGGAGGATTGTGTTTCATAGGGCGTGTTTTTGTTTTGGGTGAATTTTGATGGGTTGAGTTTTTGGGTTGGAGGTTAATATGAGAGTTTAATGTTGGATTTAGTGTTTGGGGGGATTATTATGACATTTCGAATTTTCCTTTCTATTGTTGTTAGTGATGTTCGTGAAAACTTTTTTAAAGTATGGGAGCATTATAACATTGTCTTAGCACTGAGGGCAAGAATTTATTTTAATAAATTTTAATTTTTTTAATTAAAAAATGTGTTAGGTTTGTTGGGCGTGTTAGGCGTGCAAAAAACCGTGATTTTTTTGAAAAAAA
>Ga0207144_1034_pt1 | contig 30978 bp, 32 predicted proteins | sample Alteio_BWMinHeat_FD_153583 | JGI IMG/M metagenome (GOLD analysis project Ga0207144, IMG submission 153583) | Enriched cells from forest soil in Barre Woods Harvard Forest LTER site, Petersham, Massachusetts, United States -... | ecosystem: Environmental > Terrestrial > Soil > Temperate forest >...
CGCTTCCATTCATCTGCGCGCGCTCCTCACGGATCTGTTTCTGCTGACTGAGATCGCAAAGATTCAACGCGCACCGGCGAAGCCGATGGCTTCGAGCGGTTAGGACTTTTTTTTGTCGCGGCGTATGTTTTAGAGAAGACAGCGGGATTGACCGCTCTCGCACCCACGCTGCCGGCAGCGAAGTCTAACGAGGTGGCCTTGGCCGAGTGAGAAGGAGCGGTTGAGAAACATATTGTCTACAGCGCCTTGGCGGAAGCTTAGACTGTTGTTCGATTGCCGATTATTCCGATGCCCGAAATATTCGGGAATCCAACCGGAATCTCAACCGCGCCACCATGCGACGCTTGGGCCGAAAGCAGCCGACATGCCGCTTCGCTGGCCAGCTAGGTGGAGCTAGTGCGTGGGCAACGTTATCGGTTCCATGTTTGTGCTCCTGTGTTGCCCATTCCCCAATTGCTGGGTTCTCATTCACACGACCCGCCCTCTATGAAGACCGAATTCACAATCCGGTCGCATTCGCTCTTTCTCACATTGTCCAGACAAACTGGTTGACCTGAGGCGTTGGTGAATTGGCAAGCGCCAATGGGATCGTCGTCGTTGGCGGTTACTTCGGCCGGCGTCTCGGCTTTGTTCGCCTGGCTATTCTTGTTCGTAGGCATATTCCTCTCAATAGCATCCTTGCTTAGAATCATAGGTACGCATAACTTGTAGAGTTACATAACTGGTAAGATAGCTCCTCTTCTTTCCCGCCGGGGCATTCCGCACGTAATCGTCTTCTATCGGATTGAAATTAAAGCAGAAAGACCGCCCAAACGGTACGCTTATTTGAAAGGTGGTGAAAGCCTGAAGGGCGTCCTGATTATTCCACATAGGGTTGATCCATGACCGTGAAATCAGCGAATATTTCGTTTTCTGAGGGTCTGCGGCATCCTTTTTTCTGTAAATCAGCTGTCCCTCAAGGCGAGAGCCGACCAGGTTCAAGTTACGCGTAGTGTCATAAAGTCGCTCACTAGAGTATCGAAGATCGGCTAACCACTTAAATTCAAACGGACCAGCTTCTTTAGCGTGAGAGTAATACCCAGCGCCGAAGCTTTGTTGCAGCGCGATGCCGAGTGCCGTATTGAAAAACCATTCCGATCTTCCGTAAAAGCCGCCACGGTTTGCGCGTAGAGTTCGGCTCTGTTGAAAATAGGCGTCGAAGGTGTTGGTGAAAATTGATGTTGATCCCACTTGCCAGCTTCTGTTGTAGGATCCTCCAGCCCACATCTTCGAGTGGTCCAATTTGCCCTCGTACAATTCCACATCCATCTGGCCGCCGTAGGTCTCCTGGCTCGTCGTTCCGAACGCGATGGAAGCCGGAGCGTTTATGTTAAAGAACCAACGGAGGTTCCGATCGGACACCTTTGCCGGTGGATTCGGTGTCGCCGTCATAGCCGCTTGTTCCTTCCCAGAACCAAGTACGTCTCGAAGTGAGAGTACGGCACGTGAGGTTTGGAGCTGCTGGTCCTCCAAATCCAAGCCCGGCCCCTCGTCTGACCAGGGAACCACAGCATCGAGAAATGCTGTAGCACGCTGCCGTGAAGAATCCACTGCCATCACGGTTCCCGTGTCGCTGCTACTTTCGATCCGCATGATGGCCTTGGGCGAGATGGAGACTTGTCCCAGTGCTGGATTGCAGAAGGTTACGGAATCCGGGCTGCTGGCTAATACTCGACCTGTAAGTGTGTCGCCGTTTTCGAATGTAATTCGATCTGCCGCTGCCAGGCCTGAGGAATTCGTGCATGTCTGCGCCATGCAAGGCGGCAAAACCATCACCGTGAACGGCAGGATTATATTCGCAGCCCACAGAAATCTAAGCATATCAATTCTCCTTCTTTGAGACTCCGCATGAACCGACCGGTGCCAGAGATTTCAGACAATCAAGATGAGATGTTATTTTGCAACCGAGTCAACTTCCATAGAAATATTTCATCAACTTCGAGACAGGCGATCCACTCGAAGCGCCGCCGGCGGTGTTTGCGCAGGTCACTAACGGAACGAGCTACCATCTTCAGGATGAGGTCTTCCTGCCGTGGTACCTGCATAGGACTCCGTCGTTCTCGGTCAACGGTCAGTACTCGTTCCAGAACACCTTTACGTCGTTCTCGTCGCCTTGCGGCCCAGGATAGATCCCGGGCTTCCCAATATTGACCGTAACGAGCCCACGAAATTCGCCAAGGAAATCGCGGTTAGCGGCGATTTCCTTGCGCTACAAACTGCCGAAAACTAACCCTGGTTGCTCCGAAAAAGCCGGGCCGGTCAACGATGACCCAGTTGCCCTCGCAAGGCTAAGTTCCCTGAATTAGACCCAAGTCAGCTCGTTTTGAGGCGGTAGTTGGAGTGTACTGGTGTCAATTTCGAGGCAAGGCTGCCGCCACATCCCTAATCCCGCTCGCTCTCAAGGTGTGGTCAAGGTCTCCGGCCGTACGCAATGTGAAGAATTGGTTCTTAGGAGCGCTGAAAAGCAAGACCTTTTTGTCGTAGTCAAGAAGATTGATCACGTTTGTGAGAGTCCCTTTGTGAAGTTCGTTGTCGCTTCACCGGTCGACGAGGAGGGCGATCAAATCCATTCGCGCATTTGGAATCACGAATTCATCCAACTGCCCTTGGTCATCAAAGAAAAGCAAAATCGTCCGACGATCACGGCGGCGGAAATATCCGCCTTATTGAAAAGCGTGAAGGGCCGCTACGCCGTCTTGGTGGCTCTGGTGAGACTGGAACAGGGCTCCGAATCGGTGGGGCCCTAAGCGGTTCGCACCGGCGATTTTGATCCACTGTGCCGTGTGCTACAGGTGCGCAGAAGCGTCTGGCGGAGGCGCGAGCAAGCACCGAAAACCTTAAACGCCATTTGGCCGGTCGATATCCCGGAGGCAATGGCACAAGTTCTATGCCGCTGCATAAAAGGAAGAAAAGGCGCACCTATTCACGACGAGAGCTGGGCGGCTTCTGGACTAGCGCAATGTCCTGGATGTGTTGCAGCGAGCGGGGAGACAAGGCGGAAACCACGCGTTTCGCCGCTTTCGTTTTGCGGTACTCCGCAAGGCGGGGATACCGGACGGCCTCATCAAACTGTGGCTAGGCCACTCGCAAAACTTAATCGACCTCTACGCAGCGCAATTAAGTATGACGAGACTTATCGTAGGGAATTGTGCGAGAAAGCTGGGCTGGGATTTGAATTGGGCGAATTGGGCGATAAATCGGAAGACACCAATTCGCACTCGTGGCGTAAAACCATGCTGAAACAGGGCTTAGAAATGGTTGCGGGGTCAGATTTGAACTGACGACTTTCGGGTGGTTATGAGTTGACGATCACACTCTAAGTCCCATTGATTCGGTTGCCCTTATCCACCATGTAAGTCCTTGTGTTAACTTTAGCGCCATAAACGTTAGAGCAAACCGCCACCGAACAATAGTTAAGTGTGATTGCGGATTGCTTCAGCCCTCCATTTTCACCACAGCGTATGTCTGTTCCACACGCACGCTTTCCGTGTATGCTTGCACCAATTTGTAGCGGAGGGGCTTTATGGCGACGGTGAGCCAAACAATACCGGTGACGGAAACGACGCCGACTATACGGGAGGGGGCGCCCGTTGAACCAGTGCCGGGGCGCAACGTTTCAATGGATGCGTATCGCGGGTTCGTCATGCTGTTAATGATGGCGGAGGTGTTGCAGTTTTCGCGTGTGGCTGCAGCATACCCGACGAGCCTCTTCTGGAAAATCCTGGCTTTCAACCAAACTCATGTGGAGTGGTTCGGGTGCTCTCTGCACGACACGATTCAGCCGGGGTTCTCTTTCCTAGTTGGTTTGGCACTGCCGTATTCAATTGCGAGCCGCATCGCGAAGGGTGCGGGCTTCGCGGAATTATTCGGGCACGCACTGTGGCGTTCATTGGTGCTGGTTGCGCTGGGCGTATTCCTCCGCTCGATGGACCACCCCATGACCTATTTCACGTTTGAAGATACGCTCTCGCAGATTGGGTTGGGATATCCCTTACTGTTCCTGCTCGGATTCCGTTCATCGGACTTGGGATGGGCGAAGCGGGTATGGGCTGCACTCTGCTTAGTTCTCTTGGGATACTGGCTGGTGTGGGCCCTATATCCCGAAGCACCCGCGAATTTCAACTGGCAAAGCGTTGGTGTTTCTGCGACGTGGAATACCGAGCACAACTTCACGGGATTCGCAGGACACTGGAACAAGAACTATAACTTTGGAAATCACTTCGACCAGTGGTTCCTGAACCTGTTCCCACGCGAAAATCGCTTCGAATACAACTCAGGTGGATACCTCACGTTGAGTTTCATTCCCACGCTGGGGACGATGATCCTAGGACTGATTGCGGGACAGTGGTTGCGCGAATCCCGGCCCAAGATCCCGGTGAAGAAGTTGATATTTGCCGGCGTATCGGGGGTGGTGTTGGGATTGGCACTGCATTACTCGCACATTTCCCCTGTGGTGAAGCGGATTTGGACGCCGTCCTGGACCATCTTCAGCGGAGGCATCTGCTTCTTGTTCCTGGCTGCGTTCAGTTGGGTGATTGATGTGAAGGGTTTCAGAAAATGGGCGTTCCCGCTTGTCGTCATCGGCATGAACTCGATCGCCGCATACTCCATCGCGCACTTCATGGAAGGGTTTCTGGATAGCACCTTCCGGATCCATCTGGGTCCGAATTTCTTTCGGCTCGCCGGCGCAGGGCTGGAACCATTTTTCTTGGGCGCCGCGATTCTGCTGTGCTATTGGTTAGTGCTGTTTTGGATGTACCGGCGGAAATTGTTCCTGAAGATCTAGGGCCCGACGTGCGCCGCCGGTTGAAGGCGATCTTCATCGGCTCTATCGGAAATCTGGTCGAGTGGTACGACTTCTATGCGTACACCGCATTTGCGCTTTATTTCGCCAATTCGTTCTTCCCCAGCAATGACCCGGTTCTGCAGCAACTGAACGCCGCGGTCTTGTTTGCTATCGGCTTCGTGATGCGGCCGATCGGCGGCTGGCTGTTCGGACTCCTCGCCGACCAGCACGGCCGAAGAAATGCCCTGATGCTCTCGGTGCTCCTGATGTGTTTTGGGTCCTTGGTCATCGCGGTCACACCGACATATGCCTCTATCGGGGCGGCGGTGCTCCTGGGCCTGGCGCGGATCGTCCAGGGCCTGAGCCTCGGCGGAGAATATGGCGCCAGCGCCACTTATATGGGCGGAAGTGGCCGGTGAGAAGCACCGCGGCTCCTACGTGAGCTTTCATTTCGTGACTCTCATCGGAGGTCAGCTCTGCGCCATCCTCGTCCTGCTCATTTTGCAGCAGCTTTTCCTGACTGCGGAACAAATGCGGGCGTGGGGTTGGCGGATCCCGTTTGTCATCGGCGCAATGCTGGCCACCATAGCCCTGATGATGCGGAGCACGCTGCATGAAACGGAAGCTTTCATCGAAGCCAGGACACCGCAGAGACGCGGAAGCTCGATTCGGACGCTTGTGAAGTATCCGCGCCAGGTCTTGATCGTCATGGGGCTCACTGCCGGAGGCACGACAGCTTTCTATACCTACACCACATACATGCAAAAGTTCTTGAAGCTGTCGGTCGGCCTGAGCGGCAACCAGACCACGATGGTGAGCGCCGGATCGCTCATCTTCGGGCTGTGCCTGCAACCGATCTACCGAGCGCTTTCTGACAGGGTCGGGCGAAAGCCGCTTCTGATCTGGTTTGGTCTGATGGGAGCCGTGTTCACGATTCCGCTGCTTCGTTCCCTCCAATCCGCAAAGAGTGCCAGTCGCGCGTTCGTCTTGATCGCGGCGGCGTGGCTGATGGTGGCCGGTTATACGTCGATAAATTCGGTGGTGAAGGCCGAGTTGTTCCCGACCAGAGTTCGAGCCACTGGAGTCGGTCCGCCGTTTGCGATCACGACATCGATATTCGGCGGGCCGGCCGAGTCGATCGCATTGTGGTTCAAATCGATCGGCCACGAAGTGTGGTTCTCCGCCGGTTATCGCGATTTCGCTCATCGTCGCGATCACGATGCATGAGCGACTTGTCATAGTCGATGACGAACCGGCCGTCATGTCGCGACTCATGGCAACATCGTCGCTACAAACACGGCATTGCGGTCCGTTGTTGGTGATAAATCGCCATTACACTTTGACTCTGACAAGCTGGCTTCAAGAGAGTTGGCCGGATTGGTACCGATAGGGCTAGTGTTTACCTATCACGGGCGGGAGTAGGATTTCCCCGGTTTCGGCTACGTCCTAACAGCGATTTCCTCCATGTGGATTACGACGCAAAACTTGGCCCGGGACTTTCCGAGTTCGCGACGCAAATCAGGCGCTAACAGAGTGCCGTCATTTCGGTGATATCCTCCCTTCGTGAATTTCGCAGTCATCACAAGCCACCGTCCTAACCCTGTCCGACTGCACCCTTTTCAGGTGAAAGGAAATTCTTGGGCTGCCAAAAGGATGGCGCAAGACTTGACCGGTTAGGAGCCCGCCGCAGCAACCGCCTTCTCTTCTGCGGGTTTGTCGTCTCGCAGCCACAAAAAGCCAATCCCAGATAACACCACAAGCAGCACTGCGCTGGAAGTGAACAAATGTCGCACTCCGATCGAATTGGCCAATCCGCCGGAAAGGAGAAGTCCCAACAATTGCGAAAGCGAGAACACTGCCATAAAGCTACTACTTACACGCCCCAGCATGTCATGCGGAGTCTCCTGCTGCATCAGTGTCTGCGCCGGAACAACAATGAAGGCGATCGCAAAGCCGATTCCGAACATGCTTACGCCAGCGAGCCACGCCGTCTGAAACAGTGCCAGCACAAACGTCGCGAACGACAGGCCAAACAATCCGCTCAACGCCACATATTTTTTCGAGAACCCTTTGGCCACCGCATTTACAACCTGCGTGCCCAAGATGAGCCCGACACCGATCATTGCACTGATGATTCCGAAGGCTCGCGTCCCCGCGTGAAGCTGGTCACGCACATAGAGCGAGATCAGTGGGCTAAAGCAACTAAGCACAAACATCGCGGTCATCATCGCGATCATGACGAAGGAAATCGCAGGATGCGTCAGGATGAACCGCGACCCAGCCGTGTAATCCTTCCTCAGCGAGCCCACCGTTTTCTCTATTGCATCCTTCGCGTTCACCATGCGCACGATTGCGATTGTCGAGAGCATCGCAGCAGAGAAGAAAAAGCTGGCGCTGTCCAGATAGAAGCACGAATTGTACCCAAGCCAGTACACCAGCAAACCCGCCGCCGCCGGGGCGATGATACGCATCGTGTAAAACGCCTGAGACATCAGCGCATTCGCTGACATTAGTCCGTTCACCGGGACTAGTGTGCGCAACGTTACGGACTGCGACGGGCCAAAGAAGCTCGATACCGTGCTCACCAGGAAGAACAGTACGTATATTTGTTCCAGTCGAGTAACAAAAACCAAGCCCAGAATCAGCGCTGCTCGGATCAGGTCGCTGATGATCATCGTCCGCTTCACGTTCCAGCGATCTACGAATACGCCTGCTAGTGGTCCGACGATGGCCATGGGAATAATGAAGGCGATCATCACATTCGTGACTTGCAACGGCGTCCCGTGCCACTTGAATGTGATGAGGTTAATCACTCCGAAAACGGCCAGAAAATCGCCCAGAATACTCACTAGCTGTGCCAGCCACAGCCGTTTGAAGCCGGAGATTTTGAGAACGTCACGCAGCGAGAGAGGTACTGGAGAACCAGCGGCGGTAGCAGACATTTTGGGCCCTCACCGGAAACGCTTAATTCCGAACACGAGTAGAATCCGGCCGGCAATCCTTCATGCGGGTTGCTTCTCACCCGAGCGCACGAAGCAGTTAGGTATCGACTCGTGATGCAGACTCGTATTGGGAATCGATGAAGTATCGCACAGCTGGACATCCGAGTGAACTAGCGAACGGAGACGTTCGCAGTGAAATCCTGGCCCGAGCGCGAGGCAATTTCATCATGCACATTTTGTCCCAACGACCTGCCCCGCTTACTCGCACGCCACACTGTGACGAAAAATGCATGGAGTTGGAATTGTTGAAAATTGGGCGATTAGATAGGCAAAGCACCTGTTATGACGTCAGGTCTCCTAACCTACGGTCGATAGACAAATCGCTAGATGGAGTGACGCCATGTCCGCGAATCTGAAAAAGATCGAGGATTGATTAAAGAGCGGGCCGTGTGCCATGCCATGCCTCGAGGCAAAGCGTCCCTGGCAACGAGCCTCTAACGGATCGCCCTGGCCTTGTGTTCTGCTCGGTATGTCGAAGGCGTGGTGCCCTCGAGTTTTCGAAACATACGGGCGAAATGACTCATTGCTGCCTTTGGGTGGGCGTACGAAAAAGGCCGGAATCCAGGATTCCGGCCTTGTGGATCACGAACTGGTTGCGGGGGCAGATTTGAAGTGACGACGTTCGGGTTATGCGATATGACTCAGCTCTCGCCGAGAGTCGGACTGTACCTTCATCCCGCGTAACGGGATGCTCGCCATCCAATCTCTACGCCTTCCTCGTTCTTCCGAGGCTTGGTTCGGTATTGCCGTACCCGCACAGCGGGCCTTAGGTTCCACCGACTTTGACGAGTGATCTTCCCGCACATTGCTGTGCGGACGCCCATTTTGCCGAAGCGGGATTTGAACCACCGATCCCGCTCAGCGGGTTATGAGCTCGACGATCACACTCTAAATCCGGCAATAATATACTCTAGGGATGGACACCAAACCAAAGACCTGCTCGAAGCCTTGTTGCTTGAGTCCCCATGTAGTCATCTATATTTTGCACGTCTGCTTTCGAGAGCAGCCGATTCCTGTGTGACTCAGGCACTTGGGCAATAATTTCGTCAGGCATCGGATAAGCCAGTACCTGCCCGCCAGGTTGCCAGCCGTTTGCTGTAAGTGCTGTTTCCTCGACTGTGCCTGTCCCGCCAGTCAGCACGTTGGTGAGGTAGGTGCTGCAGCGGCCAAGGTTGCACGACTTGCGCTGTATCACCGTGTAGCTGGCAACGACGCTCCACCCGACCAGGAAGTCGCTGGAGGCGCAGCCATATTCACAGACATAGTAAGGGCAGGTTGTTGAGCCGGCAACCGTGAAGGCATCGCCAGCGTGGGTGCCATTGCCAATGGTGAACACCTTGGAGTTCCACTTCAGTGGGTCGCACCCTTCGAGAAAGCCGTTGTTGAGGAAGCCTAGTTGCCACGGCACGCTAAGGAAAGAGCCGTAGCCTCCACTGGTGCTGCCTTGGTAGAGGCAAATAGCCCCTCTGTCTTCGGGGTAGATGGCGGAGTCGCCATTCCAGGATGTGATTGCTGAACACGCTGGTATCGTCCCATTGGGTAGCGGCGGCGCCCCAGCAAAAGTGAATTCAGCGGGCGGTGGCGGTGTCTGGGCCTGAGCTGCTGATACGAGGAGTAACGCTATGGGGACAAATAGCTTTATCTTCATTTTGTTGCCTCCAAATTTAAGATTTTTACTTGGGCCGGGGCCTCCTTTTGACTTCCGCGCGCTGGCGGGGCGGGGGTTACAGGAATTTCTGGCAATAATATACTTGATCTTGGTTAGTAAAGTATATTATTGCCCTAAGTCTCATAGATTTGGTTGCCATTACAACAATGAGACCTCCGAAATCGGCGCAAAAAAGGCCAAGTTTTGGACCCCAGTTGGACCCTGGAATTGGGGTGAACCCCTAAGGTGGCACAAATTATTGGGGCCCGCTCGGGTCACCGAAATTCAGGACGATCGCTCATGCATGCTAACTAGAACCCGTTTTCTGGGCAGCTTCTGAGTTGACCATCCGGGAGTTGATCGGTTCGATCAACACAAGGGCTTTCTCGGTGCTAAACCAACGGACGAACCGATGACTTCCGAGTTGTCCGTCACTCTGGCGCAATGCATACAGCGGGCCGACTGTATCTCGAAATCGTGTATGATCCAGAGCGAGGTTCAGAAACTACAACAGAATTGAATTTGTCGGGGTTGTCACGGCCTAGGTAAATTTTATGATGAGCTGAAGTCAAAATTTGCGTTTGCCTTTCTATCGCACGTACCGCAGTCTGCCCATTACAAGGTGACGGTAGCCAACTCGCTAACTGCCAGAGGACCGCAAGCTATTGCGAGGGCATTCCTTTCACCAAGCTGTCGTTCTCTTGCGCGGCGAAAGAGCCGTGTTTTCTGGTCGATTCGATGCGCGTAAATGCCGCGTCGCGCCCGCAGTCTGTGACTACACTATGTTGTTACCCCTGCTTGAGAGAGTGAAGGAAAAGAGCGCCCACTTTTTGGTGACACCTAAAACCTGGGCACGTTCGGGTGCAGCACCCCAGTGCGGGACATCATTCGCCCCCGAGGCGGCGAGCATCCCTCAGCGTGCTCCCTTGCCCGGCGAGCAGTACCGCTTTCATTTCGACATGACCAAATGCATTGGCTGCAAGTGTTGTGTTGTGGCTTGCAACGAGCAGAATGGCAATCCCGCGGATATCAACTGGAGGCGAGTAGGTGAAATTGAAGGGGGCTGGTACCCGAATACCCACCGTTCTTATCTTTCGATGGGCTGCAATCACTGCATGGAGCCGACGTGTTTGGAAGGCTGTCCTGTGGATGCCTACTCCAAGGATCCTGTCACTGGTGTAGTGCTGCACAGCGCGGAAGCCTGCATCGGCTGCCAGTACTGCACGTGGAATTGTTCCTATGGCGTGCCGCAGTACAACGCGGAGCGCGGCGTCGTCGGGAAATGCGACATGTGTCATGACCGTCTTGGTGAGGGCCGCGCGCCCGCATGTGTCAGCGCCTGCCCGGAGGAAGCTATCACCATCGAAATTGTAAACATCGCCGAATGGAAGCGGGAGTACACCACAAACGCAAATGCTCCAGGCCTGCCCTCAGCCGATGACAGCATTTCTTCGACACGCATCACTCTCCCTGCTAATTTGCCACCCGACACGCGCAAAGCAGACTTCTATCGAGTGAAGCCGGAAGATCCGCACTGGCCTCTCGTGGCCATGACCGTGCTGACCCAGTTTTCGGTCGGCGCTTTTGTCACCATCTGGCTGCTGCAGATGTTGGGAAAGACCACGCGATTGGGAGTCGCGGCGCTGGTATCGCTGCTGGTAGCCGGGCTGGCGCTGAGTGCCTCGACGCTCCATCTCGGACGCCCCATTTATGCGTATCGCGCGCTGAAAATGTGGAAGCGGTCCTGGTTGAGCCGCGAAGTCCTGCTCTTCGGATGCTTTTCCTGTGTGGCGTTTTTGTACGCGACGCTGCTCTGGTTGAAGCTGCCCGGAAGCCTGGCGATTGGCGCGCTGACCTCCATGCTAGGTGCCGCGGGAGTAACCGCGAGTGCCTGCATTTATCTCGTCCCGGCGCGGCCCGCATGGAACTCCAAGCGCACCGTCGGCGGATTTTTTCTTACAGGGATGCTGCTCGGCCCCTTGCTTGCGGCCAGCCTCGGAATCGGAGAGCGGCGCTGGCTGAACCTCGCGATTGTTGTTGCCGCAGCGGGGCATTTGCTTAACAAAGCCGGCAAATTCTTCTGGCTGACAGCATCCGATTCCTTCGAACTGCAAGCATCGGCTCGCTTGCTTTCCACAACTTTGGCGTCTTCATTCCTTGGGAGCGGCGTGCTGCTGTGTTTGGGGGGAATTATTCTGCCGCTGTTTGTGCCGACCTGGGCCGGTGCGTGCGCTTCACTCTTCATTGCTTTCGCCGGCGAAGTTCTCGGACGATATGTTTTTTTCGTAAGCGTGGTCCCAAAAAACATGGCTGCTTCGTATCTTTCTGCCGTTAAGGCAGCCGCGTGAATCTAAAACGCCGACTCGGTTTGGACATCCTCGAAGAGAAGTACGCTTACGCCAATGATCCTGTCATGGGCCACACGTCCGAGCAAAAAATTCCGGAGAGATGGGTTTCGACCACCTGTGGTTATTGTTCGGTGGGCTGCGGGATGTTCATCGGGGTGAAGGATAGCCGCGCCGTGAGTGTGCGAGGGAATCCCGATCATCCGGTGAACGCTGGGAAGCTTTGCCCCAAGGGCCTTTCCGAACACTACACGCTGGAGGCTTCCAACCGCGCCCGCTATCCGCTGTTGCGCAACAAGCAAGGCAAGCTCGTGCGCGTCGGATGGGACGAAGCGCTCGCGGTCATGGCGAAGGAATTCCGCGACGTTCAGGACAAATATGGGCGTGACACGCTTGGCGTGGTGAGCACTGGGCAGCTTGTCACCGAGGAGTTCTACGCGCTCGGCAAGCTTGTCCAACTCGGCCTTGGAACAAAACATTTTGACGGCAACACGACACTGTGCATGGCCAGCGCCGTGTCCGGTTACAAGCGCTCCTTTGGCAGCGACGGGCCGCCGGGGGCGTATGAAGACCTCGCCAAAGCGGACGTCATTTTTCTCGTCGGGGCGAACATTGCCGACAACCATCCGATTCTTTGCCGGTACCTAGAGGCTAATCCGGGCATGACGCTTATTGTGGCCGATCCGCGCGTGACGAAGACCGCGATGATGGCTGACATTTATTTGCCGCTGAAGCCGCGTTCGGACATCGCTCTCCTTAACGGCATGATTCACGTTCTGATTGAGAATGGCCTCATCGATCGCGAATACATCGCCGCGCACACCATAGGCTTCGACCAACTCGAGAAGTCAGTGCTCAAGTACACGCCCGACTACGTCTCGCAACTCACCGGGCTCACGTCCGAGCAGATTTACAAGGCGGCGATGATCTATGGCCGGGCTGCAGCCCCGTTCATCGGCTGGACGATGGGCGTAAACCACAGCACCCAGGGTACGGAGACCGTAAACGTTATCAATAATCTTGCGCTGATCACGGGCCAAGTGGGAAAGCCGGGAGCGTCTCCTTTTTCCATCACCGGGCAATGCAATGCGATGGGAACGCGCGAGGCGGGTTTTACATCGAGCCTTCCTGGCTACCGCAAATTCGAGAATGCGGGGGACCGCGAGGAATTGGCGGCGCTCTGGGGCATCGACGCGGAGCGTATACCAATGGCGCGTGGATGGGCGTACCCCGACATTATCGAAGGAGCAGTTGCGAAAAAAATTCGCGCTCTTTGGGTGATCGCCACGAATCCAGTCGTGTCCTTCCCCAATCTAGGCGTCTTGCAGCAGAGTCTCGACGGCTTGGATTTCCTTGTGGTGCAGGATGGATTTCATCCCACGCCCACAACGGAACTCGCGGACCTTGTTCTTCCCGCGGCTATCTGGGGCGAAAAGGAAGGCACTTACACAAACTCGGAACGCCGCGTCAGCAAGGTGAACCGCGCCGTTGACCCGCCGGGCGAGGCTCGCGCTGACTTTGAGATTTTCCTGGACTTGGCAAAACAAATCGGCTGCTACGAAGAACTTTTTTCGGGGTGGACTGAACCGAAGAATGCCTTTGATGAGTGGAAGCAGGTTTCGGCAGGCCGCCTCTGCGATTACTCCGGGTTTACATACGAGCTCCTTGAGAGTCGCCGAGGGGTTCAGTGGCCCTACCCGGCCGGCGCCACGGAAGTGAAGACGACGCGACTCTATTCCGACGGCCACTTCCCCACGGAAGATGGAAGAGCGCGGCTCCTCGCGGTCGAGTGGGAACCCTTTCCGGAACAGCCGAACGCGGATTTTCCCTTTGTATTGAATACCGGGCGCACCGTCGAGCACTGGCATACGCGGACGAAGACAGAGCAGGTTCCCATTCTTGAGCGTTTGTCACCCAATGCCTGGCTGGAGATGAATCCGCGGGATGCACAGATGCTCAAGCTAAAGCCGCACGACCCAGTGGATGTGGTGTCTTCTCGCGGGCGCGTGCGTGGCGTAGAACTCCGGGTTACGGAGATCGTCGCGCCGGGACAGGTCTTCATGCCATTTCATTACACCGAAGCGAATGCGAATCAAGTTACGCAGAGCGCTTTCGATCCGATTTCTCGTGAGCCGAACTACAAGCAGTGCGCCGTACGTATCGAGAAGGGGCAGGCGCCTCCACAGTATTGCGGCGTGCGTGGCAGCCCGAAAGCCCGGATGCAGGCGTGAAGTTGGAAGAGATAGAACAAATCTCGTTTCGCGCAAGGAGATGAGATGAACCAGAAGAAGTTCATGGAGAGCGGTCACTTCCCGACACTGATCGCGGCGTTTCTCTACTTCGACGTCAGTTTCATGGTGTGGGTTTTGCTCGGGCCGCTAGCCCCGTTCTTGTCTGAAATCCTCAAGCTCACGCCCTACCAGAAGGGATTGCTTACAGCGATTCCTCTTTTGGGCGGAGCGCTGTTCAGGCCGGTGTTGGGTTTTCTCGGCGAGCGCATTGGAGAACGTAGAACCGGCCTACTCGGCCTCGCGTTGACTTTGCTTCCGCTTATGCTTGGGTGGCGCTTCGCTCACACTCCTACACACTTCTATTTTCTTGGTCTTTTGCTTGGCATCGCCGGGGCGAGTTTCGCGGTGGCTCTGCCGATTGCGGGACGCTGGTATCCGCCCGAGTATCAAGGGCTCGTCATGGGCATCGCGGGTGCCGGGAATTCAGGAACACTCATCGCCACGCTATTCGCTCCGCGCCTCGCTCAGAAATTTGGATGGGCGAACACTTTTGCACTGGCCATGCTTCCCGTGGTTGTTGTGCTCGTTCTCTTTGCACTTCTGGCGAAGGACAGCCCGCGCCGGGTCGAGCCGCCTAAGTGGAAAGCCGTCGCAGCCATTTTGCGAGAGCCCGATACGGCTTGGTTTTGTTTTTTCTATAGCTTTACGTTCGGCGGGTTCGTGGGCATGGCCAGTTTTCTTAGCACTTTTTTCCATGACCAGTATGGACTGTCAAAAGTGCGCGCTGGCGATTTCACGACCATCGTGGTTCTTGCGGGAAGTTTCCTGCGTCCCGTGGGCGGATGGCTTTCGGACAAGATCGGAGGCTACCGCTTGCTCTTATTGCTCTTGGCTGGAGTGGCGGGTTGCCTCACAGGGGTGGGAAGGCTCCCTGTGCTTCCATTGGAGGTAACACTCCTGTTTCTCTCCATGGGAATGATGGGCATGGGGAATGGAGCCGTGTTTCAGCTCTTGCCGCAGCGATTCCCTGAACGCGTCGGAATTCTCACTGGATTAGTCGGCGCCGCTGGCGGCTTGGGAGGCTTTTTCCTGCCTTTTCTTCTCGGAGCGATCAAGCAGCGAACCGGACAGTATTCGGGGGGACTTTTCCTTTTCGCAGGCGCTTTCTTTGCAGCTGCTCTGATCTTGTTGCAGCTCGGCACGAAATGGCGCGGGAGCTGGCAAGAAGAGTCGGCTGAACGGGCCGGTATCTTCTCGTATCGGAGTTTTGCGGGAACTCCGGTAGGAGAAACCGTCAAATGACGGCTGCTGATATAAGTGGCCGCACTCGCCATTTCAATTCCAGCCAGCACGCCATAACTCCCCGATGGTCGGCAAACCTGACCTTACCGGATTATGGAGGCAGCCCGTGATTTGACCGGAATCGGTTGCAAAGCTTCTCGCACGTTGCGACTTCCTAGGACTGAGTGCAGCGTGCGCGTATTTCCTACCGGGTCGCTCTCTGAATTGCAGGATGACGAGGCGATTTTCAAGGCGTCAGTTTGGTTCTATCGCGCGGATAAAGGGTTGCCTGCCGCACGTTCGGAAGGTTCAGGATCTGCGCAGTCAGCCGCTCCAGCCCGATCGCGAGACCTCCGTGAGGCGGCATTCCGAGATCGAACATTCTTAGGTGATTCTCGAAATTCGTAGGGTCAATGCCGCGTCCGAGCAGGGCCTGTTCAAGGTCGTCGCGACGGTGAAGTCTTTGACCGCCGGTCGTAATTTCCACTCCATGGAACAATAGATCGAAACTACTTGCTGCCCCTGTTGTCCCCCGTGGAGCTGAGTAGAACGGGCGCGCCGACAATGGAAATCCGAGCACGAAAACGGCGGCGATACCGGTGTCCTTCTCCGCAAGCTGACACAGTTGCCGCTCTGCCTCGGGGTCGAGATCGTCGGTCAAGTCGGTCCGGTTGAATTTCTCCTTCAGCAACTCGAGGCACTTCCCAAATTCCCAGCAGGGAACCTCCAGCATGGAGGGGAGAGGCTGCTTTCTATACAAACTGAGCACGTTCGCATAGGTCTTGTTTACGCAATCGAAGATGTACGTCAGCAGCTCACGCTCGAGTTGAACAACGTCCTCTGGGCCATTGATGAAGCCAAACTCCAGGTCGAGAGAATAATATTCGGTCAAATGCCTGCTGGTGGCATGTGGTTCGGCGCGATAAACGTGACCTGTTTCAAAAACGCGCTCAAATCCAGCCACGCCGTGTTCCTTGTAGAACTGCGGACTCTGCGCCAGATAGGCGACACGGTCAAAATACTTCACCTCGAAGAGATTGGTTCCACCTTCGGTACCGGACGCGACTAATTTGGAGGTGATGATCTCCGTGAAATGGCGCTGCGTCAGAAACTCTCGAAAAAATCTTAGCAGCGCTGCTTGAACCCGAAATACGTTGCCGATCAGTTCATTGCGAAGCGCCAGCGGTCGATATTCGCTCAGCGTCTCTGGCCCCACCGAGTCGAGATTAGAAAACGAATTAAAGGGGAGGTGCTGCCCCGAGCGATTGAGGACGTGGACTTCAAGGATGTCCAACTCGTATCCCGATTTCGCGCGACCCTCTCGCCGTACTCGCCCGACAATTTCAACGGTATCTTCGAGCTTCAAATGGTGTTCTTTGATGGATTCGGGAGCGGCAACACATTGTACTTCCCCAGAGCAATCCTTCAGAACTGCGAAGGTTGTTTTCCCCAGGACACGCAGGCGGCATATCCAGCCGCGGAGAGCAACTTCTTGCCGCACAAAATTAGGAAGGGATTCGATGAATACGCGCTGACTGGCTGTGGCCATCCTGCAAAAACCTCCTCCGAAGGAGAGTTTTGCTGGAGCCAAGATCGCGGCGGTGCCATCCAGCTTCCGGTTGAAGACCGGCGCTCAATTTGCGCTGTTTCGTAGCGTCGCGTTTCCCTCTACTAAGGCCGACTGAATCTCAGCCTCCGTTTCAAGGGAACCTCTCAGAGGGGTCTGTCCTCTTCATCGAGTTCCTCCTTTTCTACCATTTGGGTCGACAAGAACGCAAACGCGATTTCCGAATGCTGTTCCGCTTAAGTAAATCTGCCGATTCTGGACGAATTGTCGGAAGTGATCTGATGCCGGCAGAGGACAAGCTGAATTTGCTAGACCGTTGTACGGGCTAACACCTGTGCCGGGGTTCGAGTCCCTCCGTCTCCGATCACTTCACGGGTTCCCAGCCCTCTGGCAGCATATCGAATGCCAGCGTGTCACGGTAGGCGTACTGATTGCCTTCCAGTACGGCCACTGGCGTCAACATATGCCAGATGCGATCATCGTCGAAGACGTAACACTCACCCGATTCGCGCATCGTGAAGCGATCCATTTCCTGCTTGTCATTGTCGGTTATGATGACTTCGCCACCGTGAGCGCCGCAGCGGCCCACTAGATGCGTGGCGATGTACTTTTCCCCGTCTTTATGTAAGCCCGGTGGACTCGTGTCGCACGGCCGGCCAGGCGCAGCCGTGAACCTTATTAGATGAACGTTGACCAAATACTTCGTACCCACCGTCGACAGCGGTAGGTAATAAAGGTGGTGAGCAATCATCTTGCGAACGCCTACGGAACCGGCGATCGCCGGGGGCAGCGGAGCGTACTCTCGCGGCTGGCCGCCGATTGTCGTGTTGTATTTTTTCAGCTGCACATAGGGCGTGCTCTCTTCGCTCAACCAAACCTTTACACCGCCCTCAACAATCTCGGCCCTGACACGATTTAAGGAACGATACCTGTCGCCCCCATCGTAGTATTTGTCCTTTGGAACGGACCAGGCGGCATGGGATAACGCTTCCAGCGAGCGCGCTATGTCTACATCAACCCTGAGCGGCTGACGACTGAACCCGCGCTCGACGAGGTCGCTTCGCGACCTCGCATTGGTTGCAACCGGAATAAAACTATCTTGACCCATGATTGCTCCTGATAAATGCCTGACGATTGCATGACCAACCAGCACTGCAAGGGCCATGTGCGCGCGCAAATTATAGCCGACGCAGCCCATTACAGGATGCCGACGATTCTGGGCCGGTGGTCGGCATAACTGGCCAATCGTGATGCCCGCGCGAGGTTAAGCCATTGCGACATCGCTAGTTACGGGTGCGTGCACAGATTGGACCAGTTATGCCGAAAATAACCGGCCAAACTGCTTGATTATTCAAGTGCTTACGTTCAACCCGAGGTGCAAGCAGATTTGGACCGGTTATTTTTAGCAACTCGGAACTAACTGCCTGATGCAACTAGCCACGAAATCAGGGGTGCGTCGTAAACGCCCCCACCGGATTCATGGTTTAGTATTTCGGTATCGTCTCAGCGTGTTGGCCAATCGGACTTTCCCGGAGACTACTCTGACGTCGTCATGCGCAGAATCAAAGAACGATTCTCCGGCGAGCCGACATATCTGGATGCGAAGCCCCGGCAAAGTACGTCTGAGGCCTCAACATCAAAGATCAAGACTGAGAGGGCGTCTTTGTTAAACAGAAGGTGACAGGAGGGCAACGTGTACCAGGTTCATCAACGCGGCAAGTAGATCCGCGATCGCCAGCGTACGGGCGCTTTTGGATCGACGTTCCAGGAAGGGGAGAGGCAGCGAAGGACCATCTCGTTCGGTCCGTGCGCCAAACAATGGGTAGCGCGCCTGCGATTGCGTGAATACATCGAGTGGGCCGGTGAGCCATCATCTTGGGGCGTGGATTGAAACGGCACTCACGTTCAAGATGTACTTGTCCAGTACTCACGGTCGATGCGGATATAGGCTGTGGCGGCTCGGGCTGAGCGAGGACTCGAAACAACATTCAATATGTAGTAGTATGGGAGTGGATTTGGAGTAGAAAAGGATAGCCCATGGCGCTAAAAACCAAGCAGATTAGGAAGCAGCCGCAACCTGAACGGGCTGTGCGCAAGTCAAAGTTTCAAGCCGATTTGGCTCCTGCTGAAGACCGCATGGTTCGCGGTTTGAAGCAAGAGTTGCAGCTTACTAGCAACACGGATTTTCTTTCTGATGCCGTGGCGTTGTTCCGCTGGGCAGTATGGGAAAGAAAGCGCGGTCACCGCATTTTTAGTGAGGCTGAAACGGGTGAGCGGAGGGAATTGGTGTTTCCGCGCCTTGAACGCGTCGCCCCTGAACTCGCACTCCCACGCGTGGAGATCCCTTGGACACCGCGCGAGTTAGAGAGTCTCGCAGATCTTGCATCGAGAGAACCGGCTAATCCAACGGAAACCCTTATCCGGGCAATGAGAGGTTGAGTGGCCGTTCTCATACGTCGGCTCGAAGAGCAGGACGAGGTCGCGGCCTTCGACTGCGGCGATGAGGCGCTCAACAACTATCTGAAGCGTCATGCCTGGGCTAATCAGCAGAAAACCTCCATCGGAGTGAATTATGTGGCGCTTGATGAGGGAGCTCCGCTCAGCGTGATTGGGTATTTCACTCTTGCGACAGCAAGTGTGCTGCGAGACGCTTTCCCAAAGAAATATGTGCGCGGGCTTCCGCCATACGACTTGCCGCTAATCTTACTTGCACGCCTTGCGGTAGACCGGCGATTCTCGGGAAAGGGTCTTGGGCATGCTCTCATTTCCGAAGCCTTCAAAATCGCAGTTCGAGTTGCAGACGCTGTGGGATGCCGATGCATCATTACGGACGCATATAGGGACCGCGTCGATTGGTATGCGCGCTATGGTTTCATCGCCCTGGAGGGGACCGCCGAGAGCGGTCCCCAAAGAATGTTTCTCGACATAAGAACAGTCCGTATGGCACTGAAGGGCTCGCAGTAGGCTTATCCTTGCTCGAAGCAAATGCGGCGAGCTTATCTATCTTGCGTTTTGGTTGGGGGTTTGGCTTTGTTCTTGAGCGTGCACACGGGTTCGACTCGCTCCACACAATTCGCTTCACTCTTCGCCCTTTTCGCGGGCTTCGTTGTAGGTGCCGAAATTCTTCGCCACAGGTTTGAGCGTGGGATAGAACTGCACAAACGTGTGCTCGACCGCGGCGTGCAGGTCGTGGCAGGACCAGCAGCCGTTGCCCTTCGGCATGGCCTCGGCTGTCTTGGCGTTCGGTTCAAAGCCGTAGTAGGCCCATTTGTCGGGATTTCGGGCGGAGTCTTTGACTTCGGCGGCCAGGCCCATCAGGTCGGTTTGAAAGTGTCCCTTCTTGTTGATCGAGCCTTTGCTCTCGGCATCGCGCTCGTCGATTATAAACATCGACTGCTCCGGCCACTTGCCGCTCTTGAGAAATCCCACATAGGCCCAGCGCTGTACGAAGACGTTGGTGAACATCTCGTGGCTGCTGGGGGCGGGACTGTAGTTCATGCCGTAACCCGCTGAGAGAAACTCCCAATCGCGGTAATCTGCCGGACGCAGCAGATTGCCCTTCGCGTCGTACTGCGGCTTGGGCGATTTTTCTTCCGGCGCTGCGGCCAGCTGCACCAGGCAGAAAGCGGAGATCACGGCAAGGCCAAAAAGAAATTTCATTACTCCGTCTGTGCCTTTCATTTGTTTGTACCTATCCCTGGCGAAAGAAATGCCTGCCGATCACCGAGCATGATCGATCGCCGTGCTCTTGCAGTCGCCTATTCGGACATCCCCGGCTACGCTTGTCTGCGCTTCCTTGCCGTCTTAAAGGCACTCCTTTAACTTCGAGCACCGTGAAAAATGTGGAGGATATCGGTGCCGTGGCGGGTCTTGCGGTAGTAGATGAGGTACTTCCCGGCAGGGAAGCACTTCACACCGGCAGCGATGCTGCCTGCAGGTTTACCCGCATCTGGATGCTCTCCGAGCAGCCAGAAACGCTCGGTGATCCTGTCAACTACCCGGTCTGCAGCCTCCAGACTCGCCCGCGTGGCCCAATTGAGGAAGATCTCATCCAGATCCTGCTCGGCATCCTCTGAGACACGGTAGCGCATTACTTGGCAGAGGGTTCCCGGGCTAGGAGCTTACGCCCCCGCGTCTTCACCCCATCTGCAAGCTTCTTTAACCGTTCGCGCCCTTCATACTCGGCGAATTTACCTGCCTCGATGCCTTCGATGCTGGCCCGCACGCGCCGGCGGATGCCGTCAAGCTGCTCCTCAGTAAGGTCGGTGAGAATGTCCTCCGCGGTGGGCTTTGCCAACCGCAATGCGCGCTCGTCCTCGTCTTCCATGCGCCGCAACGCTTCGCGGATGACTTCGCTGGCATTGTTGTAGCGGCCGGTCTTCACCTTCTTGCGAACGTAGCCAGCAAGCCGATCAGTAATCGAGACGTTCATTTGGTCCATGGATTGCGTCTTCGCTCCCAATCATTCTCATTCCAAAGTTATCGGCAAAATCTGCGGATGTCAATCTTTGACATTTTCAACTTGTATCTGTCCCAACCAGAAACTCCGTTCGTTCTGGCGTTCAGGTTCTTCGGTTGGGCGTAAGGCATTTAATCCACTCATCGCAGTGTTCCGCCCATTTCGCTTCGCACAGAAATTCAGATTCTGTCCTGCTTTCCGCGAATGGAAACAAGGCAACAAGCAAGCGGTGGAGAAATTGAAGATACCGCATTTGCTCGCTTTGTCCTCGTAGCCTAGCGAACTGCTTACCTAGCGGCTCATATGTCGCAAAATCGGACAAGTCCGGTTTCCGTTGGTTGAATTTTCATTTGAGCCGTCCTGCGAGGAGGGCTAACCGGAGCGCTAGCCCGGATAATTCATGATTTTAGAAGCACGAAAGGCCTCGCAGCAGCACGTTCCCGCTCGGAAACGTCCCGAAAATGAGCGCGTAATCGAGCGTGATCGTCAGTTGGTGGCCGGGCGCTCGATGCGCTCCACGGTGTATGCCGGCAAGATATCTTCTTGCCGCTTCAGTTCCAGACCGAGTTTGTCCAGGACCGTGAAGATTGTGGGGAGGCCGGCGAAGGGGTTCACGGCCGCGGTTCCGTTCGGTGGCGGAGGGGGTAGCCGCATGGGGGCCCAGCCTTCCGTGTTTACGGTGAACAGCCCGCTGAGCGCCGTGCGGTTCACGACTGGCAAATCCGTCCAGTTCCCAATGTAATGGACGAGGTCGTCCATATCTATGGCTTTTGCATTCAGGGGATGGCCGAAGCCGGCAACAAAATTATGGCAAGCGTCCAGGTCGGTATCGAAGGTGCAGTCCTTCTCGGCGATGGCCGACTTCTGGAGCTTCGGACCTCCGCTGGCTACGGTGAGAGCGTAAACTGACATTGTTTTATTCTCAACCCGCAACACGAGTCTGAAACGATCGGCGAGCAGTCCGCGGATCATTTGCTGAATGCGGCTCCGCACGTCGCTGTCCTGAGGACGGGGAGGCACGGCGTTGGCGGGCGCTTTCGCTTCGATATCGTACTTCTCACCAACGGTCCAGTCGGGAAGAGGGGAAAGACGCGGCGAAGGGTTGACGGGCACGTCGTAAGCGTAACTCAAAAGCGTAATCACAGGGACCGCACTCGCAATCAAGTCACCGTTAGGCAGAACTTGCACGCGCGCGTTTCGCGGGTCGGCTAAGTGAGCAGGCTTTATGGTGATCCTTGAGAATGCTTGCGACTGGGCGACGGCAGGCAAAGCCACGAGCAAGTATACGACCGCTTGGCAGAACACGGACATAATCCACCCTCCTTAGCAGCATTCGACGGCTGTAACGCAGAATTTGTTCCCGGCGTGCCGTTCCCTACTGGGTACGGCCCGGCATGCTAGCAAACATTCCCCTGCCACGCTGAGTTACCAGCCTAATCGCCTAGGAGTCGCCATTTCCAGGCAAATGGACTGCGGCAGGTGAACGGCGATTGCCGAAACTGACGCGCATTGGGGACCACCGACAGCCAAAACAGGCGATCCTGTCCAGTTGGTCGGCAAACAGGAAGTAGTTCGGATTACTTCCGAATGGTCATCGGGCCGCAGGCGGCAGAGAGCCTCCAAATCGGGCCTTTTCATGTTCGGGTTGTTGGACTACCGTGGCTGGCCCCGTCGCAGACTCCACAGTCCGCGCGCCGAGAGGATGAAGGTGAAGCCCCCGAGCCCGCCGAGCGCCCAGAGTGTCCAGACGAAGAAGAAGCCGCCGGTGGACTTGGCGATCTCGCCGTAATGTGCCCCCCTCATGTGGATGACGGGCATGCCTGCCGCGAACAACCCGACGAGCAGCATGATGACGTACCCCGATCGCCGTTCGGCGAGCACCAGCGTCCCGTACAACAACACCACGAGAACGGCTAACGCAATGTTTGAGGGCTCGGCCTTCGATATCCCACGGACGATGTCGTCCGTAATGTGAAGCGTCAGCAAGAGGATCGAGAGCAGAGACGCGATGGTTAACATCACGTTTTGTTTCATTGAATATTCTCCTTGTTAGATTTGTGTGCCTCTCAGTGAGGCACATGACGCGCGGCGGTGTTGACGAGGGAAGGTGCAAACCCCAAGACACTGGCGATGATGGCGCAGATGGCCAACCAATGTAGAACCAGCGATCTATTAGGAGTCTGCGCACCACTCGGGCTGTTGCCACTCGAGCGCCCTGGTCTCGCATGCGCGGAGGATACCACTTTTTACCATGGGTGAATGAGTGCCCTGCTCGTCAGCGAAGTTTCAACACGGCGGGATTATTGGCGAAATACCACCGTTACACCAACCAAAATCCAATCTTCGTGGCGACGCATATTTGTTGATCGCTCGTACCATATAGGGCCGTTTCTGGTCGGATGGTCGGCAAACAGGAAGTAGTTCGGATTACTTCCGAAGCCCGTCACTCGGGCCTTCCCGTATTGGATTACGCAAGAGATGCAGTTAAGCCGACGCGAACCGTGCCGCCTTGTGAAGGTGTGTCCGAGGCCCAACATGACCAATCAGAATTGAGAGGACATCTTTGTTAAACAGAAGGGGACAGCAGGGCAACGTCTACCAGGCCCAACAGCACGGCAAGTGGAATCCACGATCGTCGGCGTATGGCCGCTTTTGGATTGACGTCCCCGGCAGGGAAAGGAAGCGTAGAACGGTTTCACTCGGCCTGTGTGCGAGACAATGGGTCGCGCGCCTGTGATTGCGTGAATACATCGAGCGAGCAGGTGTCAGTTCCAAGCGCACATTCCACCAGAGCCCAGTCCCCGGTACTGCATTTCGGCAGCAGGCCGAATGGTGGATGGAGTCTCTGTCTACGCGTAGACGGAGGCCGCTGAAACCCGCCACCGTCTATGGATGGCAGCATTGCCTCGAACGATGGATTCTTCCGAACCTTGGTAACAAGCCAGTGTCGGAAGTGGGGAACGGTGCGCTGCGCCAATTTGTTGAGATCCTGACAGCAGCAGGGCTCGCACTGAAAACAATCGTCAACGTGGTTACTGTAGTGAAGTTCGTGGTCGCTTCAGGGGTTGACGAGGAACGCGATCAAATCCATCCCCGAGTTTGGAACTACGAATTCATCCAACTGCCCTTGCTCATCAAGGAAAAGCAGAGCCGTCCCACGATCCATGAGGCAGAAATTCCTGGACTGCTGAACAGCCTGAAGGGGCGCTACGCAGTTTTGGTGGCTTTGGTGGCAGGGACCGGGCTGCGAATCGGTGAGGCCTTAGCAGTTCGCACTGAGGATTTCGACTCGGCCTGCCAGGTGCTGCACATACGGAGAAGCGTCCGGCACCGCCGCGAGCAAGCACCGAAAACTCTGAACGCGATTCGACTTGTCGATATCCCGGAGGCAATGGCACAAGTTCTGCGCCGATATACGGAAGGAAAGGATGGCTACCTCTTCACGACGAGAGCTGGACGGCTTCTTGACCAGCGCAACTCACTCAAAGCGCTGCACGGAGCAGGGAATGGAGGTGGATTCCACGCCTTTCGGCGCTTTCGCTTTGCAGTGCTTCGCAAGGCAGGCGTGCCGGAGAACCTGATCAAACAGTGGATGGGCCATTCGCAGAACTTGATGGACCTCACGCCGCGCAGTTACGGCTCGACATGTCTTATCGTCGGGAATGGAGCGAAAGAGCTGGTTTGGGATTTGACTTGGGCGAATTGGGCTATAAATCGCGAGTGCCAATTCGCCCGTCACTGGTCGCGTAAACCCATCTTGAGACAGGTTTTAGAAATGGTTGCGGGGGTCAGATTTGAACTGACGACCTTCGGGTTATGAGTCGACGATCAGACTCTAAGTCCGGCAACAACATACTAGACGCACAAGCCTGCTCGCGTTAGTCTTAGTCGCCGTGACAGGGCTTTTGACATCACTTGCTTTGGGGGGAGAGAGAGAGGATGTATCTGCGAACCCCATTACCGCACTCCATTACTTGGAAGCTAGCGCTGACCAGACAAAACTGTTTAGAGATAATTTCTCCAAACCCATCGTCGTATTGAAAAGTTCCGCTAATTCGGATGCCTTCTTGGGAGCTTCTGTACAGAGCCAAATCCTCTCCTGTAAAGCCGTCGATCTCATAAAAATGATTTGGCATTTTCGGTTCCCCTTCTCGGGGAATGGAGTCCGTTACCGTTTCCGACCCTACAATCCGCAATTGTTTTTCGCTTGGCAAACTTTCCAGAGTTATGTCGTAATGCGCCAGAAGGGTGGTAGCCGTTTTGCCATGATTGGCGAACCCTATGTTGACGGTGCTGCCTTTCCCAGCGAATCCCATCTCGGCAGTTATGGATGCGGCCTGTGCAGTTTTTATGAGCCTCTTGTTGAGATCGAGAGCGCCCTGAGTCAGATCGTTGGTCCTCTTAGTTTCGCAGACATAAAAAACCAGTCCGACAAGCGCAACAATCTCAATAACGAATCGAGGGTCATGGAGTCTTTTCCAAAATTTCGAGCTAAATTCTGCAAGACAATTAACAAGTGGATTTTTCTTGTTCTCAGTTTCTTCTTTTTTGGTGCTGGGTTTGTCCATATTTTTGACATGGCTCCTTATCGGAAGGGGTTCAGTCGTGGAGCATTTATTATCCTCGGGGTTGTGCTGATATTCTTAGGAGTGTTCTTTGCGAGGAAGTCTTGGAGTGCCTTTGACCAAAGCCAAAACAAAAATTCGCAAACCGAAACCAGAATATAGGGAAGGACTTGAAGCACGAGAGAGCTTCGAGAAGACGATGAAGGTTCTGTTTCGTGCGCCAAAATCCGGATCCAAAAAGCCTAGTAAAGGCAAGGATTAGGCCGCTTTACGATGGCCTCTCCCCTGCCTCTTCGTGGTGTAGCGAATCGGTTCCTTTGCCAGTCAGTTCTTGATAAGTGATACGACGGCCAGCGATATGACGCATAGCCATTTGAAAACGGTCGCCATCGCCAACGAAATGATTTTTCTTGGCGCGATTGTTGTACCGGAAAACTTGCTCATCCAAGTAGCGGAACAGATGGAATGGTTCCACGCTGATATAGGTGCCTTTCAAACCGCGTTTGACGAGACTCCAGAAGTTTTCCAGCCCGTTGGTGTGAATCTGTCCGTCAACGTATTTCTCGGCATGGTCAATGACTTGGTGCTGGAATCCTTGTTGATTGAGTCCCATGTAGGACATGAGCGCATCAGTGTAGATCGCGCTGCCTGCCTTGATGTGAGCGCGAATATTGGATTGCAGAAGATGTTTTTTGCGATTGCTTACGACATTTGTGCGAACCTCGCCGCCGCGTTCAAGTATGCCTTGAACGGCAGTCTTGTCTTTGGTGCCAGTATGAGTGATCCGGAGCTTGCGCTTATCGGCGTGCATGTTTCTGGCAAGGCCACCGATGAAAGTTTCGTCTACTTCGACTTCCTTGCCGCTACCGCCGAGTTGTACGAAGTGCTTTTCATGCAAGGCGAGGCGAACGCGGTGCATCATGAACCATGCGGATTTCTGAGTGATTCCCAAAGCGCGGGATACTTCGTACGAACTGATTCCATTCTTGGCGTTCACGATGAGCCAAACGGCAATCATCCACTTATCCATGCCGAGCGCGGAATCCTCAAAAATGGTTCTCACCTTGACGGTGAACTGTTTCTTGCAGCCCTTACAGAACCATTGGCGGCGCGTCGAGATAAACGAATGCTCCGTACCATCGCAGCGTGGGCAAGTGACCTTGCCATCCGGCCAGCGCAGCTTTACGGCATAGTCAAACGTGCGCTGAGGGTCGGAGAAGAATGCGACCGCTTCCTGCAACGTCTTGGGAAGCTGGAGTGTGTTTGCCATGGCTGAAGTCTCTCATAAGCCATCGTGTGTGTCAAGTATATTAATGCCCTAAGTCCCGTTGATTCAATTGCCCTTATTTCAATGAGACCCCCGAAAACCTTCCAAAAACGGCAAGTTTTGGACCCCGGTTGGACCCTGAAACATGGGGTGAACCCCTAAGGTGGCACAAATTATTTGGGCCCGCTTGGGTCACCAAAAATCCAAGACGCCCGAGTAGTGCAAGCTACCTGGGCGCCGTCTCTGGCCAATCAGCATCTCTTTCGTGGTGTCCTAGCCGGCGACCCCAGCCATTTTGCGGAGGCGATCATTCGCGAAATACTGAGCCTGCCCTTCTTCGATAGCCTGCAGAACGACACCGGCCACGAATTCAGGCTTGTCGCCATCGGCGTAATCGGCGGACGGTCCACCGTTGGCCGGGTTCCCCATCCTGCTCTTGCCGAAGTTTGTCGCCGTGATAAACGGGTAGATTTCACTAACGACGATTCGGTCCTTTTCCAGCTCGGCGCGTGCTGTGAGACTGAAGCCAAGAAGCGCACGTTTCGAAGACGAGTAAACGCTGTATTGCGGAATAGTCATGAACGCCGTTCCCGAATTGATGTTCACGATGCTTCCACCGCCTTGGGCTCGCATCACCGGAATCACCGCCTGCATCGCGATGATCGGCCCCAAAACATTGAGATGGAAGATTTCGTCAAAAATCTCGGGCTCGATCTCCTCTATGGAAGCCGCATAGCTACGCCCGGCGTTATTTACGAGCCCGTCGATGCGGCCGTAATGCTGGTAAATAGCGCGCACGGCTTCCCGCACACGATCAAACTTCGTCATGTCTGCCGGGACAGGCAAGCTGCCGGGAAGCTGTTGCGACAACTTTTGCAGCGCATCGCCACTGCGGGCCAAGAGGGCGACTTTCGCGCCGCGATCAGACAGAGCCGTCGCCGTCGACAGCCCGATCCCCGAAGAAGCGCCCGTGACAATGAATACGTGATCTTCGATTTGCATGATTTGATCTCCTGACTTAACTTAGCGTTTATCCGGCATCCGGGTCGGCCTTGTCAGCCGCGCCGATTTTCTATCTTCAGCTAGGCCGGTCTCCGTCAATCAACGGGATGCGCGTTGTACCGGCGTTGCGGATACGCTATCCGCATGGGTCTCCGAATAGCACCTTTGTTCGAGGTCGGCAATCAGTCCCAGCCCAGTTGGGCCCAGTTGAGCGCCATCCCAGCCGGGCTTGCGTCTGCACGCTCGAACCGATAAGGTCGCGACCAACGAAGATCCCCAGCCAACCAAAATGGGCTGCTGTCTCCTGGGGGGCGCAGAGACGACCTACGTAGGGATGATTGCCAAGAAGAAAGAAACGGTCGGTAATGGCATCAATCAGACGATCGGCGATCTCCATGCTGCCGCTATCTCTAGCTATGTAGTACCAGATCTCATCAAGCTCGACCTCGACTTGAGGGGCAAGCCGGTGAGCCATCAGCGTGGGGTTTGTTGCTCGGCATCGAGCCGTAGGCGTCCGCGCTGTTTCACTTCGCAAGCAAGCTCACGCATCGATTGCTGCGTGACAGCACGGCCTTCGCCTCGTGAGAGAGAGGTCTCCGCCGTATCAACGGCTGCCAAGATTTCCGCACGTCTGCGCCCGCGCTCTTCCCACAACAATAGCGCTTCCCGTACCGCATCCTCAGCCCGGTGAAACCTGCCAGTCTCTAGGTTGTGCGCGACATGAAAGGATTTCTTTCGGCTTGGAGCATGCTCTTCGGTTTGGGATTGCAGGCTAATTCGTCGACCTGCGAAAGATGCTCGCAGAAAACGTGAACCGTGCCTTGGCCTGGTTAGAAGGAAGAACTGTCCTTCGCCAAAACTGTCCCTACTCAAGATCCTATACAGCGCGAACGCCTTTGAAATCAACGGCATTCAAGAATGAACCTGCCAACTCAGAGCGCTGAAGGAGGAGCTTCGCAGACGCAGACATCTGTCTGTGGCGGAGTTCGGGAAATGGTTAAGGTCCGTTGTACAGGGATACTTCAACTATAATGCAGTTCCCGGGAATCTGACCAGCCTCCGAAGTTTTCGGTTACAGGTGATCCGGCGCTGGATGCGCGCGCTACGGCGACGCAGCCAGAAGAGCCGGATGACGTGGCCACGACTCATCGCTATCGCGGGCGCACTGGCTCCCTAAACCTAGCATCCTTCATCCCTATCCCAATCTGCGCTTCGACGCCAAACATCCGAGGTAGGAGCCGCATGCAGTAATCCTGCACGTGCGGAATCTGTGCGGGGGGCGTCAGGTTAACTGGCGTCCCTACCGCGACCCCTGACTTGAATTGTCTGGCTACGACGGCAGCAGAGAAAGCTGTTAACTCTGGCTTCCTGCCAGGCAAGTAGAGAGTTGCCTCCGGATTGTCATCCACTCTGAACATTGTTCGCGACAGCACCTCCTCCGCGAATAGGCAGCGATGCGAGCCGCCGTCCCGCGTCTTGCTATGACACGCCTCAGATCGGATAATCGTGCCATGATACCGACCTCGATATCTCCAATGCTTTCCGTCCGAAGAGGAGCCGCAGCAGTTGAATTTTACAAATCAGCTTTTGGCGCTGACGTTGTGTATCGCATTGATGCACCTGACGGAACCGTTGTGGCTCGCCTGTCGATAAACGGAGCGGAGTTTTGGGTAGCGGACGAGTCTCCCGAACATAAGAACTTCAGTCCTGAAACCCTTGGCGGAGGAACCGTTCGTATGGTGATGGTTGTGGATGACCCGGACGCCGCATTCGCCAAGGCCGTTGCTGCCGGAGCGGCGACGGTGTGGCCAGTCGGGAACCAACATGGTTGGCGCCTGGGAAGGGTCGTCGATCCGTACGGACACCACTGGGAGATTGGCAAGCCGATATCCTGAATCGAAGCAGCGCCGAGGTTATTTCTTAACCAAAGAAATGCGTTCCTGTAAGCGATGCCGTCCGGGCAGTCGCTAACCGCAAGTGATCTGATGCCGGCAGAGGACAAGCTGAATTTGCGAGACCGTTGTACGGGCTAGCAAAGCGCCATTCGGATTATGGCGTCCGCGACTGTTGAGTCATCACGTGTTAACCCAGCGTTCTTCACCGCATTCTACATTTCGGACGTTAGGCGCGTTGGGGTCGATAAGGCCGGGTCTCGTCTGGTCCAGAACAACGATTTCGTTATGTGACGAATGGTTGCGGGGTCTGCAACCATCCGAATTTGTTATTCCTACCGTTCAGATTGGCACTGATTCGGCTAGCTGCGTAGCCCGTCTGCAAGTTCTTGAGGTCCCCGGTCGTTCCGGTTGTGCGTTTGCCTCTGCTCAGGGTACGAGCGGTAGTCACGGTGTTCGTTGACCTTTTGCTTACGCCTCCGTCTAATGCTCCAACGACTTGACCCTGGACGTGTCGCCTTAGGAGGAGTTTCCTGTGCCTCGCGATTCTCGTTGCACACTCTGCATTGTAGGGCTGCTCGCCGCTGCGGTCTCTCTCACCGCAGACGCACCAGCTCCGCGGGCCCCGTATGATCCCGGCCAGCACGTCACGCAGCCCACGCTTTTCGCGCCCGGCGTCATCTCAACGGACCTTGACGAATCCGGAGGCGTCTTCAGCCCAGACGGCCGCGACTTCTACTTCACGCTCGTCGCTCCCTACACCACCGCACCTCGCTTCGCCATGCTTGTCGTCAGCCATTTCCAGAACGGCCGCTGGGAAGTCCCCCAGACGCTTCCGTTCTCTGGCAAGTCCTTCGACATCGCGCCGCATCTCAGCGCTGATGGCACCAAACT
>Ga0207144_1035_pt1 | contig 30874 bp, 26 predicted proteins | sample Alteio_BWMinHeat_FD_153583 | JGI IMG/M metagenome (GOLD analysis project Ga0207144, IMG submission 153583) | Enriched cells from forest soil in Barre Woods Harvard Forest LTER site, Petersham, Massachusetts, United States -... | ecosystem: Environmental > Terrestrial > Soil > Temperate forest >...
GGGCCGCATGGCCGGTCGAGCTCGCTGTACCCATGATGAGCTAAGTGGGCACATCGTAGGTGTCCACGTAGGGGTAAGGTGGGCATCTTTGAAGAGATTGTCACGACGGATACGCTGGGCCGGCGGACTGGGCCTCGGATGCGGCACACGATCGAAGAGAAGCTGCGTATCGTTGAGGAGACGCGTGCGCGGGGTGCCTCGGTTGCGGCGGTCGCCCGCCGTCATAACGTCAACCCTAACCAGGTGTTCGCTTGGAGGCAGCTGCACCGGCGCGGATTACTGAACCCGCGAGCTGCGAAGAGCGATGCGAAGATGCTGCCGGTGAAGGTGAGCACGCCGACAGTGTTGCCGACCGAGCGAGCAGAGTCTGCAGCGGCGAGCCAGAGTCCTTCGGAACCCAAGCAAGCCTCGCGGCTCATCGAGATCAAGCTCAGTAACGGTCACAGCATTGTGGTGCGCGGGCGTGTAGATACGCAAGCGCTCTCGCGTGTCATCGATCTTCTGGTGCAGCGATGATTGCACTGCCTGCGGGAGTGAAGGTGTGGCTCGCGGCGGGCGCGACCGACCTGCGCAACGGCTTCGATGGACTCGCCGCACTCGTGCAGACGCAGCTCGCGGAGGATCCTTTCTCCGGACAGCTTTTTGTGTTTCGTGGCAAAGCGGGTGATCGGGTGAAGATTCTGTGGTGGAGCGGGGATGGGTTGTGCCTCTTCGCCAAGCGTCTTGAACGCGGACGCTTCGTGTGGCCGCAGGCGACGCATGGGACAGTGAGTTTGAGCGCCGCGCAGCTCTCGATGTTGTTGGAAGGGATTGACTGGAGGCGCGTCGAGCGCACATACGAGCCGCACGTGGCGGCATAAAAAGCCTTTATTTATAGGCTTTTTCTCTCGCTTCAGAGTCTCGATCTTGATATAATGGCGCATGCCTCAAGCGGCAGAACTGCCGAACGATGTCGAAGCCTTAAGGCGCATTGTCCTCGAACATGGCGCCAAGCTGGAAGCCGCCGAAGCCCTGCTGATTTCCCAAAAACTCGAGCTCGAGAAGCTGCGCTTCCAGATCGCGTACTTGAAGCGCATGAAGTATGGCCGCTCCTCCGAGCAGCTCGATGGTGAGCTTGTGCAGATGCAGCTCTGCATCGAGGATCTGGAGGCAAGCCTTGCCGCCAAGCCCCTCGAGGTGCGACCGACGCCGAAGGAGCCGTCCGAGAAGCCGGCTCGTCGGCCACTGCCTGCCGAGCTTCCCCGCGAGGAGGTCCTGCACGAGAACCCCTGCGCGTGCCCGGATTGCGGAGGGAAGCTGCGCCCACTCGGCGAGGATGTCTCCGAGATGCTCGAGTACGTGCCAAGCCACTTCAAGGTCATCCGGCATGTACGGCCCAAGCTTTCCTGCGCGAGCTGCCAGAGGATCGTGCAGCCATTGGCGCCGAGCCGCCCGATTGAGCGTGGCATCGCAGGCCCAGGGCTCCTTGCACACGTCTTAGTCTCCAAGTATTGCGATCATCTCCCTCTTTATCGTCAGAGCCAGATCTACGCCCGCGAGGGGATCGAGCTTGATCGCTCGACCCTTGCCGACTGGGTCGGTGGGGCGAGTGCATTGCTCGAGCCGTTGGTGAAGGCGATCGGCCGCTACGCACTCGGCGCTTACAAGATCCACGGCGATGACACCCCGGTGCCGGTACTTCTGCCCGGCCGCGGCACCACCAAGCAGGGGCGGTTATGGACGTACGTGCGCGATGATCGGCCGGCGGGCAGCGCCGATCCTGCGGCGGTGTTCTTCCGCTACAGCCCCGATCGCAAAGGTGAGCGGCCTCGAGCGCACTTGGCAAACTTCAGCGGCGTGCTGCAGGCCGATGCCTATGCCGGCTTCGATCGGCTCTACGGCGAGAGGATCAAGGAGGCGGCCTGCTGGGCGCACGTACGGCGCAAGTTCTACGACATCCATGCAGCGCTTTGCTCGCCGGTCGCACTTGAGGCCCTTGAGCGGATCGGGCGACTTTATAAAGTCGAAGAAGAGATCCGCGCTCGGCAGCCACATGAGCGCCACGCAGTGCGCCAGGCACGTGCAGGTCCCGAGCTCAAGTCCTTGCACGAGTGGCTGCAAAGAACAGCGACCACGCTGTCGAAGAAGAGCGAACTCGCCAAATCGATTCGATATGCGCTCTCGAACTGGGTCGCCCTCACACGCTATTGCGAGGACGGACGGCTCGAGATCGACAACAATGCCGCGGAGCGGGCGTTACGCGCCGTCGCCTTGGGGCGCAAGAACTGGCTGTTTGCTGGGTCCGACGACGGCGGGGAGCGCGCCGCGGCAATCTACACGCTACTGGGCACCGCGAAACTCAACGACCTGAACCCCGAAAGCTATCTGCGTTACGTTCTGGAACGCATCGCCAGCCACCCCATCAACAAGATCGAAGAGCTGCTGCCCTGGAACCTCGTCCTGAAGATGCCAGAGCTGCGCATCGCAGCCTGATCATCAGGTCAATGCGGCCTTCGGCGGACGGTTACGCATTTCGGCATTTTGGCACTCCAGAAACGAAAAAACCCTCACCAACTTGCGTCAGTGAGGGTTTCATTTTCATCAAATTAAGAGCCTGGCAGTGACCTACTTTCACATCGACAAAGTCGACACTAGCATCGGCGCAGAGCGTTTTCACTTCCGAGTTCGAAAAGGGATCGGGTGGTTCCCACTCGCTATGGCCGCCAGGCAAACCGGTTGCAAAGGGGCCGAGTCATGGCTCAGCCCCTTCACGAATTCAACAATTTGTTTCGACGTTTAGTCGCATTCAAGTCTTCAATTGATTGTCCCATACACGATTCGACGTTAGGCAAATCGCTTGGGTGTTATATGGTCAAGCCTCACGGGCAATTAGTACTGGTTAGCTAAACGCATTACTGCGCGTACACACCCAGCCTATCAACGTCGTAGTCTTCGACGGCCCTTTAGAGACCTTAAAGGTCTAGGGAGATCTAATCTTGGGGGGGGCTTCCCGCTTAGATGCTTTCAGCGGTTATCCCGTCCGTATATAGCTACCCGGCAGTGCCACTGGCGTGACAACCGGAACACCAGAGATACGTTCACTCCGGTCCTCTCGTACTAGGAGCAACTCACCCTCAAATCTCCAACGGCTACGGAAGATAGGGACCGAACTGTCTCACGACGTTCTGAACCCAGCTCGCGTACCACTTTAAATGGCGAACAGCCATACCCTTGGGACCTGCTACAGCCCCAGGATGTGATGAGCCGACATCGAGGTGCCAAACTCCTCCGTCGATGTGGACTCTTGGGAGGAATAAGCCTGTTATCCCCGGAGTACCTTTTATCCGTTGAGCGATGGCCCTTCCATACAGAACCACCGGATCACTATCACCTACTTTCGTACCTGCTCGACATGTCCGTCTCGCAGTTAAGCACCCTTATGCGATTGCACTCTATGCGCGATGACCGACCGCGCTGAGGGTACCTTTGCACTCCTCCGTTACTCTTTGGGAGGAGACCGCCCCAGTCAAACTACCCACCATACACTGTCCCCAACCCAGATAATGGGCCAAGGTTAGAACTGCGAAGTTGTCAGGCTGGTATTTCAAGGTTGCCTCCATGAAGACTAGCGTCCCCACTTCGTAGGCTCCCAGCTATCCTACACAAACAAATTCAAAGTTCAGTGTAAAGCTATAGTAAAGGTTCACGGGGTCTTTCCGTCTTTCCGCAGCTACGCCGCATCTTCACAGCGATTTCAAGTTCACTGAGTCTCGGGTCGAGACAGTGGGGCCAGCGTTACGCCATTCGTGCAGGTCGGAACTTCATGATTTCCACGATTACTCGCGGCATAGACTATACGTTCATCTGACTACGATGATTTGAGTTGGTCTCATCGTTTTTTTGCAGTCAGAGCTGGCGTGTTATGGACTAGATATCTAGCCCATCTGAGGATCTCACTCCTCAAGTCGTTACGGGGAAACCAAGTGCGCCAATCGCGCTTACCTGGAGTCTTACCCTCGGTATTGCCCTCGACGCACTTGCACAGACGTCGTTAGGGTTCCACCGATTTGAGCCAGTCATCGGAATAGTGTCGCCACTACCCTGGGCAATGTTACTTACCCGACAAGGAATTTCGCTCGGCCATGTTATTGATTTCTTTAGAGTTTTTGTCTTCTCTCGAAATCAAGGCGATTTTACGCGCCCTGCATGTCGCCATGCAGATCGGACTATATCTTCACCGGATTGAATTCGGTGTCTGGCGTGTAGTCTCTGAGGATTCTGATCATTTCAGGGCGAGGCTTACAGTGATTCATTGTTTGCATGATCTCAACGATTTGCAGCAACCCACTCCGAGTGAGGTGAGCATTCGTCTGGATGATCTGCATGCACGCTACGAATCGCTCGAAGTCGAGACGCTTCGCGGTGCGCAATGAATATCGTTGAAAGAATGGAATGATCGTTTCGATTAGATCGCTCCGCTTCGCTACAACGAACTGATACAGATGTTCTTTGTGGTTGTCGTATCGCTGATTGCAATACACACGGCCCACGCCGAAATACTGTTGCATCGTCTGCAAACACTCGATGCTCTTCGCACCTTGTGTAACTACAAACTGATGAGCCACTTGGAATCCAGTTCTATAGCCCCGTCGATTCGATCGATGAGGTTGCCGCACGACGTGGATTGAAAAACATCCCTCGCCATCGACAAAACCGGTAATCCAACCAATTTTGACCAGTCTTTCCTGCTGATTGTCCGCAGCTGACGAATTTTCACTGCCCCAAGACTCATTGATGTTGGCTTCGTAGCCGACACAAATTTCATCGTAGGACGAGTATCGCAGCATGCTCGGAGATTCCAGCATATAGCCAAATTTTACTAAGGCAGCTTTTGTTCACCTTAGGACCGTTCTGGTCGTTCACCAACACGCAAAAGTCACGTGTCGATGGAGTATCGCATTGCGCTTTACTCCTGCATGTCGCCATGCAGTTCGGACTTTATCATCCCCTCGAACAAGGGGCCTGGCGTAAAGTCTCTGAGGATTCCGGCGAAAGCCGGCCTTTCCTGCTGATTGACTGCACTGTTAGATTTTCACTGCCGCTTGCAGCGGCGAGTACCAACAGATACTCAGTGTTTCCAGCATATAGCCAAGTTTATTTACGTAACTACAACTATAGAAGTTGTCCTAATCATCTAACCCTGAACTCTACATCGTCGACTCGACTCTCTCGTCTACCAATGCCTATAGTTACGGCCGCCGTTTACCGGGGCTTCGATCAAGAGCTTCGCCTTGCGGCTGACCCCATCAATTAACCTTCCGGCACCGGGCAGGCGTCAGACCCTATACATCCACTTTCGTGTTCGCAGAGTCCTGTGTTTTTGGTAAACAGTCGCAGCCCCCGATTATCTGAGACCTCTATCCGCTCAGGGAGTAAATCCCATCACAGACAAAGGCACACCTTCTCCCGAAGTTACGGTGTCAAATTGCAGAGTTCCTTAACCCGAGTTCTCTCAAGCGCCTTAGAGTTTTCCTCTCACCCACCAGTGTCGGTTTGCGGTACGGACGATCATTACCTGAAGCTTAGAGGCTTTTCCTGGAAGCGTGGCGTAGACAACTTCGGTTTCCGAAGAAACCTAGTACTCAGTTCTTGGGGTTAATGAGACTCCGGATTTACCTGGAATCTCCCCCTACAACCTTGAACCGGGAACCAACCCCGGATTGTTTAGCCTTCTCCGTCACCCCATCGCAGTAATGCTCGGTGCAGGAATATTAACCTGCTTTCCATCGACTACACCTTTCGGTCTCGCCTTAGGATCCGACTCACCCTCAGCTGATTAACATAGCTCAGGAAACCTTGGGTTTTCGGCGTGCGGGTTTTTCACCCGCATTAACGTTACTCATGTCAGCATTCGCACTTCTGATACCTCCAGCAAACCTCGCAGTTCACCTTCGCAGGCTTACAGAACGCTCCCCTACCGCTTAACTATCCGAAGATAATCAAACCCATAGCTTCGGTGCTTGGCTTAAGCCCCGTTAAATCTTCCGCGCAGGCCGACTAGACTAGTGAGCTATTACGCTTTCTTTAAAGGATGGCTGCTTCTAAGCCAACCTCCTAGCTGTTTTAGCCTTCCCACATCGTTTACCACTTAGCCAAAACTTTGGGACCTTAGCTGATGGTCTGGGTTATTTCCCTCTTCACGACGGACGTTAGCACCCGCCGTGTGTCTCCCGTGATAACACTCCTGGGTATTCGGAGTTTGCATAGATTTGGTAGAACGGGATGTTCCCCTAGTCTAAACAGTGCTCTACCCCCCAGGGTGAATTGCACGAGGCACTACCTAAATAGCTTTCGGGGAGAACCAGCTATCGCCAGCCTTGATTAGCCTTTCACTCCTATCCACACCTCATCGACGCACTATTGCAACAGTGGTTCGTTCGGGCCTCCGGTAGGTGTTACCCTACTTTCACCCTGGACATGGATAGATCGACTGGCTTCGGGTCTACTCCTAGCGACTGAAACGCCCGATTAAGACTCGGTTTCCCTACGGCTCCCCTATTCGGTTAGCCTTGCCACTAAAAGTAACTCGCTGACCCATTATACAAAAGGTACGCAGTCACCCCTTGCGGGGCTCCCACTGCTTGTACGCACACGGTTTCAGGTTCTATTTCACTCCCCTCTCCGGGGTTCTTTTCGCCTTTCCCTCACGGTACTTGTTCACTATCGGTCGACAGAGAGTATTTAGCCTTAGAGGATGGTCCCCCTATGTTCAGGCAGGATTGCACGTGTCCCGCCCTACTCTTTGTGCTCCATGCGCTCGTTCTTTCATGTACGGGGCTATCACCCGCTATGGCCAGACTTTCCAGACTGTTCCACTAGAACTTACGCAATTATGAGCACTGGGCTGTTCCGCTTTCGCTCGCCACTACTAACGGAATCTCGGTTGATTTCTATTCCTCCGGTTACTGAGATGTTTCAATTCACCGGGTTCGCTCCTTTAACCTATGAATTCAGTTAAAGGTACCTCCTAAGAGGTGGGTTTCCCCATTCGGAAATCTTCGGATCGAAGCATATTTGCCGGCTCCCCGAAGCTTATCGCAGGCTACCACGTCCTTCATCGCCTTCTGTCGCCAAGGCATCCACCATGTGCGCTTATTCACTTGACCATATAACCCCAAGCGATTTGGAGTCATAAAAAAATCCAATCAACTGGTTCTCGAATGCGACATCTCATTCGTAGATTTAAAGATGACATCTACGTTTGAGCGTCAAAACAAATTGCCGAATTTTTAAAGAACACACACGAGCCCCGCGGCCCGCATGCCATGAGTCATGCAGCAGGCTTTCCCGCCGATGCATGACTCATGACACGCCGTGACTTCGAATAGTTGGTGGAGCCAGTCGGGATCGAACCGACGACCTTCGCGTTGCAAACGCGACGCTCTCCCAGCTGAGCTATGGCCCCGTCCGCTAAGAACCCATGCTCGACGCGACCCTCCTTTCGATACTGGTGGGTCTGGGAGGAGTTGAACCTCCGACCTCACCCTTATCAGGGGTGCGCTCTAACCAACTGAGCTACAGACCCCCTTGCCATAAATCTTGGGGTCCGCGTCGGACTTAGCCCTAAGGGCCCAACCAACTAACAATTGAATAAGTAACTTGTGAAGGGGCTCGCGCCAAAACGTTCCTTGGCGCTGTCTCTTTAAAGGAGGTGATCCAGCCGCACGTTCCCGTACGGCTACCTTGTTACGACTTCACCCCAGTCATTGAACACACCGTGGTAGGCGCCCCCCTTGCGGTTAGGCTACCTGCTTCTGGTGCAATCAACTCCCATGGTGTGACGGGCGGTGTGTACAAGACCCGGGAACGTATTCACCGTAGCAATGCTGATCTACGATTACTAGCGATTCCGACTTCACGGAGTCGAGTTGCAGACTCCGATCCGGACTACGATAAGCTTTATGGGATTGGCTCCACCTTGCGGCTTCGCAACCCTTTGTACTTACCATTGTAGCACGTGTGTAGCCCTGGTCATAAGGGCCATGATGACTTGACGTCATCCCCACCTTCCTCCGGTTTGTCACCGGCGGTCTCCTTAGAGTTCCCAACTAAATGATGGCAACTAAGGACAAGGGTTGCGCTCGTTGCGGGACTTAACCCAACATCTCACGACACGAGCTGACGACAGCCATGCAGCACCTGTGTTCAGGTTCCCGAAGGCACCCCCTCATCTCTGAAGGGTTCCTGACATGTCAAGACCAGGTAAGGTTCTTCGCGTTGCATCGAATTAAACCACATGCTCCACCGCTTGTGCGGGTCCCCGTCAATTCCTTTGAGTTTTAGCCTTGCGGCCGTACTCCCCAGGCGGTCCGCTTAACGCGTTAGCTAAAACCACTGGCACCAGAGGCACCAATAGTTAGCGGACATAGTTTACGGCTAGGACTACACAGGTATCTAATCTGTTTCGCTACCCCAGCTTTCGTGCCTCAGCGTCAGGAAAAATTCAGGTGCTTGCCTTCGCCCTTGGTGTTCCAGTTAATATCAACGCATTTCACTGCTACATTAACTGTTCCAGCACCCCGATCAATCCTCAATTCCATGAGTATCCCCACCAGCTCCAAGGGTAAGCCTTGGTATTTAAGTAGAGACTTTATGGAACGCCTACGCACACTTTACGCCCAATAAATCCGGATAACGCTTGCCCCCTACGTATTACCGAGACTTCTGGCACGTAGTTAGTAGGGGCTTATTCTCTAAGCTGTGAACGGCTTAGCAAAAGGAGTTTACAACCCTAAGGCCTTAATCCTCCACGCGGCGTCGCTGCGTCAGACTTTCGTCCATTGCGCAATATTCCTGGTTGCTGCCACCCGTAGGTGTACTGCCCGTGTCTAAGTGCAGTTGTGGCTGATCGACCTCTCAGTCCAGCTACCCGTCATCGCCTTGGTAAGCCATTACCTCACCAACAAGCTGATAGGACGCAGGCTCCTCCCATGGCGGACCGTTAAGTCCTTTTATCTTGCGATATATAGAGAATTACCCCTCCTTTCGGAGGGCTATGCTCTTCCTTGGGGTAGATTCCTACGCGTTACTCACCCGTCTGCCACTACTTCCTTGCGGAAATCGTTCGACTTGCATGCCTAAGGCACGCCGCCAGCGTTCATCCTGAGCCAGGATCAAACTCTCAATAAAATTATGAAGTTTTTAAGGCTTCAAAATCCTGTTTCAGGTTTCTTTTTCTAATCCAATTGCTTGGATTAAAGGAAAAACCTGATGAAATTCCTACCACATCTTGATTTCCGAATTGCGTAAATTCGGTCTTCTAAATTCCTTACAAAATTTAGAAGATTTAAAGTGTAAATTTAGTTATTAAAGTGCAATTCTATTCGTGGGTAAAATAAAGACAAAAAATCCCGCCAAATGCGGGATTGCGTCCAAAACATTTCGGCTAGGTCTTTACATACCTTTAACATTATAATCTATTTTGAAAATCTGTCAATGCCGAAGATTACTTGCTAGAAGAGATAATTTTATTCAACTTCTCAAAATCCTCTCTTATCAATTCTTTAAGTTGTGGGAAGCGAAGAACCGCTGCGGGATGCAAAGTAATTAAATATCTCCTTGAATCTTTTTCAATCAATTTCCCATGATCTTTTTTAACAGGAATTTTCATCTGGAGAACTCCCTGAGTTGCAACATTTCCAAGAAGTACAATTAATTTCGGCTTAATAATATCTAATTGTTTGGACAAATGAATCCTTCCGTGTGCAATATCTGCTGGAAGAGGAGTACCTCGATCAGGTAAGTATTTGACAGAACTTGTTATAAAAACATCTTCTTCTTTTAAACCAATTTCACGAATTAAAGATCGTAATAGCTGCCCGGATCTTCCTATAAATGGCCTGCCTGTCTCAGCTTCTTTTCTACCTGGTGCTTCACCGATAAAAACAACAGAAGCATTCGGATTCCCCTCCCCCGGAACTGCCTTACCGCTCTTCCCAACAATGCAAATTTTACAATGTTTAATATCTTTTGCAATCTTATTTAGTGCGTTTTGCTTGTTCATATAGCATTTTCTAATCTAATCATTTTATAACTATCTTTAAAAAATACTTTAGCCACAAATAATACCAATTTGCTATCTTGTAAACTGAAAAGATTAAGATATAATTACAATTTATACATTATATATGAAGAATTTAACATTTAAAATAATCACTGACGTACAGGAAGCCAAAAATATTTGGGACCTTTTCTCACCTTTACAAACAATTGATGACGAATGGGATTTTCGTTATACATTTAACAAATATTTAAATTTTCCTCTCCATTTTATTGTAGGTTTTGAGAATGATTCGCCAGTAGGACTATTGCCCTTACAGCTTAATACAAATAAGGGCATAAGTCAGAAAAAATTTGGTGTTAAGGAGCCTTTTTTGGAGTTCTTTGGAGGAATTGATACTGATAATAATAAGATTTTTTTACTACCTGGCTACGAATATCTTCTTCCACAGTTCTTGAAACAAATCCAATCAACCGCAATCCTTGCCCCACTTGCTGATCAATATACCTTGGGTCAGCAAACTGCTATTCATTATACAGACAAGTTCGTGCTTGGTCTTGAGAGTATACGAGACTTTGAAATGTTTTTACAGACTAAGTTTGATGGAAAAAGTAGACAGAGATTAAAAAATAGAATTAATCATTTTAATAAAAACTACAAAATAGAAATAAAACAAGGAACAGAAACAGACCTGGAACTGCTTTTTGAACTTAGCAAAGACAGATTTGGAGAAGATTCATCTTTCAACATGAAACACCGCCGAAACATATTAAGAGACTTAAGACAACTTTATGAAATTGATCTTTTTGTAATCTACATCAATGGCGTACCCAAAGCCGTGTCCTTTGGCATGCTCTATAACAAAACCTATGATGGAATAAATATTGGCTATGATTATGATATCCGTGATCTTGGAAAGCTTGTTTTTGTAACACAAATCCAAAGAGCACTTGAACTTGGATGCAACGTGTATGATGTCGGGAAAAATGCCAATGGTTGGAAAGAACATTTTCACTTAAATAAAATCCCCCAATACAAACTTGCCATCAATTTCCCTCATGCTTATGCCGCAATTGGAATGTAATATTAACTATTTTTTTCTAGATATCTCACTACCTCATACAAGACAATTCCCAAACTCACCATAACGTTTAAGCTTATATTGACCCCAAACATGGGCAATTCAACAATTTGGTCAGCAATTTTCAAAACCTCCTCTGACACGCCGGTTGTCTCATGCCCTACAACAATAGCAACCGGAAATGAATAATCCGCCTTGTCATAAGGAACACTCCGCTTATCTAGTTCAACAACAATAATCTGAATATCTTTAACATTTAATTTCAAATACTTAATTGCCTCAATAGCTGTTGGGTAATATTCCCAATCCACCCATTCAGTCGTATTAATTGAAGCTTTTTTGATACGAGTATTCGGTGGTGTTTCTGTCCCAGAACAAAGAAGCACTTTCTCAGCAGCTATCGCATCAGCCAAGCGGAAAATTGCACCAACGTTGTATGTATCCAAAACATTATCAAGAATTATATAAATCGGATTTTTCTTAATTGCCTTTTTATGTTTTTCTTCAGGCTTTATATTTCTAAGCTCTTTGGCTGCAAGCTTTATCATGTAAGTATTATACAACACATATTGAGCATGCTTCAGACAAATCCTCATGCCTAAGCATCCTTTATTTACAAATCTTTTTATGATATATTTTTGTAATGGAAAGTCAATCCAACCCTGATAAACCTCAACGAATAATAGAGTTTGCGCCTGGCATAACTGATCCGAAAGCTTTTGCAAAATTAGTAGGGGAAAACCCTTTTTTTGTATCTGGTAGGTATAAAACCAAGAAAGGATTAGCTGAAATGAGACAAAGATTAGAAGAAATAGAAACATCGCTTAGTGACATGAGGAACGGTGCTACATTATTTTTTGACCATAAAGCTGAAATTACTTATTTAACAGAACAAGCAATCTTAAAAGAAATAATAATCCGCGGAGCATTACGTCTATAATTCCAAACTGTGATCTTATATACAAGTAAAGATTAATTTATTACAAGCTTTGAGGTTTCGCTTTTTGGTTTTTCTTTTTCTGTTTTAGGATTAGACTTATCCTTAATATCCTCCAGCTTCCACGCGGCGAAATCACATTTTGGATAATTGGAGCAGCCATAAAATTTACGGCCTTTACGGGTTTTACGAACAATTATTTTACCTCCATCCTTAGGACAAAGTAAGTTGGTCTCTTCAACATAAGCCTTAGTGAACTTGCAATCAGGAAACGTGCTACAGGAAAAGAATTTTCCAAATTTTCCGTGCCTTATTACAAGCGACGCACCACATTCTGGGCACTTTTCATCAGTCTCTTCTGTCGCAATTTTTACTCGGTCTGAATCCTCTGCATCTCCGATTGCTTTCTCAAAAGGAGTATAAAAATCATTCATCATCTCAACCCACTCTTTTTTGCCACTAGCTACATCATCTAACTCCTCCTCCATACTAGCAGTAAAAGGAATATCATCAATTGTCGAAAAATTGGCAACCAGAAAATCGTTAACAGAAATTCCAATAGGCGTTGGGACAAATTTTCTTTCAATCCTCTCAACATATGAACGCTCAACCAAGGTTGAAATAATTGACGCATAGGTTGAGGGTCTTCCAATCCCCTTCTCCTCAAGCGTTGCAATAATTGATGCTTCGTTATATCTTGGTGGTGGAAGCGTTTCATGGGCATCAGCACGAATATCTTGCAAATTAAGCTGTTCCTTTGCTAAGAACTTTGGAAGCTGAGTATCCTTAAGTGCTTGAGGATTAAGGCGTAAAAACCCATCAAAGACAAGAACTGATCCGGAAGCTCTTAATTTGTAAGTATTTTCAGACCCCCTAGTCGTATTAACCATTACGCTAGTTGACTCAATAATTGCCTCTGCCATCTGTGATGCAACAGCCCGTCTCCAAATCAAATCGTATAATCTCCCGTAGTCTTTTCCAACTTGTCTCTCAATAATCAGCTGTGACTCATTAACTTTTGTGGGTCTTATACCTTCGTGTGCTTCCTGTGCATTTTTTTGTTTGGCGCTAAATATACGTTGCTTTTCAGGAAGATAGCTGGATCCATATTCTCTCTCAACATAATTTCTAAATTGTGTTATTGCTGTACTTGAAATCGCTACAGAGTCAGTCCTGTGATAAGTGATAAATCCTTCTTCATAAAGCTTTTGGGCAAGACTCATTGTCCGTTTTCCTGAAAACCCAAAACGCCTTGATGCGTCCTGTTGAAGGGTTGAGGTCGTAAAAGGCGGAGCAGGACTTCTTTTTGTTTGCTTTTGGGAAACATCCGCAACAGTAAACGCTTTTGTTTTTAAATCATTTACTATTTCCTCTGCTTTTTTCTGATTATCAATAATTGTCTTTGTAACGTTATATTCACCATCGTAAAGTTCAAATTTTTCTTTTGCTTCAATTTTCTCATTATTAATTTCTAGCAGCTCAAACTCTGCCTTACCCTGTTTATTTGATAGTAACGCCTGTACTGTAAAATAATTTTCTTTTGCAAATTTCTCAATCTCCCGTTCCCTCTGAATAATTAAACGCAGTGCAACGCTCTGTACGCGACCTGCTGATAAACCACGCCGGACTTTTTTCCAAAGAAGAGGCGACAATTCATAACCCACTAACCGATCAAGAACACGCCTTGCAGTCTGAGCATTTACTAAATTGGTATCAATTTCGCGAGGATTTTGCAGTGCTTCTTTAACTGCACTTTCTGTAATTTCATGAAATGCAATCCTTTGTAGCTTTGATTTTGAACCGAGCACATCAGCGATGTGTGAGGCAATTGCTTCCCCTTCCCGATCAGGATCTGTTGCCAAAATTATGCGCTCAGCTGATTTAGCAAGCGTTTTAAGTTCTGCAATAAGTTTTTTCTTATCCACAATTACCTGATAAAGAGGTCTAAAGTTATGCTCAATATCGATCCCCATATTACTTTTTGGCAAATCCATGACATGCCCCATTGAGAATTTGATGTTATAATCTTTTCCCAAAAATTTACTGATTGTTCTGGCCTTTGTTGGCGATTCTACTATTACTAAATATTTCATAGCATAATTAAGATTATACATTATACAATAATTGTCTAGACATTAACTAACACGGGATCGGACGAGCGGGAGGAGAAAAACGAGGTCGGTTTGTCGGATGACTTAATAAATTTTGGACAAATTGATTTATATAATCGCGAAGCATCTTTACCCAATCCAATATCTTCTGGACAAATCCTCGGGTATCATTACCAGAACAAGGATTGCTAGGGTTTGGACTTGGACTAATTGTCGGACTAAGCTCAGGAGTATTAGTTACGCCTGGAGGTGTTTGTGTAATGCTTGGCTCTGGGTTTGTGGGGCCTACAGTCACAGTTGGATTAATATTGATTGTTGGTGTTGATGTTGGATTACATATACTCGTTTGCGATCCTTCACAAACAAAAGTCGGAGCTGGTGTAACGGTCACAACAGGAACAGTTACTGCGCCAACTGCCATTGCTGCATCTAAACGCCCATTCTGCCAGTATGTTCCAGTTCCTGTTATTTTATCTGCAGTATTAAGTAGACGATCAACGACTGTCTGATTTGCTGTACCAGCTGGAAGGGTTGACCAAATGAGCGCAGCAACGCCTGCAACCATTGGGGTTGCCTGTGATGTTCCGGTTAGATAATCATAATTTAGAGCAGTATGGTGTGATGCCTGCAATGCGTAAGAATGAGTTGGAAGAGTTGAGAAAATATTTGTACCAGGTGCCGCAATCTTAACCCAACTTCCATAATTTGAAGTTGAACTTTTTTGGTCTTTGTTATCAGTATTAGCAACTGAAACAACATTTTGTAATGCTGCAGGATATTCCATCGGGTTTTCCGTAGTACACCCATTAAGCCTAAAGTTTGAATCTCCGCAATTACCAGCTGCCGCTACAACCACTACGTTTTTATTCCAAGCATAATTTACTGCATCTTGGATATCCTGTGGGAAATTTTGACCAGCTAGGCTCATGCTTATAACATTCGCACCATTATCTGCCGCCCAAGTAATAGCGTTTGCTATACCTGAATTTGGACCAGACCCACTATCGTCAAGCACTTTTCCAATCATCAATTGACACCCAGGACAAGTTCCTGCAATCCCTTGATTATTATTACTATTAGCAGCAATAATTCCTGATACGTGTGTTCCATGTCCAAATCCATCATCAATTGATGAAGTGATAAAAACGCGCTGCGTTACCACCTTTCCTGCCAAATCAGGATGATTCAGATCAATACCTGTATCAAGAATCGCAACTTTGATCCCAGCGCCTGTTGCCACACTCCAGGCAGCTTCGGCATGAATATCATCATTTGCCACACCAGTTTGTCCCCTAATATTCTGTCCTGAATTAGAAAGCCCCCACTGATTGGCAAAATATGTATCATTAGGTACAGATTGCGTATGCATGATAAAATCTGGCTTTGCATACTTTACAAGTCCGTCTCTTGTGAGTTGGGCGCGTATATTTTCTTCTTGCCCAACAGGCACTGCAATAACTATTGTATTGATTGCTAAATTATGTGATTTTACAGAAGCATTGTATCTTAAAAGATCCTGGTTAATTGCAGCATCAGAAATTCCGTCCTTAAACTTGACTACAATTTGTCCCTGTACATAATCCTTTCCTGGAGTAAGAGTTGGAGTGGGTTGAAACGGAGGCGTGTTAGATTGGGTCGTGTTGCCCTGTTCTTGCTGAGAACGAAGATTTGTTGTAATTAAAATGAGGTAAATGAAAAAAACTGAAAATATAGCAACAATACCTATAAATATTGGGCTGCGAGGGTTAATTCTCTTTATTTCAGATTGTAGCTTGTCAAACATTGCTTTACTTCTTTTAGCGTATTAGATAGGTAAGGTATTGTCAAGAAACCCTAAAATTATAAAAGTAAAGACTATTCTATTTATTTAAAGAGCCAAGGGGTTTTATCTTCCAGATTGTTGCTTATCTGTTAATCGCTTAATTCTATCTCTTATTTCACTAGCTTGCGCAGGATTTGCATAAATCAATCTTGTAGATCCCACTATTTCATCACCCCGAAAAACAGAAAACTCCCCATCAGGCTTTCTTCTTATTTTGTCTTCTGGTAGCATTTTTTGCGAAGGAACTGCGAAAAAAACAACCTCTGTATCAGCATTTCTACTTGGCAATTCTACTGGAGTCCGACCATCAAATAATAAAAGCTCTATAGCTCCAGCCATCAATAAAGAAGCTCTTGCTCCAAACGCCTTGTCTGAGACTCTATGAGATGAACCTCCTATTCCTGCAAGAGAAATCACTGGATCTAAAAACACTCTGCGTTCAAACATTTGATTTAGATAATATCACACTATATATTATCTTTCAACATCTATAGGATAAACCTTAATTGCTTCCAAAATATGCTTCCAAAATTTTTTTGGCAATTGGCGCTGCCTCATTGGATCCTTCCCCGCTTGATTCTTTTAAAACTGTAATGACAACTTGCGGATTATAAGCTGGGGCAAAAAGCGTAATCCATGCATGGGGCTTTGTATCTTCTCCCCCATGCTGAGCAGTTCCAGTCTTACAGGCAATCACAACTTTTCTTGTTTCAGCACTTGATGATGCAACTGGCAAAAAGTTTTTCCCATCAATTTTTAACTTTGCATTTTTAACACCGAAATCAAATAAAGGCCAGGCAACTCCACCTGTACTACATGCTCCAATCATCCCCTGCCTAATTAGTGAAACTGTTTTTTCGCTTAATATATTCTTATTATTATTTTGTACTTGGTTTTTAATTAACCAAGGTTTATAAATAGTCCCGCCATTTGCAATTACTTGTGTCCAACTATTCACCTGAAGTGGCGTAGTTAATAAATATCCCTGTCCAATTCCATAATGATATGTGTCTCCCAAGTACCATCCTTCTTTCAGATGATCTTCTTTCCACTTAACAGTTGGTACTAATCCTGTTTCCTCCCCAGCTAAATCAATGCCTGTTTTTGCTCCCAATCCAAATTTTTCGGCCATTTTGGAAAGGCTGTCAACACCGACTTTTTCAGCAAGTTTGTAGAAAAAAATATCATTAGATCGAGCAAGCCCTCGAACTACATTTAATTCTCCTTGCTCTTTTCTTCCATAATCCGTGAAATACCAATTAGCAAAAGAAAAGGCACCGATGTTTATAACTCCAGTATCAATAATTTTGTAGCTCTCATCTATAATATTATTCTCAAGCCCTGATGCTGCCACAACGATTTTAAAAGTGGATCCCGGCGGATATATACCCGCTATTGCTCTATTTAATAAAGGCTGGTTCTCTGTATCAGATAAAATACTTACTACATTTGTGTATCCGCTATCAGATGCAGTCTTGTAGTTTTTATCTAGCGTAAAAAGGTTTGGGTCAAAATTAGGTTTTGATACCATTGCAAGAATTTGCCCATCAGGAGTTGAGACAATTACCGCTCCCTTTTTTATATCTTTTGAAGCAATATACGTAGCCTCTTGCAATTTAGAATCTATAGTTAAGGTAATATCTTGTCCTGGAATAGGGTCTGTTTGCCCAAGAGAGCGTACTTTTTTCCCAATAGCATCAACTTCAATAAGCTGCTTGCCGTCTGTTCCGCGGAGAATATGCTCATATTGTTTCTCAATCCCGCTTTTTCCAACCCAATCAGTTCCCTTATAACCGGAGAATTCTACAGAATCAAGTTCATCTTTTGAGATTTGTCCTATGTAACCCAAAACATGACTCAAACTGTCTTTATAGAGATATTCTCTGAGTGAATCAACTTCCAAATTTTTATCTCCTTTTGCAATAAGGGGAAGCGCTTGATCTTTTAGCAAAAGTATTGATTTATCTTTACTAATTATCTCTCTAAAACCTGGCGTATTTTGAACAAGGGGTATTCCGTTGCGGTCAAATATTACGCCGCGTGGTGCATGGATTATTTGAGTTCTGATCCTATTGGAATCCGAAAGAGTTTTATAATCCGAACCTTTAACTACTTGTAAATAGAAAAGTCTTGATAGTAAAAGCACTATAGCCAAGAGTAAAAAAAGCGGCAGAAGAAAACTCCTGATTGTGAACTTTTGTACACCATCTGAGTACCTTCTTTTTTTAATTTTTTCTGTTTTTATCTGCTCACCAAAAGCTAAACCAGTCTTCATAAGTATGAACGCACGGAATGGTTAAAAGACAAACCTCAAGAATAATTTTTCTTTTTTTCTCCTTGACGCTTTACCCTTTCCCCTAATGTAAATATTATAATTGCAATAGCTGAACACGACGCTGCTTGGAGCGCTGATCCCTTACTAAGTATTAGTAGATATAAATATGTTCCCAAAAATGAACTCACAATCACAAATGGATAAGAATTTATCTCATATTTCTTTTGATATAGTATTATCAAATAAAAAAACACGAGAAAGAAAAGTGACGAAACCCCAAGCGTACGAACTAAAAACAAGTCAATAATAAATCCTGCAAGAAAAGCGGCATAAAAAACACCACGACTCTTATTAACAATAAGAAAACAAAGCAAACAAACAAAAACTAAAGGCAGCGTAGTTACAGTACCTTCAAGGAGAATTGCAATAATTAATAATGTTAGTAGCAAAAAAAACATAGTTTAAATAATTTTCAAATATGAAAATTATTGGATTAGCACAAATACCATCTCTAAACTTTTAACACTTACCAGGCTTCTAACTTCAGCATTCTGAAATAAACTACTTGCTTTTTTGTTAACAGAAACAATTTTCCCAACAACAAGATTAGGAGGAAAACCAACACCTTGAGCATCAATATCGCCTTTTGTTACAACCGTGTCATCTTTCTCAAGCTTGTCTGAAAGAACCACATTATCAAAAATTAGACCTCCATCCTGACCTTTTATTATTCCAAGAGTTTGAGTTTTTAGTGTCTTTGCAGTAAATGAAATATGATTACCTGTTATCAAATCAAAAACTGAAATATGAGCTGAAGTCTTAACAATTTTTCCAACAAGATTATCTTTTACTACCAAGACAAAACCCGTTTTTACCCCATCACTTATTCCTTTATCAATAATCATTTGGTCATTAAATACCCCAATTACATTTGCTGGCAAGAGCTTGCGGGGATCAGGGTTGGTTGCTTGGAATTGATCTTTAAGAGCCTGATTTTCACGCTGTAATTCGGTTTGTTTAATTAATTGGGCAGTTAAACTAATGTTTTCAGCTTTTAGTTTTGCAATTTCTGTCTGGTCATTTTTATGAACTACCCCAAAAGTGAAGCGCTGCAAAGGAACAGTAAGCTGCTCAAGAAAACTAGTCAAACCATTTAATAACCCTACGCTGGAAAAAATAAAAATGAAAAGTGTAATAACAAAAAAAGTCAAGAAAACAGGAAAAAAATTCTTCTTTTGTTGCATAGAGGTATTGTAGTAGGTTTACTAGTCTCAATCAAGTTTTAAGAAGGGAAAATTCGTTTTGTAAATAAATAACTTCAAAAGAACATTTTATTTATATTTCCTAAGACCTATAAATGTGTTGCCAATAAGGTAGTGTTTACTAAATAGACTCCTACCTCAATCCCCCAATTACCTTTACCTTCTCTAGTAGCTCTGCGCTTTCAAGGACTTTACCAGCGCCTCTGATAACTGATGTCATTGGGTCAGCTGATACAAAAACAGGCAGATGTACCCGCTCTACAATAAGCTGATCAAGTCCCGCAAGGTTTGCACCTCCACCTGTTAGAAGAATCCCCTGCTCTAGAATGTCCGGCAAAAGTTCAGGTGGAGTTTCTTCCAAAACATCGGCTATTGCCTGAATTACCTGATTAATAACAGGTGATATTGCTTCTCGTATTTCAGTGTCTGTTATCTTCAAACTTTTAGGAAGACCTGTTTCAATATCCCGACCCCTGATAATAAGCATTTGCTCTCCATGTTCTGCCTCAATTCTAACTATTTCTCCGTCTTTATCGTATTCTTGTTCTTTTGATTTTTCCTGTTTTATTTTAAGTTTTTCATTTTTATAAGCGCTACCTATTCTTATCTTAATATTCTCAGCTGTCGTATCTCCAAGTAGCATTCCGTGGCGAAGACGGATGTAGTGAAGAATTGCTTGGTCTATCTCATCTCCTGCCAATTTCATTGACCTTCCAACAACAATACCTCCAAGTGAAATAACTGCAATCTCAGTCGTTCCACCGCCAATATCAACAACCATAATACCTTTTGATTGGAAAATTGAAATACCTTCCCCAAGAGCCGCTGCCATTGGTTCCTCAATCAGATAAGCTTCACGCGCTCCTGCTGTCAATGCGGCTTCCCAAACAGCACGTCTTTGAACTTCAGTTACTGCCGATGGAATCCCAATCACCACTTTCGGGCGCACAAAAAGTCCGTTTAGTTTTCCACCCATTTCGTGTACTTGTTTTATGTAATAAGATATCATGGAAACTGTTGCGTCAAAATCCGCAATTGTTCCTCCCATCAAAGGCCGCACTGTTACAATAGATGCTGGGGTTTTTCCAAGCATTTTTTTAGCTTCAGATCCGATTGCAATTACTTGTTTACTCTTCTTATGTCTTGCCACAACTGAAGGTTCACGTATCACAATCCCTTTATCTTTGACAAAAACCAGAGTATTAGCAGTACCAAGGTCTATTCCCATATCAAAACTGAAAAAACTATAAAATTTGTTCGCAAAAGAAAGATTCATATTTACCCTCATTCTAACAGCTTGCCCACATTTTGCAAATATGCTAGGATTAAAAAAGTTTTAAAGCACAAAAATTATAACCCAAGATTTTTTTATTTTAAATGCGACTTTTAGTTTTTAAATTCAAAACCTGAATCAGTGATGAGACTTATCAATTATCTAAATCGTATTATTGAATATTCATTTTACGCAATCTTCCTCCTCATTCCATTAGTATTTAGTGGAGCAACATCAGAACTTTTTGAATTTCCAAAAATGTGGCTAACTTTTGGATTAACTATCCTGATAGTAACTGCCTGGATTGCTAAAATGATTCTCCAAAAAAGAATCTTTATTCAACGGACTCCTCTGGATATTCCTATCTTTCTATTTCTTGCCTCTCAAATCATCTCAACTATTTTCTCTCTTGATCCACATGTTTCCTTATGGGGGTATTATTCACGGTTTAATGGCGGATTGCTATCAATAATTACATATATTGTACTGTACTATGCTCTTGTCTCAAGTCTTGAAGCAAAACATATCCTCAGATTATTATTCGTAGGTTTTTTCTCGGCACTGATTGTTTCTCTTTGGGGATTTCCTTCACATTTTGGAATTGATCCGACTTGCTATATATTCAGAGGAAGCTTTGACACATCTTGTTGGACTGATGCTTTTAAACCAACTATTAGAATATTCTCAACACTTGGACAGCCAGCATGGCTCGCTGCATATATGGCTCTCCTAATCCCGGTTGTTATAGCATTTAGCTTAAGCGCAGTAGGTAAAAAAAAACAGATTGTAAATAGTAAAAAATTTATTCTAGTGTCCGGATGGCTTATCGCTTCTCTATTTTATGCAGATCTAATATTTACCAACACTCGCGCCGGTTTTGTAGCTTTTTGGATTGCCAATTTATTATTCTGGGCTGCATTATTCTTCAAAAAAATATTTGAGCAGAGAAGCTTTCTTAAGTATTTTTTAATTTTCAACTTCGCTTTTCTTTTATGTAATTTTTTTGCCGGAAGCCCAATTGAGAGCATAAATAAATTTACGTTTCCCGCTTTGACACAACATTCTACCCCTCAGCAAAGCACCCCGCAAACAGGAGGTCTTGAGGGAACAAATATTACTGACTCCGGAAATATTAGACTTTTGGTTTGGCGTGGCGCACTTGACGCGTGGAATGAAAAGCCAATTTTTGGAACAGGGGTTGAAACATTTGCCTTTGCTTATTACAAACATAAACCTACAGAACATAACCTTACATCCGAATGGGACTATTTATACAATAAAGCTCACAATGAATATCTCAATTATTTAACTACAACTGGTATTTTTGGATTAGCAAGCTACTTATCAATTATTGGAACATTTCTATTTTTAAGCCTCAAAAAACTCAAAACTCAAAACTCAAAACTCAAAACTACGATTAAAAATTCAAAACTTTTAGTTTCAGATCCCCTTTTTGCACTTAACGCCTTGAGCTTTGCGCTAATCGCCGGCTATATCTCAATTCTTATTTCCAATTTCTTTGGTTTCTCGGTTGTAATAATAAATCTTTATTTTTTCCTAATACCTGCGTTTATTTTTATATTAGCCGGAGATTTAAATCAAAATAAAAGCCTTAGTAAAAACTTTGGTTCTTCCAAAGCCTTAAACCCCAACAGTTACCAATGGCTTCTTATCGCTATCTTACTTCTTGCTTCCGGCAGTCTGCTTGTTGGCCTAATAAACTATTGGAATGCCGATATTGCATATGCGACAGGTTCAAATCTTGATAAAGCAGGGAGTTATCAGGATGCATACCCTCAACTAGTAAAAGCTGTAAATATTGAGACTAACGAACCGATCTATAAAGACGAATTGGCAATCAACATGTCAACTCTCGCGGCTGCACTATTCTTGGGAAAAAATGACAAAGAAGGAGTTGTTTTAAGCAAGCAAGCAATTACGCTTGATAATGAAGTTGTATCGTCCCATCCAAACGATGTGGTGTTTTGGAAAAACCGCGTCAGGCTTTTTTACATACTGAGCCAAGCTGATCCGTTAGGAGAAAAAAACTACCTTGACCAAGCATTAAAGGCAATCAACAAGGCAAAAGAACTTGCACCTAGTGATGCCAAAATCTCCTACAATCTCGGAGTTTTGGTTGGACAAACAGGAAATCCCACAAAGGCAATTGAAATTCTAAAAAATACAATTAAACTAAAGCCTGATTACCGCGATGCATACTTTGCCATAGGGCTCTTCTATCATGAGGTTGGGGAAGATCAAAAAGCAATTTACACCTATCAGTTTATCCTCAAAAACATTGATCCAAACGATAAACAGGTGCAAGATAATTTGAAGAGCTGGATGAAATAATCTATAATTATCAATTCTAAATTATTATGAAAATTGTTCAGGCGCCAAATGAGGTTTTGATAAATCCGTCCCAACGGGTTATAAAAATTGACAAAACAATCCATAACCTGCTTAAGGAGATGGAAGAAACTTTAGTGAGTGCTACTGATCCTGAAGGAGTTGGTCTTGCTGCACCACAAATAGGAAAACCTTTACAGATTTTTATCATAAAGCAGGCTCCGCAGTCTCAAGTCCAAACCTACATAAACCCTGTTATTGAAAGTTTTTTTAAAGAACCAAAAGGAGAAAAACATCAAGTTACTCAAAGCGCTAAAACATCAAAAGCTAAGAAAAAGGCTGGCATTGATAAAGGAGTGCAGCTTGAGGGCTGTCTCTCACTTAAAGATATTTGGGGAGTTGTTAAAAGAAGCTATGGAGTAGTTTTATCTTATCAAGATGAACTTGGTGTAAGTCATAAAAAAACATTTGACGGCTTTTTGGCAACAATTATTCAGCACGAATACGATCATCTACAAGGAATTCTTTTTCCCAAAAGGGTTTTAGAGCAAAAAACACAGCTCTATAGATCCTCCAAAAACAAAAAAGGCGAAACGGAATTTGAGGAAATGGAGATATGAAAATTGTTTTCTTTGGAAATACCAAATTTTCCCTTATTGGCGCAAAAATTATCCACACTAGATTCCCTCTTTCATTGATTGTGACACTCCCCGATCGTCCGAATAAAAAAGGTGAAATCATCCCAAACTCTTTAAAAACTTTTGCAATTGAGAATAAGATTCCCTATCTTTTGGTTAATAAAATAATTGATGAAACTGTTGATCAAATCGCTGAACTAAAGCCTGACTTTTTGATCGTTGAAGATTATGGCTTGCTTCTCCCTGAGAGACTACTCAAAATTCCTAAATATGAAAGCCTTAATATCCATCATTCATTATTACCAAAATACCGTGGCACATCCCCGGCTCCCTTTACAATTTTAGCAGGTGATAAAGTAACAGGGGTTAGTGTAATTGCGATGAATGAAAAAGTAGATGCCGGAAATATTCTCGCACAAGCAGAATATGCGATAAAATCTAATGAAACAACAGAAAGTCTTTTGATGCAGTTAAATAAATTAGGTGGAGAAATTATAATTCCTGTCATAGAAGACTACATAAATGGTAAAATAGATCCCATAAAACAGGATGGGTCAAAAGCTACATTCACAAAAAGAATGTATAAAATAGATGGACACTTTGATATAAATAATCCACCAAATAAGGAAAAATTAGACCGCATGATTAGAGCATATTTCCCTTGGCCAACAGCATGGACTAGGATAAAAATAAACGGAAAAGAAAAAATAGTAAAGTTTTTGCCTGAGCAAAAATTACAGGTTGAAGGCGGAAAATCAATGAGCATTAAAGACTTTTTTAACGGTTATCCCGAGATTAAAGAAAACTTTAAGGAGCTTTTTTAAATACTAGCAGGCGCTTGAACTTCGGGAGCTACAACTACTTTAATCGTGTTTTTTTCTCTCGTTTCTTTTTTGACGCTTCTTAAACACTTTGTGCAAAGTTTCATTTTAACACTCATTCCATTTACTCCAACACGTGCTGCGTGAAGATTTGGCTTAAAAGTCTTAACTGTGCGTCTTTTTGAATGAGACACATTGTGCCCGTACATTATTCCTTTACCACAGTTGCTGCATTTCATTGCCATATCCAGATATGATATCATATTAACACTTAATTCACAATCTATGGACATTTTCTTTACAATAATTATTGGTTTAGTCATTCTAATTTTTTCCTCTATTCTTCACGAAATAGCTCATGGTTATGTGGCATATAGACTTGGAGATCCAACAGCTAAGCTCCTAGGTAGGCTTACGCTTAATCCCAAAAATCATATCGACCCATACATGAGTATAGTATTACCCATAATTACATATGTTGTGAGTGGAGGACGGTTTATTTTTGGAGGCGCTAAACCTGTACCTATTGACCCATTCAATCTTCGTGACGGAATTAAAGACCTGGCAATCGTCTCGGTCGCTGGACCGCTTACAAATGTATTAATTGTTGTGATCTGTAGTATTTTAATTCATATTGTTTATCCTAGTTTTTTGTTTGACGAGGTAGCAGGCAGTGGACTGGGAGGATTTATCCTTTCACAGATTGTCTATCTAAATCTGTTGCTTGGTATATTTAATCTTGTTCCTATTCCCCCACTTGATGGATCAAAGGTACTTGCTATGTTTCTACCCCCGAGACAAGCAGCTTCTTTTTTATCAACGCGTTCTTTGGGATTTATCTTTTTGATTGCATTTTTCTACCTTGGTGGATCATCCTTTCTAGCAAGTCTTATTAATTTTGCAATACACCTTCTCGGGTTATAACCCCATAACCTATATTGACTTTTCACAACCATCTTAATATACTATTCTTGCTCTTTGATACTGGATATTTGGTTGGATAATTTTTCTCAACAAATTCACAAATCCTGAGGTATCCCGATCTAATCGGGAGATGAGGTAAGTTCATTGCACCGTGGTGTAATGAGTAACCTTCCTAATTAATTTTAGCTCGGGAAAATACCAACCAAACCCATATCATAGAGCACGAATTTATCTGAATCTCGGTCGTTGATCTAAAACGAAAGGGACTTTCCAAAGTAATTCTTATTATTTTTCTTCTTATAACAATCTTCTCAATTCTGGTTTTACTAGGTGCCAGCTGAGGGACTCGAACCCCCGTAGGCCTTACGGCCGCCTCGTCTACAGCGAGGTGCAATTGCCGCTATGCGAAGCTGGCATTTATACTCTCTATGAGCCGAGACGGGGATTCGGACCCCGGACCTGCTGTTTACAAAACAGCTGCTCTACCGCTGAGCTATCTCGGCAATTACGTTTATTGATTTTACCAAAATAAGCTAATGGAGAACAAGGGGAAATAAAATTACTTCAGCCTTTCAGTCTCTTTATGGTCGGTTACTTTTTTGCAGTGTTTACAGAATTTTTTCAGCACCAGTTTCTCAGGCGTTTCCATTTTGTTCTTCTGACTGACGTAATTTTTATTCTTGCAAATTTGACAGATGAGGCCAATTTTTATTCTGTGTTCTCCCTTTTTCGCCATAATCTATGTATTATACAATATTTTTAGATAAACTACCACATTTAATTGAGCCGACGATGGGAATCGGACCCATGATCTAGTCATTACCAATGACTTGCTCTACCACTGAGCCACGTCGGCGGGTGTAATTTCACTATTTTATCAAATTACCAGTTCCGTGTCCCCAGCAAAATACAACACATTATTTTTATTGTATTGTTTGCAAATGAAATTGAGGCAGGATATAATAACTTTGGAATTCACAGGGACGTGGTGAAACGGCTATCACAGCAGTCTCCAAAACTGCTTTTCACGGTTCGAATCCGTGCGTCCCTGCAATTTTTAGCCTCAGTTTTTATATCTTTATATCAAAATAGTCAACCATTTGTAAATATTAATTCATGTTATAATTTACGGATGAGATTTAAAAAAACAGACAAAGGATATATTCTACGCTTATTTAAAAGTGAAAATCTAATAGAGGAATTAACTAATTTTTGCAATAACAACCATATTCATTCAGGAATGTTTCATGGTATAGGAGCAGTACTTGGTGCAGAGCTTGGTTCTTATGATTTAGTTAAAAAAGAATACAGGTTTAAAAAACTGAACAAACCACTTGAATTAATAAGTCTTACGGGAAATATTGCCTTAGTTGACAGAAAATCCTTTCTTCATGTTCACGCAGTCTTGTCAGACGAAAATCTTACGTGTTTCGGAGGACATTTAAAAAAGGCATTTATTGGGGCAACTTGCGAGGTTTATCTTTTTGATTTTGAGACTGATATTGAAAGGTTTTATGACAAAGAAATAGGTCTGAAATTACTAAACTGCGATCTTGAATAACTTCTAACTTTCTCCACATCCTGCTAACCGGCTCTCATATCATTAGATGTCTTACTCAATACCTCATAATCCTTGTTCCAACATAGAGGTATACCACCTAGTTAGCCACAAAATAGCTTAACGAGTGCTAAAACTAAAATCTGCAGATTATTTAACTACTTGCGACAAATAGCATGCACAAAATTGTCATGCATCACATTATAGGTTGTTTCTTGTCATATTTTATGGTATGCTTATCGCTATGGTTCGAAGAGAAAGACCAACAATGTCTCCTCATCTTTTTGAAGACATTAGCAGCCAAGAAGAAGGTTGGGTCTTCTTGCGCGGCCATGGACTTCTTATAGATGTTCATCCATCTTGTGAGCACCTTCCAGGAATTACCTCTGATAGAGCTCTGATCGGATATATGGATTTTATGCCTAAAGGAGCGCAAGCACTAGCGCCAGGTGCTATGACTTTTAATCTCCTCGCAGGTATAGAAGACCTACAAAGTTTCTTTGAAATGATTGATAAAGGTAAACCCGAGCCTGAATATTTATTTGGATACACAAATGAAAGAATGGCTAATGCAACAAAAAGACTTGGATTTACAGTTACAAATCTTACTTCTCAAACTAAAGATTCCCAGAACTATCAAGTAGTAGGGAAAACAAGTATTGTAAGACAACGGTTAGATGAACTTCTTCAAAAAACCGACGTACAGGAAAGGACAATAGTGGATCTATTACAACAGAGACTGGACTCTCAAGCACCACGGTCAATATCATTTGCACGTAGGACAAGAACTCTTCTTAGGCATTAGTTTCCTCAAATATTTCTACTTAGAATATTACTCTTGAGACCAAATTAAGCCTAGCCCCCCCCGCTTTACTTTTTAACCAGTCTCTTATACTCTAAAATAGATGCTTAACGATTTCAGAGACAGACTAGTACGATTAAGACTGCAAAAAGATGAAAAGTTTGTGTCTTTTATATTTAGTATTGAAGGATTAATCATTATTTTTTTAATAGCAAATATAATCTATCTTAATATTTATATCTTTAATAATTTGTCAAAAGAAAAACCATCCGAGAATAAAAGTGGTTTATTAACAAATAGCACATCCTCGCCTTCTTCGACAATATTTCCTACCCCATGCATTGACTGTAGCAATCAAAATGCTTCGACAACAATTACTCAACCAAAACAATTATCAACAGCACCTATACAAAATACCGTAAAAGATTATTTTATCCCATTAGGATCAGGAACAAACCAAACAAGTGACTGGACAGATGTGCCAGGGGTACAAACGATGATTGACTTTAACCAATACCAAAACATAAAGGAAATTCACTTTGAAGCATCCATCTATGTACCAACAGCAAACGAATCAGTTTCTGTAAGGCTCTACAACGTGACTGACAATCATCCTGTGTGGTATTCAGATGTGACAATGAATGGAAATTCTTCAGCTTACCTAACATCACCTGCAATTATTTATGATACAGGCTCTAAGTGGTATCAAGTCCAGATGAAAACCCAACTTCAAGCATTAGCGACATTGGTTCAATCAAAAATCCACATCACGCTGAAGTAACAAAGCTAATAATCCAAAATCACAAGCAAAATCTGTTATAATCATTTTGATGAAGCGCAAAATTTCAGCGACAATGGCCACTCAGCATCCGGATCATGCAGGTATTCCCTATTGGCACAATAAAGAATTAATCAGCACAAACCATGAATCAAAAGAAACATATTTAGCATTTTCTGAGCTTTCAATTAATGAATATAAATGGGATTGGGAGGGAAAATTGGTTGATGAGTCAGTGCTTGAAAGATTGTTTGGGGAATATTTTGAGTTTTTCAAAAAACACCCTCTTGGACAAGAAACATATCTTACGTTTAGACTTCCCAATCCAAAAGTCCAAACAGAATTCCGTATTGGCCGCGCCTTTATGAACATTGCTAGTGCTGCCAGTGTTGCCAAGCATTTTCAACTCCCCACTCCCCCACTTTTTGAGGTGATTTTACCAATGACAACTTCTGCTGAGGAAATAATCGCGATTCAACTTGCATATAAAGAAATCCATGCGCTTACCCACCCTCTATACAGGCTTGAAAAAATTCTCACAAACCCAAGAGTTATTCCTTTGTTTGAAGACGTACCAACAATTATAAAATCAGATAAAATTATTGAAAAATATGTTGGGCTCTATGAAAAAGAATTTGGAAAAAAACCCGCGCGTCTTAGGCCCTATGTTGCAAGATCTGATCCAGCACTTAACTTTGGTATGGTGCCAACAGTTTTTGCTATAAAAATTGCGCTTTCACGCTATAGATTACTTGAGAAAAAACTCGGAATTCCTTTTTATCCAATTATTGGCGCAGCAGTTCTTCCATTCCGTGGTGGGATAGATCCATTACATGTTAAAAAATTTGCCGATGAGTATAAAGGAATCCGCACAACAACTATTCAAAGCGCTTTCAGGTATGATTTTCCAAAAAAAGATGTTATAAGAGCAGTCAAATATCTTGAAAGCACACTCGCTAAACGCAAGGCCGATATCATACCACCAAAAGATGAAAAAATTATGCTAGATCTTATTCCCTTTTTTGAGAAAAACTACCGCGAAACAATTGAGCAAATCGCACCAATTATAAACGTTGTGGCAAAGTTTTTGCCCAAGCGACGCGAACGCGTCCAGCATATCGGACTCTTTGGCTATTCAAGAGGAGTCGGTAAGGTAAAATTGCCAAGAGCTATCGCTTTTACAGCTGCCTTATACTCTCTTGGTATACCACCTGAATTTATCGGCACAGGACGAGGCTTAAAGCTTGCTGCAAAATCAGGAAAATTGGAAATTGTAAAAAAGTATTACAAGTATATTTCCAAAGATTTAGATCAAGCTGGTAGATATGTAAACCGCGAAAATATTGAAAAGCTTGCTGCAAAATCAGGAATTTATAACCAAATTCTTAAAGACTTAAAATCCGTTGAGGAATTATTAGATATTAAACTCGGGCCAAAAACCAAAGAAGAGCTAGAACACAAAAACCTGACAAGTAAAATCCTTAATAACCTTGATTCAGGAGACTCTTCTCTGACAGACCTCATCACCCGAGCCGCAATTATAAGAAGGAGTTTAGGCTAATCCAATTTACCATTGTTTTGTTTTTGTTATACTCATAATAGATAATGAGTTTTTTAAAATTAAAAAAAATTCCCCGCCCAGTGTTTTTTCTGGGGCTTGTTAGTTTTTTCAATGATCTCTCATCAGAAATGGTTTATCCCATTATCCCAATATTTCTGACTTCTGTTTTACATACACCTGTCGCAATAGTTGGTCTTATTGAGGGAGCTGCTGAGGCAACTGCCTCTATCACAAAATTTCTTTTTGGTGCATACTCCGATTACATTCAAAAAAGAAAACCATTTGTCATAAGTGGATATTCTTTAAGTGCCATTTCCAAACCTCTTATCGGTCTTGCTTCATTTTGGCCTCTTGTATTTTTTGCCCGCTTTATTGACAGACTTGGGAAAGGCGTGCGCACAGCAGCGCGTGACAGTCTTCTTCTGGACAATACGAATACAGACAATAAAGGATTTATCTTTGGCTTTCACCGTGCATTTGACAGCCTGGGAGCAGTTTTTGGTCCACTTCTAGCGCTTTTATTTTTAACGCTTCTTAAAGAGAATATAAGACTCACCTTTTTTATCGCCTCAATTCCTGCTTTTTTTGCTGTTTTGCTGCTATTTTTCTTTGTTAAGGAAAGCAAAAAGTCAAAAGTAGAGCA
>Ga0207144_1036_pt1 | contig 30684 bp, 28 predicted proteins | sample Alteio_BWMinHeat_FD_153583 | JGI IMG/M metagenome (GOLD analysis project Ga0207144, IMG submission 153583) | Enriched cells from forest soil in Barre Woods Harvard Forest LTER site, Petersham, Massachusetts, United States -... | ecosystem: Environmental > Terrestrial > Soil > Temperate forest >...
TACCCAAACTGCCCTCGTATCGCCTATTTACGCCTATTTTGGTCTCGCTAACCTATCGATACCACGTCGAAGTGCTCGGGACGTAAGGTCTCGCAGATCTTGGCAAGAGTTTAGAAATGCACGCCTGCTTGACGATTTGACGTTTCGGTGAAGGCGCCTGTAACGCCAAACGGCAGCACTTCGACGGTTCTCGCAATCTTGCCCGAGTCATCCAGGGTTGGGTGTAGATGACGGTAAGTTGAGAGCCACCGTACTCCCATTCATACTGCCAACCGACCTTATTTCCATCGACGGTGCCGGTGACCTGGTGATCCTTGTCTTGAGCTTTGCAGGTGCCCGTGATCTTGTTGCCGGTCACGACGAGCTTGCATTCCCATGGCGGAGGGTTCACTTCGCCTGTTCCGGAATCGTCTCGTACTCGGTCCAGGCAAACTTCTTCGAATCCGCCGACCAGCCGCCGGTAGTACTCAGGGCCATCATCCTGCCCCTTGTTTGTGGTCATCAGCAGTTCGCCGCTTCCGTCGCTGTTGATGCGGTAGATGTCGAAGTTGTCTCCGTGATACTGGGTGTAGACGACGTACTTACCATCGCGCGACCACCCATGCAGCCAGCCCAGATGAACCTCGTGCGTTGTGCTCCCGTCCATATTCATGATGAGGATCGGATTGTGAATATCCGCCGGAGTTCGAATCTGCGCCGGCATCGGCGGCGTGATACCGGTGATGGCGATCTGCTTGCCGTCCCACGAGAGCGCGTGATCGTTGGTGGCTATCATCTTTTGGCCCACATTGATCTTCTCGGGTTTCCCGCTGTTGGCGCCGCTCACTGGAGCACGATAGAGATCGCCGCCCATGTCGGAGACGATGTACTCTCCGTCGGGGGTCCAGTTAGGAGCATGCCACTCTCCCTCGATGGTGAAGAGGGTCGTCGTGGTCTTCTTCTGTACGTCATAGATCACAAAATGGGTGCGGTATTTCGGGGCAACAGCGCCGGGCTGAAATGGCTTCTGCGCTGCAAGCCCGGCGGAATCGAAAAGCAGACCCAGAGAGAGGCCCGAAAGCAACATAAAACTCAAGCGTAGTGACTTCACGGTGAATCCTCCTGGAAACGAGCGAATCTTAGGTCCTTCATAAATCCCGACCGGCGGTTCTTGTCATTGCTGAAATCGCGCCGACCAATCCTAGCTTAAGAATGATTTGAGAGCGGCAATCGATTTCAGCGGCTTCCATGGCTGGAACTTCCTTGAACGGCGGTTCCTGCTCCACAAACATGTGCGTCACTCCAGCCCTGAGCCCCGCTTCGACAATCGGAGACAAGCAGGGCAATGCGTTCTTGCTCAGGGCGGCGACTACAATAGGACGAGTTTTTTGTCCATGCGGGATAAAAAATGCGTCTAATAGCCCAGGAGATGGATTTTGCCGTCAGGGCCAAGGGGCTGCACGCCCACCCAAAATGATGTAACTTCACGAATGTGCCAGACCCGAGCTCGTAGTCCGGCTGGGGCACCTTTCGGATCGCTGATTGTCGCGGGTCCGACACGTTCAGTTGGACGTGTGGTCGCGCATAGGTGGGCGGCGCCTCAACCATCTGGCACGATGTTTCAGTTTGTGATAGGTTGCGGCCATGGGCATGAATATTTTTCAAAAACTTGTCGTTGTTGGCAATCTGTCCCTTTGTGTTGCTGGCTCATTGTACTCTCCTGCGGAAACTCCGGCACAGGGACAACAGATTGTCTGGACCAATCAGGAGAAGCCGATCCTGGAGGAAATCCGGACTCTGCGAAAGCTCTCCGAAGGAAATCGTGCGAAGACAACGAAACAACTTGCGCTCAGGATTCGGCAGTTGCCTGCGGGAATGAATAAGGTACGTCTCGCCACGACTCTTGCCGGTCTCTCGACCGAAGGAGATCTTGGCAAGGATACGCTGCAGGAAGTCACAACCAGTCTCGCGGAAGCACTTCACGAAAATCCGATTCCGGCAGGTCCGCGCGGGCCTGAGAGGCCGTATTCCGAACTGGCGAACCTGGTGTACTACGAACATATGCAGGTGAATCTGGACGACTCGCAATACGCAGCAGCCATGTCGAAAGTCGAAACCGATGATCTGCGCCACCAGCAGGTGGATTTCACGCTGACGGACCTGCATGGAAAGACGTGGGCCTTGAAGGACTTGCGCGGGCAGGTCGTGCTTGTGAACTTCTGGGCCACATGGTGCCCGCCGTGTCGCACTGAAATGCCGGATCTGGAGTCCATTTACAAACGCTTCAAAAAAGACGGACTGATCGTTCTAGCAATTACCGATGAAGAGGCAGGCAAGGTGAAGCCATTCGTCAACGAATACGGGTTCAGCTATCCCATCGTTCTCGATCCGGACAAGAATGTGCATAGACAATACACGATTGAAGGACTGCCAAGGAGTTTTGTGTACAACCGAGACGGAAAGCTTGTCGCCCAAGCCATCGATATGAGAACCAAAAAGCAGTTCTTAGAAATGTTGGAGCTGGCAGGACTACATTAGCCTTTCAAATGCCTTGAAAACATCCTTGTACTGTTTATCAAACCTGTGGCTGGCGAATTATTATTTCGCCGAGGATTCCTCTGGATTCCTCGTCCTGCTACGATTCTGCGATGCGCAATCTTGTTGTACTTTTCTTCCGTTGGACTTCTTACGTGCCGCTTTTCGGACCCGAAGCCCCTTGTTCGGTACCGACGCGCCGCCGGGCGCCTATCTGGGATGGGCTCTTCCACTTGGCGCAAGACGCGCAAGCCCAAGGCGGGGTTAGGGCTTCAGCTTTAGAAGTGCTACCCCGTACCCGCCGAGCGTCAACGACATCTTCTGCGCAGGCGCGACACTCACTGCGAGCGGGCCGCTAGTCGCGCTCGTTTTCGCGTCAATTGTAATCGACGTCGCGCTGGAGAACGTTCCCAGAGCCGAAACATCCACAATCACCGTCCGTGGGTCTCCCGTCCCATTATTGTCGGCGGAGGAATGCACGGCGTGATCCACTATCATCAGCACTACGGATCCATCGCTATTCTTTGTCGCAAGAATCTCCGCGCTCGACGTATCGGTCGCCTGCAATTGCAAAATAGCAGGCCCCGGTGAACTCGGCGTGGAAGGAAACATCTGCCCCAGCCAATAATCCACCCAGTAGCTCAGATACGTGCTTCCTGTGTTGAAGTCCACTTCGCCGGACTGCGTATCCGCGGCATAGACCCAGTGATACAGCGCCTGATTGCCCGCTTTGCCAAGCTGTGAAAACACGTAGGGCCGCCACGCCGCAAAAAACGGGCTGGTTCCTCGCGGGTCCGAAACGAATTTTACTGTTGGATGGCAATTGCTTGTTCCGTCGGGATTGGCATAGTCCGCGTCCACGTTGTTTTCCGTCACCCACAGCGGCACGTTTTGCAGATCCGTTCGCGTTCCCAGTTCCTGGTAAACGTAGTTAATGTATTGCACCATCTGCGGCACGCGGCTGAACAGCGTTGCATCCAAGTCTTGCTGATTGCAGGTGGGGTAGAAATGCGTGGCGACAACATTCACCTGCGCATTCACTCCGCCGTTCGCCGGGGGCGCCACGAACGGCGGCAGGTCCGTGGTTGGGTCCGCCACCGCAAGCTCCAATGCGATAATCTTGATCGTGCTGTCTACGCTGAGCATCGCGGGAACCACCGTGTTGTACAGCTGTATGTACTGGCTCGCCGTCAGGCCGTTGATGTTGTATTCGTTGAAGATACCCCACCAGGTGATCGGATGCTGTGGATAGCTCGGTGAGACGAAAGTGGTCCCACCCCAGGGGAAACCGCCTTTGTTGTAATACCGCACCAGGTTCGCGCTGTAGTCGGCGAAAGCTTGGACGTTTCTGGGGTTAGAAATGAAATGCCCGGTCGTTGGATCGTTCAGAAACGCCGGCGCCACGGCGATCTGAAACTCCGGACTGTTATCCGCAGTACCCAGCACGGGCCGCACAACCGCATCCAGAATGGAGAAGTCCCAGTCCGTCGCGGACCCGGTGTTGGCCTTCATGGGCACCGCTTTGCTGACCGCCTGCAGGCGAATGTGTTGCGGGCCAAGTTTGTTCAGTTGGGCCGGCTCGGTCACCGTGTGATTCTGGAAAAACTGATAGTTTCCTTCTGCCGGCTGGAACGAAGTAGACATGGATTCTTGCAGCTTGCCGCCTACTCCCAGGGTAGTGTCGGCGCTATTTGCGACGGATGCCGCAATCGCAATCACCAGCGCCAGCGGCTGGATCACGGTTTGCGTCCCGTCTGTCACCAAGACATTCGCAGAGTACGTTCCCGCCGTTGTCGTACTCCCGGCGACCAAAGAGAGTGTCCCGCCCGATCCACCGGCGGCGAGAACAAATTGGAAAGTGACGCCGCTCGGCAGATTAGTCGCTGTAACCGATAGCGAGCTTGCCGTGCTTACCCCGGTAACGGTGACGCCGACAGTTCCTGGGGTTCCGTTCTGAGGCACAACCACTGTGGTTGTAGAAAGCGTCACCGTAAGCTGCCCGGGCGGCGTCCCTGGCCCGGCGCTGCTAGGTCCTGCGCCTCCGCAAGCCGTCGCGAAGGCTGAAGCCGCCAGCACGGCTGCAAGCGTCCTGCTCTTAAGAAACTGTAACGGCTTCATGCCACAACCACCCACTTAGGACTGTAATCGTCTTCATCAAGGGCCAGAAAGTTCTTAGCCCGCGCGTGGGTGCTGACAGTATAGCTCCTGGAATGTTCTATTTCACCGACCAACGACGACTGGTCCCTCGGGCAAATCCGCCAAGGCGTCTACGATGTGGGCAACCTGTCTATTGAAAGATTTTTTCTCTGCGAGAACAGCGTGAGACCGGTGCGCGACTTCACTGCAAGGGCGGGATATCGATCAAGTGTGAGTTCTTCTGCAGCGTTCGGCGTTATGTGGCGCTGAGGATGCGGGGCCAGCTAGGAAGACGCACGGAACCACCTCCGATGCCACATAATTCCCATCAGAGGTCTGGCTCAGTCGAGAGCCCGTCTAATTCGGCGAGCACCTTCTGCGCTTCTGCCCTTCGACCCGTCACTGCATAGCCGTATCCGAGCCCCATTAGTGCCTCCGTGTTGACAGGCGAGATCGCCACGCACTTTTCAAACTCCACCATGCCTTCCCTATACATGGATTTTTTGAGATAGGCCACGCCGCGAAAGTAGTAGGCCTCGATGAAGTTTGGGTCCAACTCCAGTACTTTTCTCTCTTGCTCGACCGCCCGGTCATACTGCCGTGCCAGGAAGAATTCCAGGCCCAAAGCGTCGTTATTATTGAGCGAGAGGGGGTCAAGCTCCAGGGTTGGCTTGGTTTCGGCGATGGCTTCGTTAAGCCGTCCGGTCTGCCACAAAACTTCGGCATCAATTCGATGGGCGTCCGCATAACTCGGACGGAGTTCGATGGCTCGCCGAATCTCCTTGTCGGCGCCGGACCAATCCCAGTCATAGCTTGATTTGATCAGCGCCAGGGAACCGTGAGCTTCTGCGAGTGTGTCATAAAGCTCCAGTGCCTTCAGCGCGGCATCCTTGGCTTTCAGATAACCCTCCCTCGCGGGAACAAGGCCAAACTCTGCAAGCGAGCTGTAACAATCAGACAAGCCGGAATAAGCAAGCGCGTAGGCGGGATCTTTTGCGATTGCTTGACGAAAGTATTCGATACCCTTGTTAAATCCCTCATCGGCGCTCTTGTTCAGCCAATAGCGGCCTTTCAAATAGTCCTGATAGGCTTCGGGATTCGTGGTGTAGCTCCTTGTAAGGCGATCCTCTTCTGGGCCTGTTAAACGCATACGCAGCGCGCTCGCCATCTCCCTGGCGATCTCTTCCCGGAGAGCAACCATATCCGCGAGTTTCCGGTCGTACTGTTGACCCCAGAGATGGCTGCTATCGCGGGCACTGATCAGCTCGGCGCTGATGTTCAGTGTGTCCCCTCGTTGCTTGACTCTGCCCTTGAAGATTGCGCGCACGCCCAGCTCACGGCCAACCGTCTGAGCATCCGTATCTCTCCCTTTGTAGCGGAAAGCGGCGTCTCGAGACATCACTTTCAAGTTCGGCAACTGCGACAAGCTGTTGCATTGGCGTTGACGAAGGGCAAAACTGCAAGCGAATCTATCGTTTCTCCACCTCGCCCTGCACGTCTGTAGAACCAGCCCGCAGACGCCAGCGAGGCCAGCAAGGAAACCGCAGCGATCACTAGCCCGGCCCTACTCAGCCAAGGCCTTCGCGCCTCCGGAGAGGGGGAAGGGATATCATGAGCGCCCGTCTCGCGTGGCTTTTCCAGATGTGCCGGCGCAGCATGCGGCAACTGTCGCACGGCCCCGACGAAACGGTAACCTCGCCGGGGAACCGTTTCAATGTACGCTGGGTTCTCTCCCAAGGCCTTTCGAAGGACAAAGATGTTGTTGGATAGGCTGCCCTCTTCAACGAATGTTTCGGGCCAAACTCTGCTGATGAGCTCGTCTTTGCCTAACAAGCGTCCGCTATTTCGGACCAAAAGCAGCAGGGTGTCGAACGCTTTCGGCGTGAGCTCCACTATCTCACTGTCACGCAATAACTTACGCTCGGCAGGTTCCAGGCGGAAGGGGCCGAACTCGTAAATCTGCGGCGTATCCCGGTTCACCGTCTCTCCAGCAACCGAGAGCGAATCGCGGAGATCTTCTAGGCCACGTCTCCGGCCCATTTCGTCGCTCATGCTCTCTGCCAATCCTTTTGAGAACTCTTAGAGAATTGTTTGAGCGCACTCGGAGGACTTCCGGACTGCCCGCCGGCTACGTTGCGCAGAGAACAGGCGGAAGGCCGAATATGAGGCTGATATTGGCACCGGTGTCCGTTTGCTCATAAACCATTTACGGAGGCTATAACAATGTTGCGAAACTCGGTTTCGGGAAGACACGCGACCTTCAGAAGGGGAACAACGGTGAAATACAAAACCATTGGCTATAATCTTCGCTCTCGTGCTGGTCGCGGGGGCCGTAACTCTGACTCTCTCACTGAGCCAGGGAACGACTTCGGTATCGGCGTCCTCCGCACGAAGCGAAGAACTTCATGTTACGAAGGAATGCTCCGCGTACACGGGCGCGGCCGGAGCATACTGCACGATCACGGGCTCAAACCTCCCGGATATCGAGCCTGGCTCGCAGTTTCTCTATAGCCAGGCGGGCGTCGACCCTACAACCCCTGAAGGCAGGAGCATTGGGCTGGACAGTAGCGCCGTCCTCTATGTTGGACCCGGCGACTGGGCGGTCGGCCGTTGCATACTCGATGGGAAGGGCAATTCCGGATTGTGCACGTTCTCGGACGGGATCGGGCGGTTGACCTGGCTCCGTGCCCGTGTCGTTGTATCGAGTACGGACGGGGTGAATTACAACTGGAACGGGACGTACAGCTTCAGTCCCGTGCCTGAAAGAGAGAATTAGCGGCGTCAGATCGCAGTCCCTCTGCCATGAGGAGCGTCGATAGGGGCGGAACTACGACCGCCCCACTACCAGTCATGGCGTTTTATTCAGTACAGGGAGAGCTTGAATTACCCTGCGACAGCTAGCACTGTGTGCCGCCCGATGATTATGGGCGTATCGGCAATGCGGAAGTGATCACCAGGAATGGAGCGATGCTCAAGTCATTCGGGCGTATCTCAGCCTTCGTGATCGAGGAAACTCTTCACGAGATGAAAGACCGGCACATTGGTGCCTGGTGGCCGATGCGCCACTGGACCGACAGCAAGATCCAAGTCCATGGATTGTATTGCACCATTGCGGTGCTGCTGCGAGCGCTGCGGTGGCGGCGAGCACGCCAAGCCGGTTTGCGCTTATCGATGAGCGGTTTGCTAAAAAACCTGGGCCAGATGTCGAGCAGAACCTGTGGGGTGCCCTTCTGATTTTCAAAGCGTTTGATATCAAGGTCGCGAGCTTCCGCTGAAATCAATCCCCGGCGAAACCAATCATCTCGGTCCGAGATCCATCGTCAGCCACGCTGATTTTTCTTTCGAGGCATTCCCTGTTAACCACCCATCGAATTCCCCTCTCTGGAGCAATGCGAAAAGGAATGGAGGTAGGTGGGACTCGAACCCACTAAGACCGGTTTTGCAGACCAGCGCCTCGACCGCTTCGGCATCGCCACCCCGGAAAATTCTATACCCAGAATCTATGCCCAAATCTGTACCCAAACTGCCCTCGTATGGCCTATTTACGCCGCTTCTCCTTCCTAACCTATTGAAACCACGCATGACCAACGGGAACGGCGGGTTTTGCAGACCTTGTCAAGAGTTTAGAAACGCACGCCTGCTTGACGATTGGTATTGCGGAGAAGTCCCGCCTGGAATTTACGTACTTCAACCTGGACGCGGAAGGCATGCTCGACAGCGCGGACGGTATCTGGCGTTTTACGGAAATCAAACTCCGGCCGGTAGTCACCGTCCTGAAGGAAGAAGATCATGACCGGCCATCCGCGTGCTTGAGAAGGCCGAAAAATCGTGCCTCATCGCACGGTCGCTTCAGTGCAAGGTCGTCTTCCCCGCGGCGAAGGTCGAGGAGGAATTGTCTGTGCCAGCAAGCGTGTGAAACGAAACCGCAAGCGAACCGCCATTCTCGGGCCCGGGTCTGCCCCGGCCCCCTAGTGCGGGAAGATCAACGGGGAAACATTTTGGTGGCGAAAGGAATCGCGGAGAGCCGTGAGTGAGATCTGCTGCCCGCCCCAGTGGACTCTCTATGTGTGGAAGAAGGGCCGACGCACAAGGATTATTAAAGACTCGCCCGAGACATCCGAGGAAAAACGCGCCTTACTTTGGCGATTGCGTCTGTCTACTGGTACGTGGTCTTCTTGTCCTCGAGACAGCCGGCATCGGAATGCAGTCCTGGTCGGCTCTCCATTTCAATGCGGATCGCCGGCTGCCGAGTCGTAGCTGCAGACCATTATCCTCTCTTCCAAGTGTCGTGTTGCTGTTGCAGGGCGATGGCGTTGCCCGTGATGTGCCTAATGTGGGTGACTTCCTCCTGCGCTTTGCCAACCAATTCCTTAACGTCCGGGTCGCCGGCGGGGTGTCGCTCAAGCTGCGAGAGCACCCTTACCAAAGTGTCCAGCTCGTTTTCGATCTCGCGAGCCATATTTGTCGTCAGTTCGCCAGTCGCCCCCAGGCGTTCGGACCGGCGCAGCGCTTCCCCGAGTTCCGCATTGAGTTTCTTGATCTGCTCCTCCGCGTGCTTGCGCTCCGTGATGTCGCGGACGGCGCTGGTGACGAAAAGTCCTTGTGGGGTCCGCAACGGGCTGAGACTGATTTCAACGGGAAACTCCGTACCATTCTTACGTTTGCCGAGAAGTTCCTGCCCAGCGCCCATAGGACGAACGTGCGGCTCGGCGAGAAATGACGCGCGATGCTCTACGTGCAAGCGCTCAAGGCGTGCCGGGATGAGGATCTCGACAGGCCGCCCGATTAACTCCTGCCGGCTGTAGCCGAACAGGATCTCAGCTTGCGAATTGACGACGACGATCCTGCCGTCGACGTTAACGATCACCATGCAGTCGGGCGCCGACTCCAGCAGGTCACCAACCTCGGGCCGCACCCATTCAGGGTGCTTGCTGGTGGCGTAGGCAAAGAGTCGGCGGAAGAGGCTCACGAATTCCCCTTAGTTGAATACCGCGCAGGGCTCGATCATACTGCTACACACACGGACTACAAAAAGGAAATGTGTGATCGGATGATCGACGATCTCTATGATCTCATTGGTGGAAGGCAAACGGTCTGGGCCGCTACCGAATCCTTAGTATCCGAGAAAAAGATTTCTTCGAGGGAACTGTCGCTTGTGAGGCGCGCCCCTAGCTCGCCTAATGTGCCGTGAGCCGCAGCCGCACCTTGGCCACAATGGCGATTTGCGTACAAAGCTTCTCCGCCTGATCAAGGAGATGGTACTGAAGAAAATCGTTTTGCCGGCCGCAGCATTCGACCGAATGATTTCATGGAGCGCGCGCGTGGCAAAGGGATCGAGCCCGTTGGTTGGTTCATCCAAGATCAGAAGAGCGGGGTCGTGCAGCATGGCGCAGACCAGGGCTAGCTTTTTTCCCCATGCCCCGTGAGTAATTTACGGCGAATTCCTCGAGCGCGTCATTGATTCCAATTGCTGGAGCAGGGGCCGCGTGCGGTTCTCGATTTCGGCGCGATTGAGCCCGTGCATTTCTCCGGAAAAGCGAATGATTTCGCTGCCGCGCAAATAGTCATGAAAAATGCGCTCGTCGGGGGAGATACCCTACGCGCCGCTTGACTTTGACGCGATCCTGAAAGCAATCGAGGCCGTCGATTCTGGCGGAACCGGCAGTGGAGCAAGAATTCCCATAAGCATGCGGATGGTCGTGGTCTTGCCCGCGCCATTGGGCCGAGGAGGGCAAAGATCTGCCCATAAGAAACGGACAGATCGAGTTCTTTCACAGCTTCGAAAGCGCCATAGCTTTTCGTGAGACCTTGGATTTCGACTAAATTGGAGTTCCGAGAGGGAGACATTTTGGTGGTGTTAGAAGCCGAGGAAAAGGGTCTCAACTTCAGAAGGTACCTGAAACCTGAGCATTTTGAGCAAGCCTATCGGGGAGATGTGACTTAATCAGGAGAGGGGTAACACTGCAGAGAAAACCGTATGGGCTCTAGCTATTTGCCTGATTTCGGGTGTAGCCGAATACTGTAGTCCTTATCGCCGGGCAAACGGCTGTCCACGCGAACGACCTTCACAGATTCATCCGCTTCAGCGCCGCGCACATAGCCGATCGCGCCTGGCACGTTTAACACGAATTTGAGCACTTCCGTGGGAGTCGCCAGAGTCTTCGGTGCCGCGTGGATTTCTCCCGTGAACATCCCCTGAATGAAGTGTTTATTGAAATCCTTGTCATCCATCCTATAAATTTGAGTGAGTACAGCCTGGCGTTCCTGTTTGCCAGCCTCAAGCATCACCACAGTGATACGACGGCCATTTGACCAGTGGGTTTGCTCTCCCATAAAGATTTTGCGGAGCTCCGCGAAAGACAGGTTTTCAACTGGATTCGAGCGATTCACCACAATTCCCAGACTGTCGTCGGGTGCGGGGCGGCCTTGCGGCGCGAATCCAAGGGGTTCGCAGGTCCCAAGCGGCAGCGCGGGGGACAGCAGGATGGCTGTGGCCAGTAGCGATAAGAAAATGGTCAAACGAGGCATAGTGACAAACTTCTAGGCTAAAAAGACGAAATCTATTCCGAGCCGCGGACGGGTATCCGAGCTTGCCTTAACGTCCGCGGAAGCAACGCCAGCGCCCCCCAAGATTCCGGAAGTGCAAAGGACCAGCCGGCGCTCGATGTCTTGGCATGCCAGTCTTCTCAGAATGTGAATGCAACCTGGCTATCCAGGCCGTTTTTGGGCGATGGATCGCGAGTGTAAATGCGGTTGTACTGCACCTTGAGTGCGGCATAACCGGTGAAGTCCATGCGCAGCCCCAAAGAGGGCCCCTCGTACCGACCGACAGTGCCGTACAGCGGGTCATTCACGGGTACGTTGACTTCTTGCCAGCGAAAGTACGGTCGGTACTTTCCGAACTTGCGGGAGATTTGCGTGTAGCCGAGGGGGGTGTTGTATGTGACCGCGGAGCCGATCGAATGGTCACGCTGTACCTGGAACTCGTTGAGCATTTCCCAGGTGGGGGTAGCGTAAATGAGGTAAGCCCCGGCAATGGAATTCTTGACGTGAGGAACCCCGTCGGGGACACGTTTATCGTTGTAGTAGCTCAAACCGATTTGCAGGCCGCGCGCCCAGTCCGGCTTGATGTAGCCCGCGAGGTTGAAGGCCTTGTGATTCTTGTCGGAGAGAAAGTTCTGCACGGGCTGATTAACGATGGGTTGGCCGATAAAGAGAGAGCTTTCGCCGTTGCCTGCTTGAACGATCCAATGGGCGTTTAGTTTGCCGCTACCCGGCACCAGGCCGGCCGCTTCGAGACCGACGATGTGAACGGGGAGAATCCCGCCGCTGTCTTCGAAGAAGTACATGTAGGGGCGGCCAGTAGCAGTCTGAAACCAAGTTCCGTGATGATAGGCAGTATTGTAATAACCGATGGCTGTGTGCATGCGGCCGCCGCTCAAGTGGAAAAAGTCGTTGGCCTTGTAAGTAATCTGCGCGCGCTCGATGTCGATGCCCCAAGAGTTGGCGGCGTCGGCTCCCAATACGACCTCGCTCAGGAAGCTGATGGAGTTTGACAAGTCGGAACTCATGAAGAGATCGAATTCACCAAACTGGAACGTGTTATGGACCGGGGACGGGGGAATCGTGAGCGGATAAATGAGCGGGTTTGCAGCGGTTCCCAGGCCGAGATTGAAGTCGAGGAAGCCGCGTATATTCAGCTTCGGTCCGCCAGGCAAGTCCATGGGATGCTCGCTATCGTGATCCGTTGGCTCTTGCACCGAAGGAGCGCTACCCGAACCGGCGCTCGCTTCCGCAGCCGGTGCCGCTTCCGGAGTTCCCGCCGGCACGCAGTCGGTCTTGCCAGTCTGCGCAGCCTCCAATTCCTTTACTCGCGCTTGCAAACTGCGCACCTGGTCCACGAGCTGTTGAACTGTCTGCCTCAGCGCCTCGCCATCGTTACCTTGCGCCTGCGCCGCCGGGGACATCCACAGAGTCAACGACCCCACCAGGAGGAAAGCTGCGATTCGAAGTGACACAACTCTCGCGCGATGTTTCTCCCATATGCGTAATGCCGAAATTGCGCGGTCCGCGAAGTCCTTGGGGCAACTCCACAAAGCGTCCCTAAGCACAAGATGCGAAACCATTTTCAGCCTCCCTCCAAGGTAAACTGATCGCGACACTGTAAGCTGGAATTTCCGTTTTGACTTCCCGGCCGAGCGAGAATGTACCACCGACCCCGTCAGCATGCAATGCTGGGCCATGGACAACCCGTGGCCACAAGGAATTGAACTTTGCGAACTACCCCATGCCTGTCCTTTGACGGAGAGAACGCCTTCGCTTAAGTCCCAACATCAGAAACTGTCAGGCTTGCCTGATTTCGCGAGGACAACACAGGCCGCAAAGCTACAATATCTTTCACAGACCTTACACCAAAATTCCGTTGTGAAGGGAGCTCGGGCCACCTCTACAAGGAACGCACCATGGCGGCCTTGGTCTGCTCACAGTAGAAGTTCCAATGGCGTCCTTGGCATCCTTCCGTTGACTCCCCCAAGTTAACTCCTTAAGATGTCACCTCAATGATTGGTGAAATCATTTCCCACTATAGAATCACCGACAAGCTTGGTGGCGGCGGCATGGGTGTGGTCTACAAAGCCGAAGACACACGCCTCCATCGCTTTGTGGCCCTCAAATTTTTGCCGCAGGAAGTTTGCCTTGATCCTCAGGCGTTGGCCCGCTTCCAGCGCGAAGCCCAGGCGGCATCGGCGTTGAATCATCCCAATATCTGCACTGTTCACGACATCGGAACGCAACAGGGAAGAGCGTTTATCGCGATGGAGTTTCTGGACGGCATGACGCTGAAACACGTGATCACCGGCTGTCCGCTGGAAAACGAAAAGCTTCTCAATCTGGCCATTGAGATCGCGGATGCGCTCGATGCCGCGCACAGCGAAGGCATTGTGCACCGGGACATCAAGCCTGCCAATATTTTTGTCACTAAAAGAGGGCACGCCAAGATTTTGGACTTTGGGCTCGCCAAACTGACGCCCATCAGCAGCAAGGTAGCACAAGCGGCAGGCGTACCGTTCGAAGCGACGGCCGGCACGAGCGCAGAGAACCTGACCGGGCCGGGCACGGCGCTCGGGACGGTGGCATACATGTCGCCGGAGCAAGCCAAGGGAAAGCAACTTGATGCGCGAACTGACCTATTCTCGTTCGGTGCGGTGCTGTACGAGATGGCCACGGGGGCAATGCCATTTCGCGGGGATACATCCGCGATCATATTTGATGCGATTCTCAACCGGCCGCCTTTACGCCCCCTGCGGCTGAATCCCGATTTACCGCTTAAGTTAGAAGAGATCATCAGCAAGGCCCTGGAGAAGGACCGTGATCTGCGTTACCAAGTAGCCGCGGAAATCCGGGCAGATCTGAAGCGGTTGAAGCGCGAAGCTGAATTAAACCAGACTCCACAGGCGGTCTCGACGTCTTCGGCCGTTGCAGCCCCCCGACCGGCATCCCCCACAGCTCAACAGCACGGGAGTTCGGCGGTGGTCGACGCAGTGAAGCAGCACAAATGGGGAGCTACGGGAATAGCAGTAGTTGGACTAGCCGTCTTGGCCGCAGCGGTATTCGGGGTGTACTCGCTGCTGCATCATACAAGCGTGGCTCATTTTCAGAATTTCACGATCACCCAGGTCACCAACTCGGGCAAAGCTGGACTCACGGCCATCTCGCCCGACGGCAGATATGTGCTGACGGTGATAAACAATAAGGGACTGCAAGGCCTGTGGCTTCGCAACCTTCCGACCAACAGCGATACGCAAGTGATTCCACCAGCGCCTGCTTCTTACAAGAGTCTTACGTTTTCCCCGGACGGAAATTATCTTTATTTCATAAAAGCGGTGGACGCGACAAACACTAACTTCGATCTTTATCGGGCGCCAGTTCTGGGGGGAACACCCCAGATGTTACTCCGAGGCATTGACAGCGACATCTCTTTTTCTCCCGATGGCCGGCGCATCGCTTTCGCCCGAGTGAATTATCCGGAGGCAGGCAAGTACAGTTTGATTACCTCAAATGTAAACGGCGGCGACGAGCAGGTTCTGAGTGCCGTGGCTCCGGCTTCTGATTTCCCCTCGTTCGTCGCTTGGTCACCGCAGAGTGAGCAACTGGCGTACCGATTGTTCAAGCCGGACAAGGCTCTCGGAGGAATCGCTCTGTTGGACATCGAGTCCAAAAAAATAGCCAGATTCGCCACCCTCGATGACAAGCTCACGCTGGACTTCAAGTGGCTCCCCGATGGGCACGGACTCATGGCGTTATATTCGCGAAAGGGACCGGACTACTATCAGCGGTCACAGGTCGGATTCGTTGCAGAGGGGACCGAACAGGTCCAGCCGATCACTCGAGATACCAACAGTTATGCGACTTTGACTCTGTCTGCCGACGGAAAAACTCTGGCGACAGTCCAGACCAAGACTACGCAAAATCTGTACGTCCTTCCGGCCACAGGTAGTCAGTCGCCGGCAGCGAACCCATTGCTTCCTCAGGGGCAGAATGTTTACGGGTTTGATTGGTCCGCGGACGGGAACCTGGTTTTCAGCGACTATCTTCGGGTGATGAGGATCGGCATCGACCGGAACGTTCCGACGCAATTGGTTGGTGATTCAAACGCAGCAATTGTCGAATTGGCGGGATGCGGGACTCGTTACCTGGTATTCTCCTGGGCTTTTCACGGGGGCACAAACTCGACGAACGTCTGGCGTACTAACGCCAGCGGCACGAATCCCCTGAAATTGACCGACGGAAGGGACGATCGGGCCCCGGTGTGTTCGGCGGACGGAAAATGGGCATATTACTGGGACCTCGCGTTGCAACAACTTTGGCGGGTACCGATGGACGGCACAGGAAAACCCGAAATGTTTCCGGGGAGCGCTGTTCCCCGGACATTCCCCGCAGGGACCGGGCTGAGCCCTTCTCCCGACGGCAAGGCTCTCGCGTATGTTTTGGCCACCATGCCGACGCCGGAGGATCCGTATCCTCAATATAAGGTCGCCCTCCTCGAATCTTCCTCGAAGCCGTCGCCACCGCATCTGATTGACGCTGACGAGCGGATTTCGAGCGGGGGCTTGAACTTCACTCCGGACGGGAAGGCGGTGGTCTACCCGATCCGCGAAAACGGAGTAGACAATCTCTGGATGCAACCGATCGACGGCTCGCGTAGCCGGCAGATCACCTCGTTTGATTCGGAGCAGATTCTCAACTTCCGTTGGTCACCGGACGGCAGAAGCCTCTGTATCCTCCGCGGCCATACCGACTCCGACGTTGTCCTCATCCGAGAATCGTCTCAATAGCCCTGAGCTTGACTTCAAAACTGCTAGCATCCTCGGAGCCAGACCATTCTTCTATTCAGCAGGAGACTCTTAACGTGAATCCGCGACATCTCGCTGGCCCCGTCACTATTTCTGTTCTTCGTCGTAGTTGGTACCTTGTGCCTGTCTGCCTCGCCGCAGACGGCGCAGCACTTCGACGCAAGGCTCTTCATGCGGACCCGCAACTTGGATCTTTCAGGCCAGTACCCAACTTTCCGACGTAAAGGGCGCTATGCGTTCGGTGCAACAGTCGGTTTGCCTGGTCCAGCAGTTCGGGAAAGCGATCAAGCCCAGAGATCGAGTCTACCTGTGGGAGTGTGGACCGCGTGGACGAATCAATCGATTGGCAGAGGTCGCCGAGGCACCGCGTATTCAGCCAGAGCCAGCCGAACAGCTTCCCTTCATTCGCGAGACCGAGAAGTTCGGGGGCGATCAGCTTCGCGTAAAGCTCCGAATGCTCAGGCGAATCGAACCTGTGATTTCATGGAAGTACCTGTTGTCGCGGCCGGAATTGGCCGGCCTCAATATCCTGCGGTGCGCGCGAGACACGAACTTTCGCGTGACGCATGAGCAGGCGGCCGCCCTGCAAAAAATCGCGGAAGGTGCGTCATTCTTTCCGAACGAGAACGGATCAGGCGAAAAGCGACGAGTTGTGTTCGCCCAAGGATGAGCCCGCAAGGCGCACTCTTTAGCGGCGGCATGAGCTTGAGGTTTCATCGCGTGACTTCCTTCTCGGTCGCAAAAAACACCTGAAGGTCGTTAGTTCAAATCTGACCCCCGCAACTCTCAAGATGGGTTTACGCGACCAGTGACGGGCAAGGCAAGGCCGCGACATTGATATGCAGTCAAATGGGTCCGTAATTGCGCGGCGTAGAGCTCGGTGCAAACCCACACAACGAAATGCAAGAAAACACAGGAAATGCTCGGGAGTTACAGAGGAAGAACTGACTGAACTTTAGTACTGGCCCCAACCACCGCTGTACTATCGACCAAAACGGGAGGGGGTTCTAAAACAGTTCCAGACTGGAACGCGAGTGTCCCCACTCGTTTTATGAGTGCCGTATCTGGTCGGGAGAATCGCCCATGAATCCGAGCCCAAGCAAGCCGGCGAAGAAGAGCTCTGACGTTCTGCTGAAGACCACCACCTGGGGCGCGCTGATTGCCTTTGCGCTAGTGTTCACCCTCCTCGGATTCAAGGGGTATGTCGACCATTCTACTGGGAACGTGGCGGTGCCAAACAGCACAGGTGGAAATGCGACCGCGCGAGCCGCAGTGACGCCTCAGCCGGCCAAACCTCCGAGTTCAGGCGGGTTTAGCAGCAGCACGGCGGACCACGCGACGGAGTCGAATCCGTTCCCCGTCAGCCGAAAAGAAGTAGTGGCGGCGGGCAATCGCGACCGAGCGGTCAGCACAACAGGAAACGTTGACACGAAGGAATTGAGTGCAGCGAAGCAAGAGGCGAATTTCAGCGTGGCGCCCGCGAGTGTAGAAGATCCGCAGGCTGTTATCGCCTCTCATATCGCGCCAGACCTGAAAGGTCTTGATCCGGAAAAGCCGGTGGACGTGATTGTGCAGTTTAAAAGCTCGGGAGTGCAACTGGACCTAGCGGCAGATGGTGCGACTAATAAGTCTGAACTGCCGCTGGTACACGCTCAATTGGTCACAGTGAAAGCTGGCAATCTGAGCGGCATCGCATCGCATCCGGATGTAGCGTACATTTCACCGGACAGGCAGGTACGAGGTGCAGTAGACAGCGTTGTCACTGCCGTGAACGCTGACCTGGCAAATGCCAGCGGCTGGAATGGTGCGGGTGTCGGGATTGCGGTGATCGACAGCGGCGTCAACGATGTTGTCGACCTTAGTTCTGGGGGAAATACAGCCCCGTCACGGGTCGTACACAGCCAAAGCTTCGTGACTGGCAATGGCCACGGCAATGACGACTTTGGTCATGGAACCCATGTGGCTGGTATCATCGCCGGGAACGCGTACACTTCCACCAACCTGCAATACTACCCGGACTTCTATCCAGGTATCGCGACACAAGCCAACATCATCAATCTGCGTGTACTCGACGGCACCGGCGCAGGCACGGACAGCGGGGTTATCTCTGCCATCCAGCAGGCGATTACCTTGCAAACCACCTACAACATCCGGGTAATCAATCTGTCGCTGTCCCGCGGGGTGTATGAGAGCTACACGCTGGATCCGCTTTGCCAGGCGGTGGAGTCCGCATGGAAGGCAGGCATTGTAGTCGTGGCCGCCGCCGGGAACATGGGCCAATACAATGGGGCAGGCACGAATGGTTACGCAACCATCGGTGCACCGGGCAATGATCCGTACGTGATTACCGTTGGTGCAACCAATACTCATGGTTCCGGTGCGCAGACTGCGCAGACGATGACGAGCTACAGCTCCAAGGGTCCTTCGGCGATCGATCATATCGTTAAGCCGGACCTGATTGCCCCGGGCAATGCGGTGGTATCGCTCCGGTCTTCACAGAGCAACAAATTGGCGAGTCAGTACCCAAACCTCGTTGTGTACCCGTGCGATTCGTCACGGACCAATTGCGGAAGCTCGCACGGAAAGGCGCAGTACTTCCAATTGAGCGGCACCAGCATGTCGACCCCTGTGGTCAGCGGTGTTGCGGCGCTGCTTCTGCAGCAGACGCCTTCCCTTACACCGGATCAGGTGAAAGCCCGCTTGATGAAAACGGCTTGGAAGGGCTTTCCAAAATACATGAGCGCAACGGATCTGGGGACGGGCACGGTTTATCAGATGGAAGCGGACATATTTACCGTGGGCGCTGGTTCCGTGGACGCCGCCGCAGCACTGGCGAGCACTGACCTTGCTCCTGCGACCGTGGGCTCCGCTTTGTCACCCACAGCCGTGTACAACTCGTCCAACAATACCGTTTCGATCGCCGGTGCTCCCGGGACAGTGTGGAATAGCTCCGTGGTGTGGGGCAACTCGGTGGTTTGGGGTAACTCGGTCGTCTGGGGCAATTCGGTTGTGTGGGGTAACTCCGTTGTGTGGGGTAACTCTGTGGTTTGGGGTAACTCCGTGGTATGGGGCAATTCCGTTGTCTGGGGTAACTCCGACGGAACCGCGGAGGATTCCCAGTAATTGATCCGGTGAACGGATAGACGCGTCTTTCTCCGGAGAGTAAATAATGCCAGGAATCGTTAAAGCTTACATCGCCTTAATTCTGTGCTCTTGAACAGCAATCCTGTTGTTTGCTGCAGGGTCGTGGTCCTCAGAAAACGTCCTTCAATTCTTAATTGTTCTCGGTTTCGCCGCGCTCTCCTCAATGGGGATTCCTGGGGATGGTGATCAACGATTCCTAACGATCGTGATCGCGATTCCGGGATGATCGTGATCAGTGTTCCGACGGAAGGTGATCAGTGATTCCGGGATGATCGTGATCACTTAATCGTGATCCTCGGAACGGTGATCACGATGGCTCGGAATGTTTTCCACAGGGACGAGGTGACGCTGGACATCACAGAAGGCAAGCTGTTCTCCGAAGGCAACTTAGAGGAGCGACAGCGTGCCAACCAGGAGAGTGTCCATGCGTAAAATCAGAGAAGTCCTCCGCCTCCGCTTTGAGCTGAGGCTGGGGCAACGGGAGATCGCCCGAGCTTGTTCGATCAGTCAGGGAGCCGTCCATAACTACCTGAAGAGGGCAGCAGCGGCCGGGATAGTCTGGCCGACTCCGGAAGGCTGGGACGAGCAGCGCGTCGAGCAGGCCTTGTTCGGAGAGCAGCAGGTGGTAAAACGACTCCCCGAACAAGTCCTCCCGGATTTTCCCGACTTGCACTCGCAGTTGCAGCAGCATCGCCATCTGACGTTGCAGTTGGCTTGGGAAGAGTACCGGCAGATTCATCCGGAAGGATACGGCTACAGTCGCTTCTGCGAGCTCTACCAACGTTGGCGCAGCAAGCAGGATGTAGTTCTTCGCCAGGTACACAAGCCTGGCGAGAAGGGATTCGTCGACTGGGCCGGTGCCACGATTCCGGTGCACGATCCGGTTACCGGCGAAATCTGGCCAGCGTCGTTGTTCGTGATGGTGTTGGGCATGAGTTCCTACACTTATGCCGAAGCCACCCGAGACGAGCAGTTGGCTGCCTGGATCAGCACTCACATTCATGCTTTTGAATACTTTTCTGGAGTGCCCAGACTCCTAGTCCCGGATAACCTGCGAACGGGAGTGAGCCGTGCGTGCCGCTACGATCCAGATCTCAACCCCACCTACCAAGAGTTTGCCATGCACTACGGCGTGGGAGTCGTGCCGGCGCGTCCCTATCGGGCCCGGGACAAGGCTAAGGTAGAAGTTGGCGTGCAAGTTGCGGAACGTTGGATCATTGCTGCCCTACGCCACCAGAAGTTTTTTCGGTTGGTGGATCTGAATAATGCGATTCGCGAACTGCTCGAGCGGCTGAACCACCGACCGTTCCGGAAGCGCGAGGGATCGCGTGCCAGTGTGTTCGCAGCGGTCGAACGTAATGCTTTGCGACCGTTGCCCGCCGAGCCGTTCGACATGAGCCAGTGGTCCTATGCCCGAGTCAACATCGACTACCACATCGCCTTCGACGCCAACCTCTACAGCGTGCCCTACACACTGGTGCAAGAACGCGTGGAAGTTCGAGCGACACCGACGACCATCGAGATCTTTCACAAGGGACAGCGGGTAGCCTCGCACGTCCGTGGTCATGGACGAGAACAGGTGTTCACGCAGAGAGAACACCGGCCGAAGAGCCACCAAGCGCATCTCGAGTGGACGCCCTCACGCATGGTGAACTGGGCCGAACAAATTGGACCGCACACGGCCAAGTTATTTGAACGGATCCTCGCCGAGAAACCGCATCCGGAGATGGGCTATCGATCCTGCCTCGGGATCATCCGACTGGCCGAGCAGTATTCCCCGACCAGGATGGAAGCGGCTGCCGATCGAGCCATACGGACCGGTGCTTGCCGCTACCAGAGCGTGAAATCGATCCTGAAGAACTCGCTCGATCAACAACCACTCCCAGAACCGCCACCGCCACCCCTTCCGCCATCGCATGACAACATTCGTGGCGCTGAGTACTTCGAGTAAAAAGGAGAGATGATCATGTTGCAACAACCAATGAAAGAAAAACTCCATGCCCTCAAGCTTCAGGGAATGGTCGAAGCACTGGAACATCAGGAACAGGACGAAGCGACGCGGGAGTTAAACTTCCTCGACCGTCTGGCGCTGCTCGTCGATCAGCAGTGGAACTGGCGTGAGAACCAGGCTCTCACCAGACGAGTCCTTGCTGCTCGCTTACGGGGAGCTGCCTGCGTCGAGAACATCGACTATCGTGCGGAGCGAGGACTGAACCGAAGCGTGATCCGTGGGTTGGCCCAAGAGTCTAGCTGGGTAGCCAACCACGAACACATCTTCGTGCTGGGTCCGACCGGTGTGGGCAAGAGTTATGTGGCTTCGGCGCTGGCGCAGAAAGCTTGCCGGGATGGCTATCGGGTGTACTACACGAGGGCCGCGGCGCTGTTCCGGGATCTGAGTCTGGCACGCGCCGATGGCAGTCTACGGCAATTATTGAGACGTCTGAACCGCATCGATGTTCTGGTCATCGATGACTGGGTCATGGCTCCGATGTCGGAAGCGGAGAGAAGAGACTTTTGGGAGATCGCCGAGGATCGCTACCAGGCGCGCTCGATGATCCTGACTTCGCAGTTGCCAGTGTCTCGCTGGCACGAACAGATCGGAGATCCCACACTGGCCGATGGCATCCTCGACCGACTGGTGCACAACGCGCATCGTATCGAGATGCGCGGGGATTCGATACGGAAACAGAAAGGAGTGAAGGAGGAAAAGTGAATGAATCGGCGGGCCAAAAGCTGTGGAAAAGACGGGCCAAAAGCGCCCTTGGAAATCGCAGGAGCGATTTCCACTTTCCCACAGCTTCAACAACAAGCTTGACGATCGTAATCACTTTCTACAAAATGCAAAAACCAGCGTCGCTTCGCTCCGACGACTGATCACACCAACCCGGAAGGCTGATCACGATCAGCCGGGAACACTGATTACCTTCATCGGAATCCGCACTCAACCTTGAAGGTTCGCATACCGGGTATTGAAGGAACCATCTCCCCCAATTTCGTGTTCCTTCTTTTCTCCAAGGTCTTCTGTGAGTATTCCCAGGTGCTTGCGATAACGCTTGCCGCCGGACTGGTCCAATCCGTGTGGGCTGCCAAGCCGATACGATTAGTTCAGGTCACGTTCAGCACGGCGGCTTTGATGGTAAGTGCCACCATCGCCTTCCATTTTTCGCTTCTGCTTTTTGGCCCAAGCACGCGCAATTCTCCGGTAGCGTTTGTCATTTTTGCAGGCAGCCTCTATCTTGCCATCAATACGGCGCTGGTATCGACGGTGATCGGGCTCGTTGACGGCAAGTCGCTGGCGCAAGTCGGCAGAACCTGCTTTATAAGCGTTTTCCCTAATTTCACGATTGGCATTCTGTTCGCTGCACTCGTGAGCGGAACATTCTCCGGTCCCACGGCGTGGAGAGGTGCGATCACCCTCTTTCCGGTGGCCTTTCTGGGTTATCTGTATTCCTTGAACCGCACGACAGCGGCTGTCTCGATCCCGATCCGACCGAATTACGAGGAAGACGACGAACTGCTCAAGGTTGGTTCGCACTTGCCGGGGCCCCAGAACTAGGCCGCGATTACTCGAGCAGGAGGCAGCGTAGGCGTAGGGGTAGGGACAGCACGTCATGCGCGGCGTTCTCATATATTTATATTAAGGATGCGTTCTGTTTGGCCCAAACAAAGGGTCTGCCGAGCTGGGTGTATCATGAACCTCCGCTTGGAAGTGAGTTTCGTGCGTGGGGCAGAAGGCACGACGAGCCTTTTCACCCGAGGTAGACGAACGGTCCGCCCAGAATTTCGTCACGATCGATCGTCAGTTGATGGCACGGGTCCAGTTTGACAATATGGCAATCAGTGGTTGCTGGTCATCCAGAGTGTCGATGCGATCCAAGATCCGGCGGAACGAATGAAGCGGCAGGCGCGTTTAGTGGACGTTCTGACTGAGAAGCTGGGGGCATACGGCGATGTCCAGCGGTGTTAGCTCGGCTCGACAAAACCGGGAGACGGGAAGCGTCGCCATCCTCGTAAATCACCAAAAAAACTGGCAAGCCCTCTTCGTGATTCCAACGAACAGAGCCGCCCCAGGGAAGCGGCCCGCCGGGTATGGCGTATCCGAGGGACTTGCAATTAGCCATGTAACACGCATCTCGTAGAACCCAACTCCAGAAACTAGCCATAACGCCCGATCTGGGAAGTCAGCGAACGGGACACAATCCAGTTGAACCGACCGGCTCTGGAGGTGATTGGCCGAAATGTCACGAAAATGCGCGGAAACCGCGGCAATTCTGAAGCAAATGGCAACAAAGGAACGAGAAAGCAGTTCACAAAACAATGGAGGTAGCGGTGGGACTCGAACCCACTAAGACCGGTTTTGCAGACCAGCGCCTCGACCGCTTCGGCATCGCCACCAAAACCTGTTAAAACCTGCACTAAACCTTGTGCAGCCTGCACTCAACTTTATACCCAAAACTGCACCCAAACTGCCCCTCGTATCGCCTATTTACGCCGCTTCTTCCCTTCCTAACCTATTGAAACCACGCATGGCCAGCAGGAACGGCGGGTTTTGCAGACCTTTGCCTTACCACTTGGCGACCGCGCCCCTGTTACAAGGAGCTGATACGAGGAGTCAAACAGCTTCCACGCGAAAGGAGCGTTCACGCCCTGAACCAATGAATTGTCACAATCATACCATCATCTCGGTCGACGATTTGAGGCAAATCTTTGCTCTGTCCGTTGAAAAATGAATCAAGCCCATCGCACAGCGGAGACCAAGACCCAAAAATCAGTCCGTCGCGCGTCATGGGCCATCACGTTTGATGCGAACTGAGGCGGAAAACGTCCTCGCGGCCGCACCAAGATTGTTTCGCAGCCAATGGCCACCAAAAAAAGCCAGCACCGGCCGCGTTGACGCTGCTTGCCGCTTCCTGTACGATAACGTGAGTGAGGGCGCTTAGCTCAGCGGTTAGAGCGTTCGGTTTACACCCGAAAGGTCGTCCGTTCAAATCGGACAGTGCCCACCAGATTTTTCAACAACTTACCTCCCGCGAACTTCAGGTGATTAAGCCAATTGTCCGTGTTTTGCCGCGTTCTCGCTGCGCTGCTTCTCTTCGCCGCGCCTCGGGCAGCAACAGACACCCGCACCCGCGGCCTCATCGAATACAACCCAAACTTCGGACTTGGGTTCGATTCCCATCGCCCGCTCCATAAGTCTCGATGATTCAATTGCCTTTATGCGGCTGAGTCGCTGAAAATACGCCTAGAAATGATCGATTTTGGACGCCAGATGGACGCCGCCGCCTCAATTGGACGCTGCTTTGGCGTTCTAGGCCAAGATTTCTTGGAGGCGACCCGATGCCGGCAGCAACCTACTTTGGGAATGCGCCTGAGGAGGGACAAAACCGGGGATGTAGTGGGCCGAGCGAGATAGCGATCGTCGTTTCTAGGCGATCCTGGCGCGAAATTTCTTTGTGCAAAGCTGGGGATCGGCACACCGCTAATGCATTGCTCACTTCCTCCAAGCCTCCGCTAAGACACTCGTTTTCTGGCCGGTGAGGGAGACTTCTCAGGGTCCGCGACTTATCGTCCAAGTGATCTAATTCCGGGTGGCAAGCGACAATTCGTGGCGAAACCAAATACCTCAGTGCAGGTTGAAGGTGATTTCGATGGGCACGACGCTCGGAACCTTCCTGGGCGTTTGACGTGCGGCTGATGACATTGATTGCCGGTGCTAATCGCTGGAATTGTGGGGTCTGATGCTGCCTCCGGCCCTGTTGCGTGCGGCTGCGCGAGTCTCGGTCTTGCAATGCCGCGACACTTCGGAAGTGTTTCTGAAGGATCGGCCATCCCAGGAGTCGTCGTCCTCTGGAAGACGCCCGATGATGTGCCCCAGTTCGTGCAGCAATATCGTGATTTGCGCTTCCGGAGTGTCCCCGGTGTAACGAGAAACCGTCAGAACAAGATTTCCACTGGAAAGCGCAAATTTTCCCCCTGGGTCCAGTTGCATGATGAGCGAAGTACGATTGAAGAACGGTCCGTTGCCATTCAATTGGATGATAGCGTTTCGGCCCGCATTCTGAGTCGTTCTGGCCGCCCATGGATGTTTGAAGAGCTGCCCACGCTCGCGGTCTCTTACGCCGTAAACGTACGAAGTCCCGCCCGGCTCCAACTCGAATTGCACCGACCGGAACACTTCGACGGGGTCAGAATTAACTTCTTGGAACCATGCGGAGCACCCGTTTCCAGGTTGCAAAATCTCAAGAACCTGCTTTCGTGCTCGAGCGATCGCGTCACCCCGTTTACCCAGCGCTGACAATTCCAGCGCAACGCGCTCCTCGTTGTTTGACCTGCACTTCGAATAAGATTGACTCGGCGTATACAACAAACACGAGAGTACGGCGGCAGCAATCAATCTCCGACGCAACACAAAGGGTTGGTATCTCTTCCACCAGCCTGTTGCATATTTTCCCGAGGTCTTGGTGACGCCGTGTTTCCCCATGCACCGCGTGAGGTCCTCACCGTTCGTACCAACTCGGTTAAGTTTAGATGGGCCTTTGGGGAGAGCCCTGTACAACCCCAACTTTTCTCCAATCAAGACCACGGCGGCGTGAGCCGCGCCTCCCAGATTCCCAATAAACACGTTCAGTTTGTCTATGTTGACTGCCATTCTCATTGCCTTGGGTGCGCGATACTTCGCAGCCCTGTCCGTAAATTTACCGGTACGTCCGACGCATGGAATCGCGGCGTCGGCGTGAGACTGGATCTACTGGTCCCTACTTGAGATATCGGAAATGGAAGGGAAAAGACGACAAAGACTTGAGGGGGGTTGAAAGAGTGTGGCGAATGAGTTCTTAATTCGCCGAACTACTGGGCAGCGCGGGCGCGCAATAACCCCGGCCTAAGGCCGCTGCCAACTCAAAAGTTGTCGATCGCCCACACATTTGCCTCTGAACTCGTGCCCAAGATCGCGAGATGACGTCCGTCAGGCGACGGAAAGCCCCAAGTGTCGGTCGCCTGAGACTGCTGCCAGACGGGCTGGGTATCGCCATTAAGGTCAACATGCAGCAAGTTAGCCCCTCCTGGTTCCAAAGTTGACACAAACATACTTTGGGAATCATTTGCCCAGCTCAGATCTATGAGGTCGGAATGGCCCTTCGGCGTCATCGTTCTCGTTGGACCTCCACACAGCGGCACTAAGAGAATCTGATTCCCGTGCCCCTTCACGATGGCAATCTGCGAACCATCGGGAGAGAGTTGCCACGAGTAATCGAATCCAATGTCGGCGCTACTGCCCGCCTCGACAGGAATCCGCACCAGTTCCCTCCCCGGACCGTCGCGCGGGTCAAACGCCACAACCACCAGTTCGTTGTTGCCTGCAGACGGCCGCCCGAACACGCAAAGGTTGGCGGCTCTGTTTGTGCACCAAAACTGGACGAAGCCCTCGGTGTTAAATAACAGCTGCGGAACGCCACCCCTTAGACCAATGCGATAAAGTCCAATTTTGCGCGAGCCGATCGCCCGCCCCTCCAGAAGTATCCAGGCGCCATCCGGACTCAACCGAGCTACCAAGAAATTCGTGTCGCCGGCGGGCGTAATGAGTTGAGGAGCACTGCCCGGATTTAGCGGTTGCCGATAGATCAGCCAGTTTGACGCTCGCGGTGATGAATAAATCACCTCGCGAGAGTCTGGCGTCCATGCCAGGAGGAGATTGTAGTTGTCGTCGAGCGTCAGTCGGCGGGAATTGACGAGACGGCTTCCTTCGTCGGCGAGGTCCCCAACAAAAACCGCAGCGTGGTCATTGCCTCTCAGAAAAGCCAGTTGCTTTCCATCGGCTGTCGCGCTGAAGCTATAGACAGAAAATCCCGACCAATCCGTCAGCTGGCGTGCTTGGCCTTGCGGCGCTCCGTTCTTGCCGTCAACTCTCAATTCCCACAAATTATCGGACTCAGGCGAGCCGACTTCCGTATTTCGCGAATAGACGAATCGTCCCGACGAGAGCCAGGTGAACGCGCTCAAATGATTGTCTTCAAGGATAGTTGTTTTATCCGCACCACCGAGGTTACAACTCTGAACCATAATTTCTGTGTGGTCACCACCTTTATCACGCCTATATGTTGCGAAAGCAAGCCGGCCTCCTGTCGGCGACCAGGCGATACCTTTAAATATGGCCTGGTTTTCGGCTGTCAGTATCTTGTGAGGGGACTCCCCGTGCGAACCCATCACCCAAATCTCGCGCGCTCCAATGGCCCTACGCAGCCTTTGGTAGGCAATGTTGGAACCGTCAGGTGACACGCTCTCTCCTCCGAACATATCCTCAACTTCGGCAAGTTTCTGTGCCTCGCCTCCCAGTATCGGAATCGACCACACGGTGGGTGGCTTTCCGGGGACGCTGGCAGATGCTAGGAATCGTGTGGAGTCAGGGAACCAACTCCCAAATGCCCATGAAGCTTTCCCCGACTGGATGCCGGCAGGCAGCGTCAAACTTTGGACCCCGCTAGCGGCGACAAGCTGCAAGTGAATGCCTTGCTGGTCAGCGTACCCTAAATATTTGCCATCCGGAGAAATCGCAGCGTTGAACACGGGCGAATCCTGAGCGTTTGCCGTGAGCTTTCGCTGCTTGAACTGCAGCAGAGGCTCGGTACGACGGGGAAAGAACCAAGCAAAGATGGTAGTGCTGATCAGCGCCAGCGCTACAAGCAGCGCCGCGACTACAGTGCTCCGATGTCGGCGAATGAACTTGCCGGCGCGATAGGCGATTGCGTCCGGGAGGGCATTGATGGGCTCGCATCGCAAGTATCGTTGCAGATCGTCAGCAAATCCTTTTATCGAGGCGTAGCGCTCTCCCGGACTCTTCTTCAACGCCTTCGCAACAATCGTGTCGAGGTCGCCGCGCAACAAACGGATCAGCTTGTCTGGCGTCGTGGCGCGTCTCCCAGCATTCGTGACTGAGGCCTCTTCATTTGTCAGCGTTTGAGCCACAATCTCCGAAGGGCGCGGAGGCTCCCAGTCCAAGATTGCCTTCACCAGTCCCGCAGGTGTATGCGGACCTGCACCGGTGGGGTGCTGCCCCGTCAGCAACACATATAACAGCACGCCTGAGGTATAGACATCCGTTGCAACTGTCACAGCCTCGCCCTTCAATTGCTCGGGCGCAGCGTATTCGGGGGTCAGAGCTCTCCCGCCTTCGACCGTGAGCGGTGGCTCTCCGGTCTGCCCATCAGCTTGAAGCAGTTTGGCAATTCCAAAGTCGAGAAGCTTTACCTGGCCATCCGTTCGCACGAGGATATTCGAAGGCTTTAGGTCACGGTGCACGATAAGGTTGTCATGTGCCTGTGCTACGGCGCGCAAAGCATCGAGAAATAGCCGGATGCGCATCCTGACGTCGAGTCTGTTTTGATCGCAATAGCGGTCAATGTGGTCACCCTCAACGTACTCGAGTACCAAGAAGGGCTGGCCAGCTAGGGACACTCCTGCGTCAATCAGTTCCGCGATGTGCGGATGTGCCAGGCGACCCAGAATACGGCCTTCGCGTTTGAACCGTTCCTCGCCGCCCTTCCCCATCAGCGCGATATTGAGAACCTTCACCGCAACGCACCGCTCAAACCGCCCGTCGTTCCGTTTTGCCAGCCAGACGGTGCCCATTCCCCCATGGCCAATCTGCGAAACCAGGGTGTAAACGCCAAGGGTTTGGCCTGCTAAGCCAGCCCCTCCCGGCAATTCCAAAGCACTTACCTCGAGAAAACCTTCCTCAGACAGCATGCGATGCTCACGAAGCAGGATTTCCAGTTGACAGGCCAGAGTCGGGTTCTCGTTCTGGAGGGAAGAAAGCCAGGTCGAGCGCTCGTCCTCTGTCATTTCGAGAGCTTGGTCAAGATGCGGACTAAGGGCCTGCCATTGCTCGGGACTGAGCTTCGACATCTGTTCCTCAGAGTGGCAAATGCGCGCGAATACTACGATGGAGACAGATGCGCGCCTTTTCCCACCTTCTCTATACGGTACGTTCTGACAAGTTCTCCAAGGCAGCGATTTCGGCGAACGAAAACCCGCAGAAAAACTTCATGTCAACCAGTTCAGCGAGCTTAGGCTCAACCTTCGCAAGTTGATCCAGCGCATCTCTAATGGACGAGAGTTTCTTAGCGTCCACGGCATTCTCGCCAACATCGGTTCCGAGTGACGTAATCTCGAACGCGCCGCCGCGTCTGATGGCGTCGCGGCTCCGGGCGCGATCAACGACGATTCCGCGCCTCACGCGCGCGGCATACCCCATGAAGCGCGCTCTGTCAGGAAAAGACTGGCCTTCGCGTGCGGCAAATGTCGAGATAGGCTTCGTGCAGAAGGGTGGTAACACTCAGACTTGCTGGCGTCCCCCACCGAGCTAGCTCTCGTTTCGGCAGCCCATGCAGCTCAGAGTACAGACTGCTGAAAAGTGCATCCGCGGCTGCGCTATCGCCGTTTTCAGCTGCGCCGATGAGCGAGGAAATTGTCGACCCCACGCGGCACGCTCCAGCCGGCGAATCGCCCGGCGCTACCATCAGTGTCGCACATTCATCGGCAACAACCAAAGCATTCAGCTCCTCCACGAAATCGAAGAACACGCCATGGCTACGCGAAACTCAGGGCACTCCTCATGGGATCCACGCGCATTTTGTCGGAGACGCGTAAGCGTGAGGTGAGGGACGTCTTGACAACAGCCAATTCGTACCGTTTAGAGCGGCGATTCGGGCATTTGGTCGAAAATCTGAAGCATCGCCATCTGCCAGCGATGATCTCCTGCCAGCAGTTTCGATATTATTTTATCTCTCGGCGCGCGACCGGGCTAACTTACGCAAAGAACTTGGAGCGCTCCGTTGACTGTTGCTGCCTTGGTGAACGCCGCCCTTCTGGGCCCGCGGCAATTCAGCCGACTCTTCAGAGAGGAAACGGGGTAGTCCGCCTCAGCAATTCAACGCGTCGTTAAGTGCTTTGATCCAGTAAGCAGGCGGGCGATCCCAGGCCCGAGAGGTTGTTCTCAACACATCAGAACAGCCTTCCTTCAGCAGACTCCTCGGCGCATTGGTGTCTTTAAAAAGAACAAAACACGACGCTTTAGGTTGAACCTCAGCATCACGGTTCTCATCTTGACAGCCAGTAGTAGAGGTGTATCCTTTCTCTTGAGCCTCACGAGGAAGGCATCTATGGCGGATAAGCCGACTGATCTCGTCCAAGGTACTCTGGACATGCTCATTCTGAAAACACTGGCCCTCGAACCCATGCACGGATATGGGATCGCCGTCCGGCTCGAACAGATGAGCAAAGGCGTTTTCCGCCTCAATGCAGGTTCCTTGTTTGTCGCCTTTCAGCGGCTGCAACGGGCGGGGCTGATCAGCAGCGAATGGAAAGCCACCGAAGGCAAGTGGCGGCAATCGCCAGAATCTTGGAGGCGTCGTAAGCGAATCATGGCATTGCTGCGCAGCGTGGCGGACGGGCTCCGATCGCTGTTCCGAAAAGAGCAGTTCACCCAGGAGCTGGACGAAGAACTAAATGGCTTCCTGGAGATGGCAGCCGATGAGAAGGTGAA
>Ga0207144_1037_pt1 | contig 29907 bp, 36 predicted proteins | sample Alteio_BWMinHeat_FD_153583 | JGI IMG/M metagenome (GOLD analysis project Ga0207144, IMG submission 153583) | Enriched cells from forest soil in Barre Woods Harvard Forest LTER site, Petersham, Massachusetts, United States -... | ecosystem: Environmental > Terrestrial > Soil > Temperate forest >...
AGCTACTAGAACAGTTGTCGGTTGCCGGCGGCCGGTTGCCATTAGAAGGCAAGAGCTCGGGCGAGAAAAAAATTAGATAGCCCGATCTATCGCCTGTCTATCGCTTCCACAGAGATGGGCGCGTAGACGATTTTGGGGCACTATTATCTGCGGCCGGAGTCGCTGCCGGCGAACGATTACCCGCGGAGGCTGCGGCGGCCGGTGCGTCCGGCTGTGGAACGGTAGGCATTGGGATCGTATCGGCTGCGGGCTGCTGGGCGAGGGTTGTTGCAAATAAAGACGCAGCCGTGCGAATTTTGCGCTCTTCCTCGCGTTTTCGGGTGCGCCACTCGTCCAGGCGGGTTTTTTCGCTGGCGATCTCTTTCTCATTGGCCTGAATCAGCAAGCGGAGCTGTTCGGTCAGGCGGTCGATTTCAGCCTGGGTCTCCTGGCTCTGCTGCGCCTTTCCAGTTTTGTAATTCTGGAATATCTGGAGCTGGCGTGCTTCGTAGTCATTCAGCACACGCTCGCGCCGTGCGGCGTCCTCGGTCACCTCATTGACCTGTATATTGCTGGCCTCGAGCGTCAGCAAGACCGCCGCTCGCTTGGCGTCGGGAGTAAGCTCTCGAATGTGCACACTGCTCAGCATCTCCGCAACCTTCAGGATAGAGAAGCCATGCGGCGGCACGCGAACACCAGCTTGTGCGTAGACCTCAGAGATGCTTGGGGTTTGGATGGTTGGCGGCGCGGCCTGCCCGGCCGACCGTTCCGTTTTTGGGGCTGGTTCAACCGCTTCAGCAGGAACGTCTTCCTGCGGAAGCAGATCGTGTACACTTTCCTGCGAGTCTTGTTCGTGTATCATGGCGAGTTCTAATATAGACGGGTCATCCGAATCTGCAACAGCCTGTAAAAATTAGGGGGTCGTAATGCTCATATTACACCCTTTTCGGGAACTTAGCCTACTTTAGCTTCGCAGGCATCTTTGCGCACAACAGAGTGTAAAGGACGTCCTGAGAATGCTTTACTTTAGCTCTTCTTATACTTCCAGGCTGCGTCGAGCATTTCCTTATTATAAGGTTGCGGCACGATGCCTTCGGCGGCGTAAAGATACAGCGCGCCTTTGAAAACCAGGCCGGCAACGTTCATCAGGTAACTCCAGGCAATCAGGCCCAGCACCCAGACGGCCGCCGCAATGCCGATGATCCAGAAATTGTTCGCCTGGATGGAGACGAACACGGCGCCACCCAACAGCACCAGTGAAGCGAGCATGATGATCAGGTTGCCGAAGGCCATGCCGGCGTATCCGATGAGGGCCTCGCCCCAGGTGCGTTTCAGCATGGCGGCCGATTTCCGCAACATGGCCACCGGGTTCACGCTCGGGTCGCGCACGATAATCGGAATCACGAAGACAGAGGCGATGCTCCAGGTGATGCCGATCAGGCGGGCGATGATCCGGCCCACGAGATCGAGCCGCCGCTCGATGGTTTTGATGATCAGGCCAACCAATCCGGCGAACAGGGTCCACATGAAGATGGCCTGAAAGCGGGAGCAGGCGAACTTGAGGCCGCGGCTGATGGAAACAGGTTTTCCCGTCAGCGCTGCGAGAATTTCGTTATAGAAAGCCACGTTGAAGAATGTGGCAAGAAACATAGAAACGAAATAAAGAAAGACCAGATAAGCGATCGCTGTGGGCGAATAGGTGAAAGTAGTCTCTGACGAGTCGGTGGCATGCGGTGACACCCGGAAAAACGTGGCGCCAATCGCCTGCCAGTGATCGAGGGATGTATAGGAATGACCGGTCGGCCACAGCGCCGCGGGCGCCGCGAAGAAAAGAATGATGACCAACGTGAGCACGGAGATGACAACCGGGAAAAGCAGCAACTGTTTGTTCCGCGTAATGACGGAGATGGAACTCTTGAATAACAGCCAACTACGTTGAAATTTGCCCATGACATTTTCCTCCGGACTGCTGTGCCGATTATTTTAGGGCATCACGGACCTCTTGAATAGATTTGTTTTTCCAAAAGCGGGTGAGGTTTTCCAGTGTGGTCAGCGAACGGCTGTGCATGCGGTCTATATAAATAGTTCCGTTCAGGTGGTCTATTTCATGCTGAAGGATGCGGGCGTACCATCCGGAGGCTTCGATTACGCGGGGTGTCCCTTTTTCGTCCAGGCATTCCACGCGTACAGTGCGAGAACGCGGCACGAGAGCGCAGAAGCCGGCAAGACTAAGACATCCTTCGAAGAACTCAACTGGCGCGCCGGATGTGGAGACGATCTTGGGATTGATGATCACGTGGAACGGAACCGGTTTTCGTTCGCGCTCGAGGAGCTGTTCGGCGGAGACATCTTTGGAATACTCGGCGCGATCCTCGATCACGGCAAGCTGCAGTGACATCCCCACCTGGGGCGCGGCGAGGCCGACGCCGGGCGCATCGCGCATGGTCTCTTTCATATGCTCGATGAATTGCTGGATGTTGGCACTAAGAATTTCCTCGGCAGACAATGGCCTGGCCTGCTGGCGAAGAACCGGGTCTCCGGCTTGAACGATCTTTAGGCGCATAGGATTATCGCCAGCTTCTGGCTGTAATTAGGTTATCAACAATTCAAGAATAGTTTTGCTGCATGAGCGAGCTCTGCAGATTTGGAATTAGATTCAGCAAATCTTCATTTTAGTTCGGTACTCTAATCAGATTTGAGAAAGCGCCCGGTTTTCACTTCGAGTGACTTAACAAAAAATTACAGTTCAAGCCCGCTTGGTTAAGTTAAAACGTTATGGAAGGCCACAGAGTTTATTTTGCCCTGTGAAACTTTATTAATCTAAAAAAGTAGAACAAATTAAAGCGAAATACGTCTTATAAAATACAAGCAGATTGATCAGAGGTCATTCGTGGTGGGGAGTGATTTCAGAGCGGCTCCAGGTTGCAAGCTCCAAACCTACAGTAAATCAGGCATGCTGTAAGTGCGAAAAACGCTCTCAATGAAACTTGGGGTAAGTGTTTTTGAGGTACGGCGAAGCTGGTTTCCTGCAATCGCGCCATTTTTTACAGAAAACGCGTAAGTTTCGCAGCAGTTAGCAGCAGTTATACGTCCAAGGTAGTGTGGTTTTTTGGGAATTTGAGGGAATGGGAAGTCACGGAGTAAAGGTTCAATGAACCGCATATTAATGAAGCGCATATTAAAGAAATCAGGATTGCTGGTCTGGGGTGCTGCTGTTCTTGTTTTGGGAATCTTCAGCGGCGTTAGTTACGGCCAGACGCAGCCGGCTCCGGCGGCACAAGCTGCACCGGCAAAGCAGATTGGCGCAGTGAAAGCCATTGCGGGAAATACTCTCACGCTGAAAAGTGACTCCGGTCCTGAATTCCAGGTTTTGGTGCAGGACTCCACGCGCATCGTGCGCATCGCCCCCGGACAAACCAGCCTGAAAGATGCGACCACAATACAACTCTCAGACCTGCAGGTCGGGGACAGAATCCTGGCACGCGGCAATCAGGGAGACAATGCGCAGTCTATAGCGGCGGCCCTTGTGGTGGTCATGAAACAAGCCGACGTTTCCCAAAAGCAGGAGCATGAACGGGAAGACTGGCAGAAACGCGGAACGGGCGGGATCGTTACGGCGGTCGACCCTGCCAGCGGAATCGTTACCGTTTCGATTGCACCGAGCTACAACGTTGCCCTAAAAACTTCGAAGGACACGCACTATCTCCGCTATGCGGCGGATTCGGTGAAGTTCAGCGACGCCACGCCCGGAACCTTCGACCAGATCAAAATCGGAGACCAGCTTCGCGCGCGGGGAACGAAGAGTGCCGATAGCAAAGAATTTGCCGCCGATGAGATCATTTCAGGCGCATTCAGAAACATAGCCGGTACCATACTCTCGATTGACGCCAGCAACAACACCATCAGCGTCATGGACCTGTTAAAGAAGAAAGCGGTCACCGTGAAGTTCGCGGCTGATTCCCAGTTACGAAAACTGCCTCCGCAGGCAGCGCAGAGAATCGCGATGATGCTCAAGGGAATTCCTTCTCAGGGCGGAGTCCCTCCTTCGGGAGGAACTCCTCAGCCCGGTGCTCCCTCATCCGGTAACGCAGCAACAAGCCCAGCGAGCGGGCAGACGAGTGGACCACGAGCTCAAGCTGCCGGTGGAGGTGAGCGGCCAGGGGGAACTGGGGGACGTCCGCCTGAGTTCCAACAAATCCTGGGCCGGCTTCCAACGGTAACGCTTGCTGATTTGCAGAAGGGCGACGCGGTAATGATTGTCTCAACCCAGGGCGCAGATACGGCCGAGGCCAGGGCGATCACGTTGTTAAGCGGAGTCGAGCCCATTCTCACGGCATCGCCGAGTGGGGGCGCGACCGCCGCGGTGCTATCTGCGTGGAACATGTCCGGGGGCGGAGACGCGCAATAGAAGTTTCGAGTTTGTATATAGGACTGATTGGAAGGCTCAAAAAGTTTCGCACTGCTGTTCAGGTAAACAGTAATTAAAAGACTGCTCTAAAGGTCATGGGGTGATTTTTTTATGGGGTCCAAAAGCTGGGCATTATCACGATCTATCTTCCTTCTTATACTTCTTATTCTGCTGTTCACGAATTATTTGTTTGGGCAAACTCCTTCCGGGACCCTGCGTGGGCAGGTGAGTGACCCTTCGGGCGCCGTGGTGCAGTCCGCTACCGTAACGGCCAAGAGCGAGTCCGGGCAAGCAACGACTACGAAGACAGGCAAGTTGGGGACCTACGAAATCAAGGGGCTCGCGCCGGGCAAGTACACAGTCAGCGCCGCCGCTAAAGGTTTTGCGGTGTCCGCGAATGATGTGGAAGTGGTCGCGGGGAAAGAGCAGAAGCTCGATGTTCATCTGGAGATTGCAGTCGAGCAACAGCAAGTCGCCGTGGAAGAGACCCAGACCAAGGTAGACATTGGCTCGGAAAATAATGCCAGTGCGGTGGTCATCAAAGGAAAAGATCTGGAAGCTCTCTCCGACGATCCTGACGAACTGGCATCGGAACTGCAGGCGCTGGCCGGGCCAGCGGCGGGACCCAATGGCGGCCAGATGTATATTGATGGTTTCAGCGGCGGCACGCTTCCGCCTAAAGCGTCAATCCGTGAGATCAGGGTGAATCAAAACCCCTTCTCGGCACAGTATGACCGGCTCGGTTATGGCCGCATTGAAATCTTCACCAAACCGGGAACAGAACAATTCCACGGTCAGCTTATGTTTCGAGCCAATGATGCGATCTTTAACGCGCGCAACCCCTTCGTGGGAACCCAGAAGGCCCCTTATCAGGCACAGCAAATCGAAGGGAATATTGGCGGTCCTATCAATAAGAAGGGTTCTTTCTTTTTAAACGTTGAGCGGCGCAATAACCGCGACAGCAACGTGATCAATGCAACCATTCTCGACCCAAGCTTCAACTCTGTTCCATTGAGTCAGTCATTCCCCAATCCCCGGACCTCGATTGAAATCTCCCCACGCTTCGACTATCAGATCACAGCCAGCAACACCCTCACTTCCCGTTTTGAATTCAACCAGGACAAGGTCAAGAATGACGGCGTCGGAGGGCTTACTCTGCCTCGTGAAGCCTACAACTCGCACAGCTCTGAGCGGAACTTGCAGGTAAGCGATACCCAGATCCTGAATCCCAGAATGGTCAACGAGACCCGCTTTCAATATGTGCGGAGCACCAACTCCCAGAACGCACTAAACTTTCTGCCACAAATTTCAGTCCCAGGGGCTTTTACCGATGGCGGCAACCCAATCGGTTTCAGTTCGACGACACAAGACCACTATGAACTGCAGAATTACACTTCCATGGCCCTGGGCAACCACTTTGTGCGGTTCGGAGGAAGATTGCGGACAACTGCTGAGACCGACAATCTGGGCCAGAATTTTAACGGCACGTTTAGCTTTTCATCTCTTGACTCTTACCAGCGAACACAACGGGTGTTGGCACAAAACTTAACGCTGGCGCAGTTTCGCGCTGCAAACCCAAACGGCCCGGAGATCGGGCCGAACCAGTTTTCCATCAGCGCCGGCCAGCGCATTACCTCCAACACCATTGTTGACGCCGGGCTTTACGCCGAGGAAGACTGGAAGATTCGTCCCGACGTGATGCTCAGCTATGGCCTGCGTTATGAAACCCAGAATGATATTCATGACCACGCCGATTTCGCTCCGCGCATCGGTGTCGCCTGGGCTCCAGGAGGCACGAAGAACGCATCGCCGAAAACCGTACTTCGGGCGGGCTTCGGCCTTTTCTATGATCGCTTTGGACAGAACCTCGTGCTCCAGGCTCAACGGTTGAACGGCATCGTCCAGCAGCAGTTTGTTCTGGGAATCCCACCTTCTTCGCCCGGTGCCCTGGATTTTTACCCCAACATTCCTGCCATCAGCACACTTAATCAGCAATTCGTAGCCATACGCCAGATTGATAGTAAGTTGCGGTCGCCCTATGTCATGCAGTCTGCGTTAGCTCTCGAAAGGCAGTTGACGAAGATCGCCAACGTGAGCGTTACCTATCTCCACTCTCGTGGGGTTCACCAGCTTCTTTCGCGCAATGTCAATGCCATCAATCCCTCGACGGGCACGCAACTGTTTCCCGGCGCCGGCAACATCTATCAATATCAGTCGGAGGGGATTTTCGAGCAGAACCAACTCATTACCAACTTCAACGTGCGTGGCAAAAAGCTCTCGATCTTCGGCTTCTACATGTTGAACTACGCGAACGGGAATACTTCCGGTGCTTCCAGCTTTCCTGTAAATCAATACAATCTGGCAGCAGACTACGGGCGTTTATCTTATGACATTCGCCACCGTCTCTTCCTTGCCGGATCGCTGAACATGCCCTACGGATTTCGCCTTAACCCGTTCATGGTCGTCAACTCCGGCCAACCTTTCAATATCACCGCCGGGAGAGATTTCAACGGCGATTCCATCGTGAACGACAGGCCCACCTTCGCTACGAATCCTGCGCAGCTACAAGATGTTGTGGTATCGCGCTGGGGAAGCTTTGATAAAAATCCGCAACCTGGCGAAAAAACTATTCCGATCAATTTCGGCACTGGCCCGGCCCGGGTTACGCTAAACGTGCGCCTCAGCAAAACCTTTGGCCTCGGCGGACCAGCCAATTCGGCGCAATCAGGTGGTCCTCGTGGTAGTGGTGGTCCAGGCGGTGGCGGACGTCCGGGTGGAGGCGAAGGCCGTGGTGGCGGCGGTGGCGGCGAAGGTATGGGGCGCGGCGGCTTCGGAGGCGGTGGCGGCGGGAACAGCGAGCAGCGTTACAATCTGACATTCGCGATCGGCGCAACCAATCTATTGAACCATGCGAACCTTGGCCAGCCCATCGGTACCATCACATCTTCAAGGTTTGGCCTATCGAACGGTTTAGCGGGGCGTCCCTTTTCGTCGAATACCTCTTCAAACCGCGGCGTAGATTTGCAGATGAACTTCTCCTTCTAGTGGATCGGTTCTCAGTGTGAGAAAAAAACGGTGGGCCATAGCGCCCACCGTTTTCCGTTTTAGAACCGATTGCTTCTTGCGGTTTACTTACTGGATATTGAAATTACATACTGTTAACGTGTCCGCTGCCGCTGTAGTGCCCACAAAGACTCCGTAGTTATTGAGGCTGGTCACCGTGTTCTGTTCGGTGCGGAAGTGGAAATTGCTGCCGATGGTCAACTCCGATCCTCCCGGCGGAGTTACAAAGACGGAGTAGGTGTGCACGGGGACGTTGACCACCAAACGGAAATGATACGTATTTCCGCCGGAGTACGGGATGGCCGGTGTGGGTCCGGCATAACTTCCACCATCACGCGCCAAAATCACGCCCTGCGTGCCGTTAAAGGCCACCAGGTTGGCGAATGCGCTGTAGGCAGTCCCAGCCCCATGTGAGAGTGCGACCACGCTGTTCATGTTGTTATGCGCAGGCGTGGCATCAAAGGTGGTGGTAAATGTTCCTGTCTGCGAAGCAAATGTGGTGTTCACCCATCCTGCTCCGCCTACTGCCTTCGGACATGTACTGACTACAGGATTGACCACGAGCACCACGTTCGCAGTGTGGGAGAGGCTACCGCTGGTTCCCATAATGGTCAGGGTAAAGGTGCCGGTTGAAGCCGAGATGGTTGTCGAAACATTCAGCATAGAAGCGCCGGAACCACTCACCGATGTCGGAGTAAGACTGGCTGTGACTCCTGCCGACTGGCCGGTCACCGTGAGGGCAACGTTTCCGTTGAACCCATTCACCGCGCCGACCGTCGCCGTATAGCTGGTGCTGCCGCCTACGGTTACAGTTTGCGAACCCGGCGAAGCTTTCAGCGTAAAGTCCGGCTGCAACGGCTGGTTGACAATCAAGGTGACGTTGGTCGAGTGTGACAAATTGCCGCTTGTTCCCGTAATGGTCAGAGTGTAAGTGCCGGCCGGAGTTGTGCTGGAAGTGGAGATGCCTAACGTGGAAGAACCGGAACCGCCTGGAACAGGATTCGGGCTGAAGCTGGAGCTTGCACCCGCCGGCAATCCGCCCACACTCAACGTCACAGCGCTGCTAAACCCGTTTGAAGGTGTCACGGTGGTTGTGTAAGTGGTGCTGTTCCCGGCCACCACGGTCTGCGAACTGGGCGATGCCCCCAGCGAAAAGTCAGGAGAAGGAGGCGCTAACAATCCATACACGCACAGCTGGCCGGTGCCGGTGTTGGCAGTGCCGAAGCTGGACAGATACACCTTGCCATTGGCAATGGTGGGCGGAGCCATCTTAGAGTAGTTGTTGCAATTGTCGTGGGCACTGTTTTGCAACGAGTTCCACAGCTCGTTGTTGATATTGTCGGCGTTAAATGCATGCAGCACGCCGGGCCGCGATGAGTGCCAGGCATCGCCACTAGCCATGATAGCCGCCCACACGATTCCGTTGGCATTCCCATTTGCGGAAATTGAGAGCATGCCACCGGGATGACCGGTGTTGGCCGTGGGCTGGATCATGAAGGGCGTAGTGTTGAATGTGCTGCCGTTGAATTTGTAGACCTTGAAGCGATCAGCCTGCGGCCACATGTAGAGCATGGGGCCGTTCACGGCACTATTCCAGAACGCGAGGCTGTGCAGATGTTGCTTGTTGAAAGTGCCGGTCTGGAAGCTCTGAACGATCTGGTTGTCGTCACTGGGATGCACGTGGCCGAAATTGTTGGTATCTACGACATACAATTTCGCCCCCTTGCCGCCGCCGATCAGAAGATTTGTGCCGGGAAGCAGCATGGGCCCACCGGAATTAACGTCCGCATCGGCGCCATCCAGCGTGGCATGGTCGTGTGGCGTGAACCAATCGAGCAAGTGCAAACTGCCGGGGCTCAACTTCATGAAAGTTTCGCTGAAATTGTTGACCCCATCCCATGTGCCATTGCTGGTAATCACATAGATGTTCCCGTTGACGTCCACAGCCGGCCCCGTGCCCGAATGCCAGATGCTGTCGCCGTTGCCCGAGGTCGAGGTGTTGAAGGCCCCCACTTGCTGTAGCGTGCTGGCGTTGTAAGCGAGAAGGAATCCGTGGTAAGTGCCTTGGTCGCAGTGTGACGAATAACCGATGTACACCACCCCGTTGGAGAGCAGCAACGCTGGCCGCTGATTTTCCTGCGATGCATTAAAGCCAGAGGCCGCGATAGTCACCGGACTGCCTGAGCGTTCGATTCCGGTAGCGATATCCAGAGCGTGCAGTCGTTGCGTCGTGCCGCTCAGCGAAACCACGTAGAGGGTGTCGGTGTTGCCATCAATCACCGGGGTGCCGGTGACGCCGATATTGCCATTGATATCGGTGCAGCGGAAATGATTGGCCACTGGTGCGCCGAAATTGACGTGCCAATACGGAGCGGTGACGCTGGGGTCGTCGGCATCGAAAGCATAAACGCTATTGTGCATGGTGGTGACATAAACCACGTTGTGGGTGCCCGCGGCAATGCTGACATTGGTGGCAACCAGCGGCTGGCCATAAACCTGGTCGTCCACCACGCGCTTGAACAGCATGCCGAACTGGTTTACGTTCACGTTGGCATGCGTGAGAATGGTTTCATTGAGGTTGGCGCCGGTGCGTCCGTTGTCGTTGTGCTGCGTCAGGACATTCACCTGGGCAAAAGCCGGCAGCGCCAGCAAAAGTACGGCCGTTACTATGGTCCATCGGCGACAGGGGAGGGCATGGCTAGCAGAGAATCCTGTATTCATTGGATCAATCTCCTCACAAGGAATCGTGATGATTGTGCAGTATCGTGGTCGAGCAGCGCAGGGTGCGGGCAAGCGCCAATGGTGATGGTCAATACAAACTTCAAGCCGCTTTCAGTTTGCTGATATCAGCAAGCTCGTAAACGTTTACACGAATTTGGCCGTTTGTGTCAAAGCAAAACCTCTAAACAATGTCTTTGAAAAAACTCAATAGGGCGGGATGGGTCTTGATCGCTGGACTACAGGCTTCGGGAACGGCAGGATGAAAAATGCCTAATCCTGACCACAATTGCCTGTGACTCGTGCTCTGTGGCACTATTGAGTCCGCTTTTCATCTATCACGCATGTTCCGGAAAAACTCGACATGAAATCAAAGCTAATCTTATTGGCATTTGTCTGCGGCATTGTGCTGGCGCTCGACGCGACGCCGGCCTGGTGCGCTTCTGAAGCGCAGAAGTCCACGGTGAATGATTCGCCTCAATCGGTGCGCGATCTGCGCGTTATCCGCAAGGGTGATAAGGTAACGCTGACCTGGAACCAGCCGCGCGATATTCGTGACGGCACGTCGTCGGGGCAGCGCCATGTGAGCACAGCCAAGATATGCCGCGATGTTTCTTCGTCTCCACAAGTTTCCAATTCGGCGACGGGGAATTCGACTAACACTTGTATGCAAGCGGTGGGCGAAGTTGACGTTGACAAATCCGCGGGCGCGAAGGTAGAGACAGAAAAATCGGATAGCAGCATTGCGCTCCGGTTCATCGACACGCTGCCAGAAGACCTGCTGAGTGCAACCCCACTACAGTTTGCAATCTACCGGGTTGAGATGCGTGACAAGCAGGGGCACAGCGCGGGGATTTCCAGCCCAGTTTCGGTTTCGCTCGTGCCCACGGTGCCGGCGAAAGGCCTGCATTTCTCGCTCGATGTGCATGGTGTGTACCTGATATGGGATGCGGACATGGGAGATCATCCGGCCTCGGTGCAGTTTGATTACCGTATCTACCGGCTGGAAAAAGATTCCCGCAAGAGAGTTGCCGTTCCATTCTTGCGTGCAATTCTTCACCAGCGCGATGGCGAGCGATGGAGCGGAGTAGATACGAGCATCGAGTGGGGAAAAACGTATACCTATTGGGTCATGCCGGTGACCAGAGCGTATTCGGAAGGCCACCAACTCATTGCTGAAATCGAAGGAGAAGATTCCGCCCCGGTTCCAGTCGTGGCCCATGATGTCTTCCCGCCGGCTACGCCCGAGGGATTGCTGGCGTTGGCCAGTGAAATTCCTACAAGAAAGTTTGTTGACCTGATGTGGGCGCCTAACGCAGAGAAAGACCTCGCGGGATACAACGTTTACCGTCGCGAAAAAGGCGAAAAATTGGCGCGCATCAATTCTGATCCAATCACAATGCTTTCATTTCAAGACACCAGCGTGGTAGCTGGCCATAAGTACTTCTACGCGATATCGGCGATTGACCTGCGCGGCAACGAAAGCAGCAAGACGGAGGAGAGTACTGAGGTGTCGCAGTAATGGAGCAGCGCTCAGCCGTCAGTTCGTAGTTTCCTATGTTGGGAAGTGGAAGTATACATCCTGCAGCGAGGCGATTGGCACACCATCACGGGTTGCCGGTTTGAAGCGCCAATCTGCCAGCGCTCGAAGCACGAGCTCATCAATATTAGGTCCCATGCTTTGCAGCACCTTGGTTTGCACGATCTTGCCTTGTTCATCAATGGCAATCTCGACGATGACATTGCCTTCCTGATGGTTCGGTAGCTCAGTAAGCCTTGCCTTGGGATACGGGCCATAGACAGGCAGCGCAGGACGAATCTCCGATCCCGACAACTCGCCATCAGGAGAGGTCCCGTACGTCTGGCCTGCCGGTGGAGCGGCAGAAGAGCTGTTCTCTGCCGTCTGGCTGGCGTTTCCCTCAGCGGGAACCTGGGGAGCATAAGAGCGGGCCTTCGACCGTGCTGGACTATTTAAATGGAGCTGGGCCGATTGAGAAGATGAATCTGACCTGGAGACGGTACGCTCGGCACTGGCTTCTCCGTCGTAGTGAGAATAAATGATTGACGTAGTTGTGCCGTTGCGTCCTGCGCGTACTTCCTTCACTTTTACGAAAGTAGGCGCCGGAGGGTGGACCACCAGCCACAAAATCAACACATGGAGCAACACGGAGGCAGAAATCCAGTATCGCCTGCCTTTTGAAGAAGGGCTTGGGGCGGAGGTGAACAGCGGTGATTCCTGGCGCTGACTTTCTTCCATACCAGTTATGCTTCCATATTAGTTAATATGTGTAACCCTTACTTCGAGAATGCTACCTGCTGCTTTTCAATGTTTCATTCAACGTTTCATTCAGCAAGGCGGCTAACCGCAAGCCGGCCAGCGCCAGTCTCTCATCCAACATGCCAATGTTGGCTTTGTAATAAGCTTCATCCACGGAGGCCCCGTTTTCCAGGAAGGCCTGCTGCGCGTCGTGAAAAGATTCGTTCGCCCAATCCTGCGGCGTTCCGCCGACTTTGGCCTGCAAGTTTTTGGACGCAATCAGTTGCTCGAGGTAAGCAACATAATCAGCCTCAGAGCGGCCGGTATGCTCGATGAGGTCAATATCCCAGACAAAGTGAAGATTGCAGGGCCAGTCGCCACACTGAGTCGAGCCAAATTCGGTTACGTGAATATCATTTCCTCCGCGCGCTTCGCCGATGGCGTGAAAAGGTTGGTGAACGTCTCCAATAAAGTGGACCAGAAACTTCAATGCCTCTACGCGGTCGGATTGCGGCGCGTTTTTGTTGGCCAGGGTTTGCCGGAACATGTCAATTCGGTCAACCACGCAGTTATGGTGATCGTCTTTGGTGTAAGGACGGGTATCATTCGGTTGATAACAGTCACGCGCCTGAGAGAACCCGCTCGAATCCTTGGGAATATCAACAAAGTGCCAGCCATAGGTCTCGCGGCGCTGGCCTTTGATATCGTCCGCCCAGTTGGCGACATCGGCGAGATTCGTATTGCCGAGCAACAGCAGGACTTGTTGCCGGGCCGGGTCGGTGAGGTGAGCCTGAGCAATGGCTCCTACAATGCGGTGTCCCTTGGGGCCCCAGGCAAATAACTGAAGCGACGAGAGCGTAAGCAGAGCGAGAATAGCAGCAAACTTTTTCATAAACTTTTCTGGATACATGATATGCGATGGTATCAGGGTTATGCACATCGCTTCTATGCTATGCAGAATAATATGTTAGATAAGTTCCCGCTGAGAATGAAAAATAAGACGGACAGTCGGCGGCATGCATTTTCATTGTATTACTTCGGTAACTTGAGGTTCGTGAGATGGCAATGATAGATTTCAAAACAGATTCCAATCCCCCCGCAGCGAATCGGTGCTGAAGTTGTCAGGAGAGCGCTGAAATGCCGGGCTAGACAAAATCGGGGGCGAGTCCAGCACTGAGTCCCACAGTTCATGTTTCAACGCAGACGCGGCCTGTTTCTGGCAGCGGTGGGGGCACTGTTTTGCGCGCGCCATTTGATTTAGACTTGAAGTTCCAGATAAGAATCAGCAACCGCCCTTATTTATGAAACTCAATTGCCTCATTCTCTGCGACGAACTCAAATCACTCTCGGTCTTGACGGCTGCCTTAGAGAAATGCGAGATCAGCCGGCAGATATGCACGGAGGTCGCTGAAGCCAAACATTTGCTGAAGACCTCTCGCGTCAACGGGGTGATTATAGACTGCGACGATTTGGAATCGGGCAAACAGTTCCTTCTGGATGTTCGTCAGGGCAAATCCAACCGCTCTGCCGTGAGCTTTGCCATTGTAAACGGCGAAACCAGCGTGCGTGATGCCTATGCCATGGGTGCAAATTTCGTTCTTGAAAAACCTCTTTCCCCTGATCTGCTGCTGCGAATGTTGAAAGCGGGAGTGGGATCCATGCTGGCCATGGAACGGCGCTCGTTTCGCCAGGTTTTGGACGTCGAGGCAACGGTCAAGAGCGAAACCGGGACACATCGCCTTCGTGCTTATAACATCAGTGAAAGCGGTATCGGATTGAAGAACGTTGACGGGTGTTTAAAACCGCACCAACTGGTTACATTGACTTTTCGGCTGCCGGAGGAAGACACCAGGATGGAATGTAAAGGTGAGGTCGTCTGGGTCCGTGATTCCGGAGACGCCGGATTAAAGCTCACACAGCTTCCAACATCGTGCGCCGAGAAGCTTCAAGTCTGGTTACACCGGGAATTTGACCAGCGCATGACAGGCTTATCGCCGGCATCCGCAAGAACGCGCAAATGATAGCTGCCAGACTGTAACATCTACTGGACGTTCTCGAGTCTTGGCCTGCGCCCCTCAATTACCGCTTTGACTTTCTCAAGAAGTTCTAGCTTTACCAGCCGCGGGTGTAGCCACACTGAACTCTGAACCAATCCTCCTCCCATGCCTCCGGACACTCCACTCCCCAGAGGCAGGCGTTCGTAGAACAGATGTGCTGAAGAGGGATCACTCCACTTGAGTGCATCGAGGTCTTGCAGTAATTGCTGAAGAGATTCCTCACTACATCTGACTATCGAAACAGGACAAACAACATAGATTTGCCCTCCTTCATCACCTTCGAGAATGACTATCCCCTGGGGATCTTGTTGTGCTTCTTTAAGCGACTTGAACGAGACGTATTGCTGCCCAGTACTCTCGGCCTCCATCTTTCGCAATCCGGATTCATGACTCAACAGGATTTCTGGCTTAAATAACTTCTTCTTCATTGATCAACTTTGTGTTCCTTTGTGCCCTTTGTGGTAAGACGTATCTTTGACCTCGGAGTAGCGAAAACAGCTCACCAGATGATCGTTCACCATGCCCGTCGCCTGCATGAAGGCATAACAAACCGTGGGGCCGGCGAAAGTGAAACCCCGTTTTACCAGGTCTTTGCTCATCTTTGTGGATTCGATGGTCTGAGCGGGAAGCTTTCCGCCGGCTCGCCATGAATTCCTGATCGGCTGCCCGCCGACAAACTGCCAGATGTAGGCGTCGAAACTGCCAAATTCCTTTTGCACTTGCAGGAACGCCTTTGCGTTGCGGACCGCGGCGCTTGATCTTCAAGCGATTGCGAACGATACCAGGGTTCGCAAGCAGTCGAGACAGCTTTTCAGCTCCATACCTGGCCACCTTCCGTGGGTCAAAACTGCTGAATGCCTTGCGATAGGCTTCGCGCTTAGCCAGAATCGTGGACCAGCTCAGACCCGCCTGCGCCCCTTCCAGAATCAGAAATTCAAACAGTACGCGGTCGTCATGTTGCGGGACGCCCCACTCTGTGTCGTGATAAGCGATCATGGCTTCTGTAGTTGCCCAACTGCATCGGCTGGTTGGTTTCATTCGATCCTCTATTGTTAACCTGTCATGTAATGCTATCGCGACTGGGATACGGAACGTAAGGGGTGACCTAGCAGCAAGGCATGATTTCTTCTGCGATTGGCGCAAATGGCTGGAAAGAAAATTGATTTATTCCCCGGCATCTATTCAGCTCTAACAGTGGTATCACCGTGATATCAAAACCGTGATTTCCTGGGAACTGTATGCCATCATTGTGCTGGAGGAGTGTTTTTACGGCGACTCATTAGAACGAACAGCATTCAAGAATGCGGGGACGTGTGCCCTCAAGGTTCTTTGAAAATTTGTTACGGGTAGATCGAACGCGCAGCAGAATGCTGGCTGAGTACCACTTTTACCTGCTCAGCTGGTCCCCACCCCAGACATCAACTTTCACCGCTAGATATGCGGCGATCAGCGCTGTTTCTAGGGTTTCACCCATTAGCAGCAAGTACCCCACCCCCCACCTACTGGGCCAAGGGCGAACCCTTAGAGGCGTCACTCACGGCGTTTGCCGCTCCCGGGCACAGAATGGAGCTGTCACCTATTCACCTACTCAGAGTCGCGAACTTTTTACAGGTTGGGCAGCTTCATGGTTCCATGGTGCTTGCGCTCCTGGATATGGTCCCAAACGAGCTGATCTGCTACCCAGGAGGCCTGCTTTTTGACCAACTCGGCGTTCTGAAAGTCCGGACCATTGCGGATGGCAAAGCGTTGGCCGCAATTGCCGCACACGATCGTCTCCGCCATAGCAGCGCCGGAGGGAGGTTCGGTCGGCGCCCGCAAACGTGTTGCAACGCTCGGCTTCACCAACGGGGCTCTCGACGCTGCTGAGGACCGCGATCGCCTTTTCGGCCGCCGCCACCGTCACGAAATCCGCCGCCCCGCTGAACTTGAGGTTTCGCCTCGTTGACGGTGAGCGCCCGTCCGTCCGATTCCTTACCGTTTAAGGCTGCCATTGCCTTTTCAGCTTCTTCGTCATTAGGCATGGAAACAAAGCCGAAACCGCGTGACCGGCCGGTCTCACGGTCGGTGGCGACGGTGGCGGTCTCGATGCTGCCAAAGGGTTCGAACAGCGCTCGAAGTTCTGGTTCTGTCATCTTGAAAGAGAAATTGCCGACGTAAATCTTCTTCACTTTGCGACTCCTTAAATGTTGTGGTGCTTGGATTTGGCTGTTCTCAGCAGAAATAGGCAGGACAAAAATGGATAACGTGTCTATCCGAGTCGAGGACAACTGAAGGTGCTAGCCTTCATACTACACCTGAAAGCAATGCTGCGGCGAATAAATCACCGGGTGAGCCCGCATGAACGAGCCACTGCCGGCACGTCCTCATTTTTCTGAGTATCCGGTTGCGTCGGGCACGCTCGGTATACCTTCGTTGGGGCAGCCTTCATCAGACATTTGCAATGAAGCTTCCCCATCACGAGGAGGATTGCCGGACTGTTCAGGAAGCCGTGGGTCCGCACCGGGTGAAAGCGGAGTGCTCATGTCGCCAGGGACCTTCTTTTTGTTGATACTCATAGCAAACGTTCCAATCAATGCAAGAATTAGCCGTTGGCGTGCGATCTTCTCAACTTCGCCCTATGGGTTGCGCGCTTTGCCTTCTTTCTAGCCTTTCTGGCCTCGGCAAATTTATCAACTGGGCCCGCTGGAGAAGCATGTTGCTGCTGGATGACTGGCGCCTTCTCGGGCGTTACCTCGGCTGAAGGATCTACTACTGTTACTGTTGTGCTCATCTCTTTTTCTCCTTGAAAGCACGCTTAAAGGACACACGCGCCCAGTTCTAGGTCGCTATGGTCTGGTTTGCAGGTCTTGGACGCCGGACGTTATCGGCGAAGCCCAAGGCTTCCAAAAGGCAAATGAAATACCAGCCAAAGTCTACTTGCCACCAGCGCAGTCCGAAGCGTGCCGACCCGGCGTTGGAGTGGTGGTTGCGGTGCCAATTCTCTCCCCAGGCGATCATTTGCAGCGGGCCCAGCCACCAGACATTCTGGCTGGTGTCGCCGTCCGTACTGTGGCCTAAGTGAGTGAGGCTATTGACGAAGCACTGCATATGCAGCGAGTAGACAAGACGGATCGCGCCCATCCAGAAGAAGCCTTGCCATCCCAAAACAGCTCCACACAACAGCGAGACCAGGATGACGGGGACTTCAGCATAAGTCCACATTTTGTAGATTCCCTTGTTGAACTCCGGACACCAGTACTGAGCATTCGCACGGGGAGACTGATATAACCAGCGCAGGTGTGCCCACCAGAACCCGCCATGCGTGGGACTGGAAATATCTTCGGGCGTATCGGACTTGGAATGATGGTGCCGATGGTAGGCGACCCAACTGGCGGGAGCGCCTGAGCCGTTGAACATGGCAAAGAAAATCAACATGTGCTCGATTATTTTGTTCAACTTAACGGTGCGGTGTGACAGGGTGCGGTGATAACAAACAGTGGTCCCCAGACCACCCAGCCAAGAGAGAATCAACGTCAGCCCGATGACCCGGAGGCTGGGAAGTGGAAAGAGAATCAACCCAGCAACCGCCAACACATGTATGAGAATCAGATAAAAAAAGATAAACCCTTTGCCTTTTGTTGGCTTCCAGAAGGGACGTTCCCACGGATAGCTTTTAACAATCGTTGATTCAATAGTCGCTTGGTTCACAGAAGATTGCACTTCGACGTCAGTAGTTTGCACTGGTCACTCCTAAATCGCGGTCTAACGGTGAGAAGCAGCCACCAAACCCGCAATGGTGGCGCACAACTGCTTTGGCAGTATAGTTGCCCTTTTCCAAATAAGCATCTGCCAGTACCTCGGTCGGCAACCTGCCTCGCCAAAACTCCCGCTGGCCGCAATCACGGGAACATGCAGGAAACGTTGACGGACAACTTGCCAGGAACTCCCGAAGCCAGACTTTATACAGAGTGTTCCCCAGTTTCAGTATGGGGTTTTAGAGTTTTGAAAACTGTTCTAAATTGACCATTCCAAGAATGTTCTTAGCTCTTTTCAGATTTCGGGTTGGTTAGCACAGGCTATTGATGCCTGCGTAAAGTCGTGCCCTGACACGAGATCCCGCCGAAGAGTATAGCCACGCTGGGAAACGCTTTTAACCTCTTACGAACAGTATGGAATTGCTAGACTGCTGGAAGCGATTTACCACACTCCAAGCAACATGGTTTTGATCGAGATGTGATCAGCCCGCAAAATGGGCACATTCTCAGCGATCCGGACCCGGCAATCTTTGGTTTCAGTCTGCGCATCCTGTAGAGCAACAGGATCACGAAGATTGCTATCAGCACACTGGAGGAAATAACAATTGAATTCATAAAGATGCCCTTTCTCCATTGTGGTTCGCTCTGCACCTGGTCATCGGGTCGAATCTTGGTGCGCTGGTTTTAGGCCATTCAAGAAGCATCGCCATTTTTCAGCTCCAGTTGTGCTTCAGACGACACTTGAATTAGACCCCGGCCGTGGCACTCTTTGCACTTGCGACTGTACATCTGCCCCGTGCCATCGCAAACAGGGCATGTCTCGACGCGACCCCCAGATTGTTTTGCCCTCGGGACGAGAGAATACGTCACACCCTCATACGTAATGCCGGTTACTTCACTTGTGGTTTCTGATGCTGTCGTCACAACGACTCCTGTATGTAAACGGATCCGCGACTGTTCTCACGGCGCGCTATCTGGCTAGACCGTTGTCAGCAAACCAGCCCTAAAAAGTGGGGTTTAACAGCCGTTTTGAGGCTTCCTGATAACTCACTTGAAGAGGGGAGTGTGGCAAGTCCGGGAACATGATGCTGCTTTCTCCACTTCCGCCGACACAAACATGCATTATGCCCGATTGCATTTCGTCATCGCGCTTTATGAAATGACTGTATTGAATGTCGTTTTGGTCGGTTAAATCCACGCGAATCAGCGCAGAGGATTTCTCCAGCTCACGTACTTCGAATGTTGTTTGCGTTTGCCGAGTTTCGAGGCCGGCATTGAAGCGCGTATTCAGATCTTCAACCGCCGCTTTGATGGCTTCGCAGAGATAGTTAAGGGCCGTAGGGGCTTTTGCAGCTAAACCCTGTTGCTGTGCAGGCCCATTCTCGACATGCTGCAGCCCCGGTCCGTTCCCGTTGCTGGGTGCATCGACTTTGTTGCTTAAGTTCATATTGGTAAATTCAATGTTAAGCGCTGGGCATGAAAGTATGCTGCTCACAATTGCTCAGGTTTTGTTTTCTTCATTTGGGCTTAATGACGGCCAGAGCTCGAGAATCAAACCAGCGGAGTTCACGTCGGATCGAAGCCCCAGGCTTCAAGCAATTGTTCGGGCACAAACTTGTTGTGCTTGTTGGCCCGCACCCATTCCTTCAGGGCCACAGAATCAACATATTGCTCGGGCGACAGTTTGAAAACTTTGACCGTTTGTTCAAACGCACTGGGCATCACAAATGATTCGAACGGCTGCGGGTTACACCAGTTCGGATTTCCACGTCGTTTCGCCATAGTATGCTCGGTCGTCTAAGAGGGCGAACTTCAGATGGGCTGACTTAGTTCAGGAAATCTGAAGAGCAGAGGAACAATGTGCTCAACTTTCACCCTAGTCTTCGGCGCTGAGATTGTCAACCGGACGCCACGAAGGTATCTCCTGCATGATCAAGATTGGGCCGTTGTCAATTTCGTTTGGCATACGGTGTGGACTTCTCTTTTGCAAGATTATCCGTAATTGCTTTTCTCCAAGTGACCGCGTTGGCGCGTTCTTCTTGATTGGGAGGCCCAACTTCGACCATGCCTTTCATAGAACTACCGGCTGCGCGGCGACTGAAGCGAAGCTGATTTTGCATGATGTAATCAATACTCTGGGTTAAGGCCTCCGACTGGTAGGAGTTTGCGAAGCTAAAACGAAGATCTTGAGAAGAGTGCGATGCCTTGATTGAGTAGTTACACACCAGCACCCAGAGCCCGTTCTTCCTCACGAACCACACCTTGAGGCATTCCAGCGACGTGCCTGATATGTCACGGTATTCAACACGTAGAGTGCAATTTTCATCGTTGGATTTAACCAGCTCATCCCAGGATGACATCATTGCTAGCGCAATGGCCTTTTCGAATTCCATACTTCCTGCCTTTCCTGTCTACCACTCGAAGCTCCACCTCAGTACCGGCAACACGGCAGGAGTGAAATCGCGTGCGTGGGCTGGTGCGTGTTCTATTATCTGGACCACCCCATTTAGTTTTGTTTGCCTATGCGGCCACACGACCGGCCGTCATCGCTGCACTCCAGGCTGCCGCGTTGGCCCGTTCTACGCTATTGGGAAGCGAAACTTGGACGATACCATTCTCAGAACTGCCTGCCGCCCGGCGGGTGAGTTGACGCTGATGCTCCATGATGAAAGCAAGGTTCCGTGCCAGCATTTCCGAATGAAACGAGTTCTCGAAGTGGACCCCGAGAACCGGGAAGGTGCGAGACACGATGGTCGAATAGTCGCACACTAATGTCCAATGCCCGTGCGTTACCGTCCAGACCTTCAATGATTCAACCAGGTTTCCGGCCACGTTCGGATATTCGATATGTATTGCGCAATCTTCATTTGGCTTGACCATGTCTTCCCAACAAGAAATAACCGCTAGTCCAAGCGCCGTTTCAAATTCCATATTGCCTCCCCGGATGCATCAAGTTTCCTTTAACGAACATTGCCGAAAACTTCGCGACGTAACCGGGACGTAAGCCGTCCTCGTTACAATCCGACATCTCCAGGGTACTCTCAGTGGAAGGTACAGAAATGGTCAAAAGTGAACATTATGGTCGCGCCCATCGGGTGGATGAAAGTCTTCTTGTGCTGCAGGATATCTTTAAAGATGTATCGAGAGCATGTATCGAGGATGCGCTCACGGAGGCTTGTGCAAGGCCGGCTTTTTCAGATAACCATTATTCCCATTCCACTGGCGGGAACTGGCTTGTGGTATCGGGCCTCATCATGTGTTCTTGCTTATTGCCGCAAGAAACACAAACTACCCCTATTGTTCTAATTTGAGTTTCTCTTTCAATTTCCTTCTCGCGTACAGCAAGCCAGGCAGTGACAACCGGACCTTTGCACTTCTCACAATGGTGAGCTGAGAGGTGCAGGTACTGTTTTCTTATCTCGGACGTATGAGCCAAAATCATGCGGTTAGGCTATCGCACCCGCGGATCAATTAACTGTGCAATTTAGAACAGTATCCATTCGCCAGATCTGGGACTATTCAGCATGCCCAGAAGACCCAAGAAACATAAAAGACGCCCAAAGAAAGTAAAGAAGCAGGTGGTCTATACTGCCCACCCCGCCGCAGGGACCAGAAGCTCAGTCATGCAGAATGATGTTGAGAAGAGAACTATGCACGTACAACCCGCCGTTATACTGGACAAATCCCAATTTTCTGAACCTGTTCATGAAGAAGCTCACGCGTGAGCGGGTTGTGCCGACCATTTCGGCAAGAGTTTCCTGGCTTATTTTAGGGACTAACGCCTCCGGTTTTCCTTCCTTCCCAAAACGGGCAAGCAGCAGCAGAATCCGGGCCAGCCGCTTTTCGCTTGAGTTGAAAAGCTGATCAACCAGATCCGCCTCGAACCGGATATTGCGCGACACCAGGTATGCCACAAACAAGTCAGAAAATGTGCGTTGTTGGTGGAGCACCTGCATCATCGCCTTCTTTTCAATTCTGACCACGGTGCAATCGGTCATTGTGCTCGCGGTTGTCATGCGAAGAGGCTGATCTGCAATGCATCCTTCGCCAAAGAAGTCTCCTGCCGCGAGCATCCCGATTGTGGCTTCTTTGCCGCGCGCGGAGACGACCGTAAGCTTTACCCTGCCTTTTTGCAGATAAAATACGGCGTTCGCGGGCTCACCCTGGGTAAAAATGGGCCGTTTCTTGCGAAATTCCAGGATCCGCCTTCCACGGCCAATACTGGCGAGAAAAACCTTTGGATCAAATGACGGAACTCGGATTGCGGGCATGTCCCTCCGGTATCTAGATAAACCGTATTTATAGGAATTTTACGCCCAGCGCCAAGGAATTTGCGTCCAGAACCACTGTTTTCAGTTCAAATGTGAGCATTTGTGAACAGACGGGCAACCCTGGCTTTCGTAAAATTACTCTAGATGCGGGTGCTCTCCGTGAGTACAGGTGGCGCACATGTTTCGAACAATTCTTGTTATTCTTTTCGTTCTTGGACTTTTGAGCCTCGGCATGAGGAACTCACTTGGGTATTCAGTTATATCGTGCTTGACCTGGCTTACTATTTCTCTTCCATTTTTACAGTTCGCGGGCAAACAGAAAAAACTGTCGCCAGGTTGTCGATCCAATGGCGGCTGCATTTAACCTTTCCCTTGAATTTGAGACCTAGCAGTATCTGGTAGGAAAATACTTTTCACGCCCGGAGTGGAGACAGCATTTAGAAATAGTTTGTACTTAATAGGTTTTCTTAAAGCTATTGACAATGCGAGGGGACTCAGATAACATTCTGGGTGGAGTAAAGCACCTCTTCTCCTCTTTCAGGTCCTCTGAACTAAGTCAGTCCATCTGAAGCTCTCCCTCTTAGCTAACAACAACCCCTTGAAGGAGGTTGACATGTTTGCACGCAATATCTCCATCCATTTGAAGCCTAATACGCTTGCCGCTTTTACCGAGACTTTTGAGAAAGAAGTAGTCCCTGTGCTGCGCAAGCAGAAAGGCTTTCAGGATGAAATTACATTCTCCATTCCCGGCGGAGCTGACGTGATTGCGATTAGCCTGTGGGACAACAAAGAAAACGCGGAAAATTACAACCGCACGACCTACCCAGAAGTGCTGAAGCTGCTGGCAAAAGTAATTGATGGAACGCCCAACGTTCGCATCTCCGAGGTCGTTCACTCGACTTTCCATAAGATCGCTGCCGGAGCAGCACCAAGCCCAGTTGCAGCGAGTGTAGCAACTGCAGGCGTGGCAAAAGCCAGCGTAGCAGTGGCCTAAGCAGCAAGGTTTTTTCCAGGGGGGAGGTTAACTCCATCCTCCCCGTTTTTTTACGTGCGGAGTTAGAGAATCGAGGTTCTCATGTTGACGGAAATCATGAAGTGGGCTTCTGTTGTGGCCTTGATCGTGGCGGTTTTTTCCTGGCATTCTTCTGTAGAGTTCAGAATAGCGGTGCAATTCATCGTATGTGCAGGCGCTGGGCTGGTGTTCGTGCAGGCGATTCGAGAGAGACAACGCTTGTGGGCCGCCGGGTTTTTCGGAATTGCTGTACTCTTTAACCCCGTCTTACCGGTTGCGTTTTCACGTGGTATTTTTCTCTGGTTGGATGCAGTATGCCTCACCATGTTTCTGGTCTCTCTGGCTTTGTTGAAGACGAGCCCGCGACTTTCTGTTGTTTCCATTACCGACTCCGGTCCGCGAAACCAGTCATTGTAAAAAGCCAGCTTCAGGAGGGTCGACGACCACTTTACCGAGGCGCTAACGTGCGTTCGGTGGAATCGTGTCCACTTCGGACGGTGTGAGCTGAGAGCGATCGCAATAACCGTATCCTTTGAGACATGCCGCGTAGTTGCGCTGGTGCTCCGCAACAGTCAGTGCATTGGCTTCCAGTTCGGTGAGTCTGGAGTAGTCGCATGACGCTCCACCCTTCTTGCAATTCGATAGATTGCGCTGATGTTCAGCCCTGGCTACTGACGTTGCTTCGGATGAAGTCAGTTTTGAGGGGTCGCAAGAACCCCAATCCTCCCTGCAATTGGAGAGGTTACGCTGATGTTCGGCGACCGTCACATTCCTGGCTTCCGATAGCGTCAGTTTGGAATGGTCGCAAGATTCTATACCTTCCGTACAGTTGGAGAGATTGCGCCGACGTTCGGAGACGGCCACCTCCTTTGTTTCCGCCTGAGTCAGTCTGGAATGATCGCAGGCTTCCCAGCCCTCACTGCAGTTCGAGATATTACGTTGGTGTTCAGCAACAGCCACATCCTGCGCTTCGGACAGGGTCAACTTGGAGTGATCGCAAGACCCCATACCGTCCATACAGTCGGAGATGTTATGCCGGTATTCGGCGACAGCTAACGCGTTCGCTTCCGGCTGAGTCAATTTGGAATGGTCGCAAAATCTCTCACTATCCCTGCAGTTGGAGACATCGCGCTGATGCTCGACGAAGGCCACCTCGCTTAGCTCCGACGGAGTTAGTTTAGAGCGATCACACGACCCCAAGGCGCTTTTACAAGCGGAGAGATTCTGCTCGCGGGCAGACTCGGCCGATTGCCCAACTGCCGGAACCCGCGACAGGCCAAAGCAAACTACCAGAAACCAAAGAAATCTTCGGATGCTAATTTTCATTGTTCGCCGCCTTTCGCAGCTTTGAAGTTCTGTTTAGGATTGGAGTCCAGTTTTTTGCGGGTCGCCCAAACGTCAACCTCGCCAGATGTTCAGATGGATCCGGGAATCGCTTTCCCCAAAACACCTATGGATTCACGTATAAATTGGATTGTAAATTCAGAAAGGCAAGCAATCTGCTCAAAACCGCTCACATTTGTTATTGAGCTAACAAGCAACGGCCATCGTTGAGAGAGGCCCCGGGGGTTATTGCACGCTTCATAGCAGTTTGCCAACGGCAGATCGCATACCCGATCACTGATTTTCGGGTTTGCGCGGGTATTTGGCGCATTCATGTTTTTGGAACTCTACGCGTACCTTATCCTGATAGGCTTTTCTGGCCTGTTCTCGGGAAATCCTTTCGCCCGCGATCATGGCAAAGCTGACATACACCCACCCGCAATTGTCGCAGGATGGGTCGCGAAAGCTCTTCTCATCTGCCCAGGTTAAGTTTCTTGCCATTGTGGCTCTCCATTGTGGCCTCTTCTTTTTCGCAGTTCATAGGATCACGATTTCAGCCCAGACTTGATAGGTGGTCCGATCTGGCAGAAAGCAGAAGAAATGGGCGGTAACAGCGCCTTGCTCCCAGCAAATTGCGTGAAACACATCTTCAATTATTTCTTATGACGTTCCCATGACCGCTCTCGGCAGAACGTCTTGCACGATGACGCCGCCTGTCGATTCAGTTTGCAGAGAGCAGGTGTTCACACTAGTTTACTCTCTTTCGCCTGATTGGAATATGATCAAACCGCCGGCTTGGTCAACGGCACTGATAAATCCGTGCGAGCTCTACTCCCTGCTTGATCTGTTTCATTGAGGATACTTCTGTGACATAATCAACGGGCTCATACGAGTGCTTCCTAAAGCCCGCTCCTCAGTTTTCTTTTGCGGTCTGGACATATCTACAAAGAATCACTCTATATTGGATTTTCATTATGGAAGAGAATCGTTTCCTCTGCGTGAGGTGTCAAAGCTGCCAGAACGCTGAGCTCATACCTCTGGTCGAACTGAAGACGATAGACCAGAGGCAGCAACAGTATCAGCCCCCGGTTCGATTCGATGCGCGTTGTTACAAGTGCCAGGGTGAAGGAGAATACTCTGGGCTGGATGTCTTTTCGGCCGACATTGAGTCAAAGCCAGAGAGGTTCCAGAATCATCCCGCTTTCCGATTGGTCGCTGCCTGAGTGCGCAAGAAAAGCTCCGATACACTCGGCTTAGGTAAGGCCCTTTCTCCGCCGATCTGCAGTTGAAGTCCGACGTTATTTGTGTCCATCGTCTAGAAATGCCTTAAGTTTATGGGAGTGCGCCGGCCTGCGAAGTTTTCGCAGGGCCTTGGCTTCGATTTGACGAATACGTTCGCGGGTGAGGGCAAATGTCTTGCCAACTTCTTCCAGTGTGTGTTCGGAGCCATCTTCCAGACCAAAGCGCATCCTGACCACCTTCTCTTCCCGGGCCGTAAGGGTATGCAGCACGTGGGCAGTCTGTTCCTGCAGGTCCACTTTGATGACGGCGTCTGCCGGCGACACTTCATTGCGGTTTTCGATGAGATCACCGAGGCTGGTATTGCCGTCCTCGCCGATCGGTGTTTCCAGCGAGACCGGCAGTTGTGCAATCTTCAAGGCCTTGCGCACTTTGGCGGCAGGAATGTCTATATGCCGGGCAATCTCTTCCGTCGTAGGTTCATGGCCCAGTTCCTGCAGCAATTTTCGCGAGATACGATTTACTTTGTTCACGACCTCGTACATATGCACGGGCAGGCGGATGGTGCGCGCCTGGTCGGCAATGGCGCGGGAGATGGCCTGGCGAATCCACCAGGTGGCATAGGTCGAAAACTTATAACCACGGCGGTATTCGAACTTATCAACCGCCTTCATGACCCCCAGGTTGCCTTCCTGGATCAAGTCGAGGAAATGAAGCCCCCGGTTCATGTATTTCTTGGCGATGGAAACAACCAGGCGTAAGTTGGCTTCAATAAGTTCATGTTTCGCCTGATCTGCGTCCACCGTCGCCTGAATGATTTTGCGCTTGGTGTGCTGCAAGTCGTGGAAGCTCACTCCGGCGTCGCTTTCCAGTCGTTCCAGATCCTGACGATACTGCCGCTGGGACTTACGGTATTCTTTTTGGAGTTCTTCGCTGCGCGTGCCGGCAATCTTTTTTTCCAACTTGCTGAGCTCGTATTCGAGTGAGCGCATGACGTCCACGGTTTTGGTCACTCGATCAGCCAGACGCATCAGCTCGGATTTGGTGAATCCCAGGTTGCGGATGAGGCGCGAGATGCCAACGATTTCACGGGCCAAGCGGTGACGGCAGCGGCGGTATGCGGATGTCTTGTTTCTTGCTTTGATCGTGCGCAATCTTTCAGCGAGGAGGTTGGCTTTTTGGTAGCGCTTTTGCAACTCGTCGAAGCGGGGAATGAGATGCTTAAGGCGCTTCTGCAAAACTTCTTCGGTGATCTCTTCCTCATCGAAAACGACGATCTCTTTGATGGAACCTACGCCACGCTTTAGATTCTCACCGATCGTGATGACATGGCGAATCACGACAGGTGAGCGGGAAAGCGCTTTGAGCACGCACAAGTGTCCGCGCTCGATGCGCTTCGCAAGATCAACCTCACCTTCGCGAGTGAGCAGATCCACCATGCCCATCTGCCGCAAATAAATGCGTATGGGGTCGTCGGTCTTGTCAAGAGCGCCGGCCGTCAGGTCAAGCTCGACTTCATCGCCGGCCGCGGTATCTTCCTGCTCAAAGGCTCTTGCGCGGGCCATAGACGGCAGGACAGGTTGGCGCTCAAGCACGTCAATGCCCTGGCTACCTATGGTGATGAGAAGGTCATCCAAATCTTCAGGAGAAGAAGAGTCGTGTGAAATCAGGCCATTCATCTCGTTGTACTTGAGATGGTCTTTGTCTTTCTCTGCATGAATGAATTTTTTAATGCCTTCCCCCGATCCTTAATGCTCGTGCTTCGAATCTATGGTGTTCGTATTTGGAATTGATCAACGTGAGCGTAATTCCATACCATGAAAACGACTTTCATTTTTAGTACGTTCGGGGGGAAACGCTTCTTGCACATCCATCGGCCGGCCATCCAGGTTTGCGCCATTGAGCTTTTGGATGGCTTCATTTCCCTCACGGTCGTTGCTCATGAGCACATAGGCAAACCCGAGTGAGCTCCCGGTGTTATGGCTACGCATGATTCCGGCCCTGAGTACTCTCCCGTAGCTTTCAAATAGTGTCTGCACCTGATTCGCATTGGTCAGCAAATTCAAATTTCCGACGTAGATTCTTTTCATGGCTATCTTCTCCGGACTTATGATTCGCCAATGAAGGCCGCTCATGATGAGATTTTCAGTCGTTCCAGCAAAAACTTCACAGGCTAACGCTTCTTAAGCCCTCATTGACCATCAGAATCAGCGGGCGCCTTTGTGGGAACATCATCGGAGGCTGCCTCCCCAACGAATTCCTCGGAGCTCTCCAAGCCCACGACAGCGGTCTGCTTCTCGAGCTTGCGCTGCTGTTTGCGGACTAGTTTTTCGAGCTGTTTCTGCTTTCGGGCGCGTTCTCTCTGAAGTTTACCGAAGGTGCTGCCAGGTCTGCCGGACATACATCCTCCTAATCCTGGGATTGGACGACCCGCTGTCATAGAAGAAAACGAAAGAAGTCCGGAGAGCTAAAGTAGAGAGGCGACTGACATGCAATCGCCTCAAAAGCTAGCGATTAAAGGGGCTGTACATTCTCGGCCTGGAGTCCCTTAGGCCCTTTGACAACGTTGAATTGAACGGCCTGGCCTTCTTGCAGACTGCGAAATCCATTGCTCTGGATGGCCGTGTGATGCACGAAAACATCTTCGCCACTCTGGCGGCTGATAAAGCCAAACCCTTTGGAGTCGTTAAACCACTTCACTGTACCTTGTTCCATGTGTTTCTTTTCCTTTGTTTCGATTTACGTTGAAATGAGTCGGAGGATACTGCAGGGCAGGGGCTGCTGATCAGACAAGAACTGCTCACAACCAATTCAATTTGACGTGCTTTGATCATAGCACAATAGTCCCCCCGGTTCCTTAGTTCTTAGGAGGTTAGGAGCAGTTCGGCATAATGTTCCTGGCATGGCCGGCTATGTAAACGTACTCGAAGCCCAGAAAGTGTTTTGGAACCGCCTCGGTGATTTCCAGGCAGTTGAACTTCAACTCCCGGCCAGTTTCCACGATCTTGCGGAATGCCCTGCGGAAAGTCCGGTCCTTTCCGAACCCTAAGACAGACACTCTCACAGGTGCGGCCATATAGAAAAAAGTCCACCCGATCTTGCGCAAATACTTATCTAATCTATGCCCTTCAAAATTGGTTACAACCCTCCAACCCTTGGAATAGGGTTCGCTTTCCAGGTTGAACGATTCCGGCAAGGTTATGCCTTCCTCGATCATGATAGTTCCGTTCTTGATTCCTGATGACATGACGAATGCTCCTTATCTTGGAAGAGTGGGAGGCGCTCTAGCACCATCTGAAGATGATTCCGTCAGATTGCGCAAAGTACCGTTTGGAGGGGGTATCTCGGAAGGATGCGTAAGAGACAACTCAAGTATACGCCCGAACCAGAGCGAATGCCAGCACTAATTGTGTTGAGTTTCAGTGTGGGAAACAGTATAGTTGCGAACAGCTACTTCCCGGAGACACGGTCCCTATCAGTCGGGCCTTCGTCGATGCAGCCCATTTGTATTGCGAGGTGCCCACATGCGATCTGGCCTGGTTTTTACGGCTTCCATAAAGGTGCCTAATCGTTTCCTGCTTTGCCGGATCGTTTCGGCGTCTATTACCCAGCTCCACCGTCCCGGCGCTTCGGTGCCAGAGACCATTAATGACTCACTCAGTGCAGTGAATGACAAATCTCTGGCGATTGCCAAAAGGGCAAACTGAAAAGCTATTGATGACCAAATTACGAACTCGCTCGGCAAGCCGCAGCAGGATTTTGCTCATTGACAATAGCCCGCGTGAAAAACAAATCCGGGCCATTATGCTGCATACGCATGGATATGACGTGGAATTGACTGCCAAT
>Ga0207144_1029_pt1 | contig 29509 bp, 23 predicted proteins | sample Alteio_BWMinHeat_FD_153583 | JGI IMG/M metagenome (GOLD analysis project Ga0207144, IMG submission 153583) | Enriched cells from forest soil in Barre Woods Harvard Forest LTER site, Petersham, Massachusetts, United States -... | ecosystem: Environmental > Terrestrial > Soil > Temperate forest >...
TCATCAGTATCTATTTTTAGAAGAGAATTTCTGAGTGGTTGAAACCCAATTTTTTTTTCAAACCCTAATGTCATTATATCCATAATTAGCTTTCCATTATACATGTCTTGAGGGCTCATTGTCTTGAATAAATGATCTGTTATAGGTTTTAGAAATATGCGTTCCTTGGGAATTTCTTGGCTTAATAAGTCGGAGTAACCTAAGTTGTCGATGGTAGCATGTCCTTGTGCAGATTTCGAAGCCATTGTTTCAAGTGTGTCATCTTTGTTGAATGTGATTGAGCCTTCTTGATTGTTTTCTGTTATTATTTTATTTATTGTTTTAATGCGATTAAAACAAAGTATTTTTGCAGATTTTATTACATCTTCTTCATTGTGTTTATCTTTTTCCGTTGACTGAGTATCAACCGTTCTTGATATTATTGGTTGTGAACGATTCCCTAAAGTAACACAAATAGTAACAGCACGAATATCTTTACGAGGCGCTGTATTGGCGGTGTTAATTTCGTTTTTTGTAGCACGAAGGTTTGTTTTATCTGATCTGGTTGTTTTTTGCATTTTTTTATATATTACTTAAAGCGAATGTATTTGTTTTGCTCCAAACGTCAATAAATTTATTCATTTATTTTAATTTATTTTATATATTAATTATTAATTAACCAATTTTTACGAGATTTTTGATTCCTTTAGGATTTGTCGGCTTTTCTGAAAAGCCGCTCAGTTCTTCTTGACTCTTAGGGAATTATGAATTTTTATTGAGGCCTATATGCATACCAGATCGCAGCAGGTGGATCAAGATCGTCGATTCGTTGGATTAGAGGCAGTTTTCAAGCCCCTGGCGCAGCCCTTGAAGTTATTAAATGATTTTTTGAGTGCTCAAATTAATTTTTTTGAACCTGAACTACAAGATTTGGTTCGCTACTCATTAGAACACAAAGGTAAGCGAATTCGTCCAATGCTTGTTTTTTACTCAGCGTGGAAGGATGAACAGGAAATTTCAGAAGATTTGGTCAAACTTGCTGCGATTATAGAGCTCACGCACCTCGCCACGCTTGTACATGACGATATCTTAGATGAGGCGATTATTAGGCATAATATACCCACTATTTTTAACGGCTATGGTCCCAAAATTGCCGTTTTACTCGGCGATGCTTTATTCGCTCATGCCTTGGTCCTAGCAGCTGAATTTGAATCCCAGGAAATTTCCTTAACCATTGCTCAAAGTATTCGACGAGTATGTGCCGGCGAAATTAAACAAACCTTTCATTCTTCGAAAGATACCTATTCTTTAGAGGATTATTATAGGGTTGTCGACCTTAAGACTGCAGAGCTTTTTTATGTTTCTTGCTTATTGGGAGCGCGTTTAGGGGGATTTTCAGAGGACTATGTAAATGCCGTCGGATTTTTCGGTCGGGATCTCGGAATAGTTTATCAACTTTATGACGATTTAGTCGATGTTATAGAAAGTGAGAAGCACACTGGTAAAACCCTCGGTACAGATTTTTCCAGTGGGAAGCGTACTTTACCAACACTTAGGTTGATTGATAAACTGAGTTTTCAAGATCGCGCTAAATTTCTTAAAGATGTTAAGGCTGATGAAATTTCACTTGAGGACTTTAAATCAATGCTTACCCATCATGATGTTTTTTCCGATGTTTTTGATATATTAAGTAAAAGGATAGAAAGTGCCGGTCTTTCCATTGCAAATTACAATAAATTGCCCTCATTTTCACATCTTATGAAAGTACGGGATCTTCTATCCAGCCAGGTGAAGCGCTTGCAAGATCTTTCCGCTGCTTAGTTCTATAGTTTATAGCTTATCTTCTCTCAATCTCTTTTTGGCCAATTCAGACTGCTCTTGGATATATCGCCTGCCTAAATCCCACCGAACTTGCATATGGAAGTCTCTTAACTCTTCTTTAGATCTTTTTTGAAAAACCTGATCCTCATTTTCATAAAAATACTGAGGTAAATATTGAAATTAGCCAACAAGTTACGATTATGATCGTATCTTTTTAATTTAATAATCAACACATTGCCTTACCAGCAATCCACCCTCCGGTCCAGGCAGCTTGAAAATTGAATCCACCAGTAACGCCATCTATGTCAAGGACCTCGCCCGCAAAATGCAGGCCCGGGCAGAGCTTGCTTTCCATCGTCTTAAAGTTGACTTCCTTTAAAGAAACGCCGCCGCAGGTCACAAATTCATCTTTATTAGTGCTCTTTCCATGAACGGGGTAAATACCTTGGGTTAACTGTTTTGCTAAGTTAACTATCAAATTATCAGGGACTTGGCTCCATGTTTGAGCTTCAGTAAATCCTGATGCTAAGACGACACGTTCTCGAAAGCGCTTAGGAAGATCAAAGAGAAGGTTTTTGGCGACCTGTTTTTGCTTGAGGCTAAGTTTTATTTTTTTAAGCTCGGAAACTAAAGACTCGGTTGTGAAATGAGGTAAGAAATTAATTTTGAGATCAAAGTTATAGTTTAAATCATGTAAAATTCGAGCTCCCCAGGCGGAAAGCTTAAGTACAGCTGGTCCACTGAGGCCCCAGTGCGTTATAAGGAGGGGCCCTTTGGCTGCAAGTGCTGTAGATGGGACAGAGAGTTCGACATCTGGAAAAGAAAGACCTTGAAGGTCATTAATGCGAGGATCTTCAATATTAAAGGTAAAAAGTGAGGGAACAGGAGGAACAATAGAATGACCTAAGGACTGAGCAATTTCAAAGCCCTTGTTAGACTGACCGCCTCCGGTTGCAACAAGAACACGGTCGCAAATAAGTGGATCTCCTATATTAAAGCTGACATTAAATTTTTGATATTCAACGGCTTTCACTTCATCAACGCTGGTCCTCGTGTATAGCTTAATGCCAAGCTGATGTGCAGATTTTAGAAAGCAGTCGATAATTGTTTGTGAATTATCAGTAATCGGAAACATTCTACCATCTGCTTCTGCTTTAAGTTTTATGCCCTTTTGTTTAAACCAAGCAATTGTATCTTTAGGCTGAAATCGATTAAAAGGACCAAGAAGCTCTTTATATCCGCGGGGATAATTATTAACCAATATATTGGGATCCAAGCAGTTATGAGTAACATTGCAACGGCCGCCTCCTGAAATACGAACTTTAGAGAGAATATTAGGAGATTTTTCAACAATGATGACCTCGACATTTGAATTGGTTTCAGCAGCAGTAATCGCACCAAAGAAGCCCGCAGCTCCACCACCAATTACAACAATACGCTTTTTTGACATGAGAGAGATGATGAAGCAAAAAGAAAGAAACTCAAGCTGGAATGGGTTCAAAAGCAAATTAAAAAATGAAAAGAGTACCTAAATGATACTCTTTTCATTATGAAGTTTTTTAGCCTTTTTGTTTCTGTTTTAGGAAACTTTCAAGATTTGCATGAATTATCCATTTTGAGCTTTTGTTTGCAGGAGATTCCAAAGGTCTATTTTTGAAAAAGTCTGCATTATAGAATAAACGTTATAATTATTTTGATTAATTTCATCCATTATCTTTTTTAATTCTTGTCTTTGCCCATCATCATAAGATTCTTTTGTTATTTCAAGGCGCGTAATTAATGCATTACATTCTTGTTGAATTATTATGAACTCAGCCGATTCCCAATCAGTTCCGTAACGATTTGATGGCACCTTTTTTTTCGATAGATCGGTTAATTGCTGCATGAGATCACTGAAAGGTATCGTCAATGCAGTTTTTTGTTGAAGGATCTCGAGAAGATCTGTACTGGTCTCCATTATATAACCAATTGATGTATACTTGTGTTGATGATCCGCATAAATTAATTTTATTATACTTTTTAATTGTTGTTTTGCACCATTAGTATAAATTTTTTTTGTTATTTTAAGGCGCTCAGCTAATACATCACATTGATCTTTGATTAGGCTTTCATTATCGCGAGTTATCTCCGTTTCTTTTATTTTATTTAATGATGCAATAAGTTCTGTAGAAGATATTTTTTTCAACATCTTTTGTTCTAGGGACTGCAAAAGATCTGTGCGAAACCTTATTATATGACTAATTGATGAATAATCTCTGTATTTTTGTTTGGTTTTTTTGTTTAAAATCAATTCTATAGTTTGCTCCAATTCGAGTTTTATGTTTATGTTATCGTTGTAATTTTCTTTTGTTATTTTAATGCGATTGGATAACTCATTGCATCTTTTTATGAACGCTTGTTCGTTATTCTTGGTTACGTTTTCGTTTGTTACTATAATATCATCTAATGACCTAATAAGCTCATCGGAAGATATCGGCGATATAATAGGAGCAGAAACGGGATGATTTGTTGGTTGGTTCGTATTTGTAGATGTGGTGGTTGTTATCGAACGTACAGTTAAGTTTGTTGATTGACTTGAATTATTTGAGGTAGCATTAGACGCGGGATTATTTGTTGATTGGCTAGTCCTTGTAGGTACGGTTGTTGTAGATACGGTTATTGTAGGTGTAGTTGTAGTAGATGTAGTTATTGAATAATTGCTTGATGAACGTGTACCTAAGTTCATTTGTTGGCTCTTTGTAGGTACAGTTGTTGTAGATACGGTTGTTGTAGGTGTAGTTGTAGTAGATGTAGTTATTGAATAATTGCTTGATGAATGTGTACCTAAGTTTATTTGTTGGCTAGGCTTTGTAGGTACGGTTGTTGTAGTTGTAGTTGTTGAAGAATTGTTTGATGGACGTGTATTCAAGTTTATTTGTTCGCTAGTCCTTGTAGGTACGGGTGTTCTATCATCTTGTTGCATTAAACGCTCATTTAAGCCTTTTAGTAGAGTCATACTATCTGCGTCAATAATTTTTGCCCTTGGACTACCATCAAAACAACATTTAATGATGCGCTCGAATAGCATTGCGATAATTATTCCGCCCAAAAGGTAGCAGATTTCTTTTGCATTAGAATCTATTATATTATTCATTTTTTCTTTTTTATAATTTTAATTGAATGGTCAGGTTGTTGATTTTTTTTTAAAAAGTCAATAATTTATTGCAATTTTGATCAATTTGAAGTTATTGAGTGAAAAAAGTAAGTGCTTATTGTAACTTGTCGTCAATCCAATCGAATACCAATAATCCATCTGCCCCTATTTCAGTGTGAATCCCTGCAGCGTCTTCTTCTTGGAATAAATGAAAGGTCTTGTCAGTTAATTCGAGAAATCCCGACTGTTCCGGTGCCAGTGACGGAATAGTCTTGACTATTCCGTTACGCTATGGGAAAAAGTCGGGAATGAAAAGAACTTATCATGCTGTAATTCAAGAACATCTGGAAAAATATGAGCAGATGATCTTTCTTTCAGGTCCTAGGCAAGTAGGGAAGACTACATTGGCGCTAAGTCTACAAAATGCTACAGAGTCTTTTCTTTATTTGAATTGGGATGACATTGAGGATCGGCAGAGAATTTTTCAAGGGTCAAGTGCTATATTAAGTGGCTTAAAACTTAATAAATTGGGTCAGAAAAAACCTATTATTGTTTTTGATGAAATACATAAGTATACGAAATGGAGAAATTATCTTAAGGGGATTTACGATCATCATAAGCAAGATATACAAATCATCGTAACAGGAAGCTCGCGGCTTAATGCTTATCGTAGAGGGGGAGATAGCCTTATGGGTCGTTATTTTCTTTACCGTATTCATCCACTTTCGGTGGGAGAGTTACTTTCTACGAAATTAGAGAACGAGGTGATTGTTAAGCCTGCCGAGTTAAGTAAAGATGCCTACGAGTCGCTTTTTAAATTTGGAGGGTTTCCAGAACCTTTTCTTAAGAATGAAAGTAGATTTTATAATCGTTGGCAAGACCTTCGTCATCAGCAGTTGCTTAAAGATGATCTTCGTGAAATATCTGAGGTGCAGGAGCTCGCGCAACTTGAAGTACTTTCAGTCCTGATTGCAGAACAGGCAGGGCAGTTGTGTAATTTTTCGCAATTCTCAAAAAAAGTGAGAGTGCAAGATACTACGATTCGTCGTTGGATCAAAATTTTGGAAGAACTTTATTATTGCTTTAAAATTAAGCCTTGGTCTAGAAACGTGACGAGAAGCCTTCTTAAACAACCGAAGCTTTATTTATGGGATTGGTCTAGAGTAAGTGACTCTGGATCGAGGGTTGAAAATTTTGTGGCCACTCATCTTCATAAAGCAGTAGATTACTGGACGGATACTGGTATTGGAAAATATGAGCTATTTTACTTGCGAGATAAGGATAAACGTGAAGTTGATTTTTTAGTGAGTCAAAATGGGGTGCCGTGGATGCTGATTGAGGTTAAAGCTTCGTCGAATGAATCTTTGAGTAAATCGCTTCATCATTTTGCTGATCAATTAAATCCAAAATATACATTCCAACTTGCATTCGATATGCCTTATATGGATTTCGATATTCGTAAACTTACCAAACCAATGATAGTACCAATGAGCACTTTTTTATCTCAGCTTCCGTAATGCTTTAATTAATTTTCATTTTTAAAAATAGGAGTCAGCCTGAGGAGTTCAATCATGCTGACAACGGCAGGTTTCGGGTGTAAAATCGTTATGGGTTCAGCATTTTCTTTGAGGTATTTGTGGATACTGACGAGGGCCTTCATGCCAGAGCTATCGATGAATTCGACATCGCTCATGTCGATGCGAACAAAAGATAAGTTTTTATTTATGATGTGTTCGTTAAGCATACTTTTAAACCGTTCGCTGTCAGTAGCGTCAAAGCGTTTGACTTGAATTTTGATTTCAAGGCCAGAATCTTTTGGAGTAAATTGAAACATAATTAGTTTTGGTGTTTTAAGTTAAAAACTAGAATATAATGCATTTCGTATTTATTAACAAACAATGAGTGCACTTTATGCACAATAGCCATTTTCTTATATTTTAATAAACATCATTTTTTTATTTAAATCAAATTATGGTAATATATGAATTATCTAAGTAATTATTTTTTTATTGAAAAATTATATTATTATGGTATGATGCGTCCATGAATAAAACAATTAATTTAAATGGGTTGTATGATGGATTTTTATATCGCGATAAGAGAGATGGGCAATCAGATGGATTTATTTTAGAAAAGCCATCTGATTCCCCATCTCTTTTATTGAGAAGAGTATATTTTAAAGCAGATGAGGGCTATTTAGTGGATCATTTTGTCTTATCTATTTTTTCTAGAATTTCTGCAAAAGCTCCCGAAAGCAAAGTATATGATATTAAAGATGCAAAAAATTGTTCAAGATTCTATCTTAGTACTAATGGGATGACGAGAAGTTTTGTGAAGAATGGCATTTTGAAAAGGCAAATTTTTACGCATAACTTTCCTCCAAAACGAGAGCTTAATGAGGAACAAATTAAAAAATTTATGGTAAGTTTAGCGAAATTAAGAATATTAATTTATGTGTTTGGATTGGGTGATCTTAGTATAGCAAATATTGGTTATATATATAAAGATAACCATAAAGAAGATGAGGAAAGAACTGTTAAGGTTGGCATTGTCGATTTTATAACGCCTGTTACGGGCAGATATTTTGATAGACCTTGTTGGCAACCACCATATTCAAAATGTTTTCCCTATGGCAGTACTCTTTTACGATCTGAGTTTGTTGAAAGATTAAATAAAATAGCGCCGATGTTTTCACGAACGTTTTGTGGCCAAACGTTCATACAGAGTTGTGGTGGAAAAGGGGAGCCTGTTTTGAACGATTATCAACAAGCAATGGATGAGATCCGTTGCCCAAAGGTAAAAGAATTTGATGAGAATGGCTATTTAGTTTCGAGTTCAAAGGGGAAAAAGACGAAATTTGAAAATGTTTTGGAAGAGGTTTTCAAAGATCTTAAAGAAGAATGCGAAGTTCTTTGGTCGGGTGTTGAGAGGTCGCCTCAAAATAAGTCGATTCTTTTTAATCTTGCTAGTGATTTAAATGCAATAGCAATATATAAAGATATTATAAAATCTAGGTTTTTAGAGCTTAGATCAATAATAGTTGAAAAGGATGTTTCAAATAAATCCATTAGGTTAGTTGTTGCTTTTTGGATTGTGTGTTTCTTGGTTCTCTTGAGGAGTTTGGCATTAATTTAATAATTATATATTAAAGTTTCCCAATATAATAAAAGTTTTTTATTGACTATTTTCAAATTTTTTATTACAAATATGTGGCATGAATGATAGATTAAGTAATATCAATAATTTGTATAATGGGTTTTCATATCGCGAGAAAGAATGTGGATCCTCAGATGGATTTATTTTAGAAAAAGCATCAGAAGATTTGCCAAAAAGGATATATTTTAAAAGAGATAATGGTTATTTAGTCGATCATTTCGTCTTATCTATTTTTTCTAGAGTTTCAGCAAAAGCTCCCGAAAGTAAAATACATGACATTAAACATAACGGAGATTCAACGTTTTATCTTGGCACTAATGGTATGACAAGAAGTTATATGAAAAATGGTGTTTTAAAAAGGCAAATTTTTACACATGATTCTCCTGAACAGCGAAACCTTACTAAAGAACAAATAAAAAAATTTATGGTAAGTTTAGCAAAATTAAGAATACTAATTTATGTATTTGGATTAACTGATGTTCATGATCATGGTATGAATATTGGTTGTATAGATAAATATAGGAATAGTAATAAAAGTGGAATTGTTAAGGTTGGCATTGTTGATTTTATAACACCTATTAAACATCGAATAATAAACGGTTCTACTATATGTTCTTGGGCACCACCATACACAAACTATTTTCCATATGGCGGTACTATTTTAGAATCTAAGGTCGCTGAGCAATTGAATACTTCTATAGTGCCACTATTGTCAACATTTATACAAAGTTGTGGCGTCGAAGAAGAGCCTGTTGTAAGCGATTATAGACAAGCAATAAACGAGATCCGTCATCCAAAAGTCAAAGTATTTGATGAAAATGGGTATTTAGTTTCAAGTTCAGAAGGGAAAAAAACAGAATTTGAAAAAGTTTTGGAGGAAGTCTTCAAAGATCTTAAAAAAGAGTGCAACACCCTTCGGAGGGGTGTTGAGAGACCGCCTCGCTCGTCTCATAATTATTCAATACTTTCCACTCTTGCTGACGATTTAAAGTCAGTAGAAATATATAAAGACATTATAAAACGTCGGTTTTTAGATCTTGAATCAATTGTGGTTGAAAAGAATGTTTTAAATAAATTCGTTAATTCAGTTCCTATTGTCCCACTGGTTATTCTCTCTCTGTTCATTATGGTCCTATTCGAAAACTGGCTATATGTTTATTTATTTATTTTTACTTACATACTAATAAAGGCACTAATTTATTTTATTTTTTAATTTTAAACCAGAAATTTATTAAAGTAAGTTAAAACGTAATTAATTTCAGTGTTTTATCGCGGCTGAATCTGATAATCTTTTAAACCAGCCTTTTTAAGAATAGAAGTGATATAATCTGTTTTTGGCATCCGTATAGGATTGTGATATATAAATTTAATAATTCATAAATGAATATGTTTTTGTGTTGCCATTATTTTTTATTGAAAAATTATATTATTATGGTAGAGTGCGTCCATGAATAAAGCAATTAGTTTCAATGGCCTGTATGATCAATTTTTATATCGCGATAAAGAGTACGGACAATCGGAAGGATTTATTTTAGAAAAGTCATCAGAAGATTTGCCGAGAAGGGTATATTTTAAAGCAGATGAAGGCTATTTAGTGGATCATTTCGTTTTATCTATTTTTTCTAGGGTTTCTGCGAAAGCTCCTGAAAGTAAAGTACATGCTCTTGAAAATAACAGTAATCATTTAGAACCTATCTTGAGTGATAGCGGAAATAGTTTAAAATTTTACCTTGGTACCAATGGGATGACGAGAGGTTATGTAAAAAATGGTATTTTGAAAAGACAAATTTTTACGCATACTTTTCCTGGGGAACGAGAGTTTACTAAAGCACAAATAAAGAAATTTATGGTAAGTTTAGCAAAATTAAGAATACTAATTTATGTATTTGGATTGGGTGATCTTAGTTTCGCAAATATTGGTTATATAGATAAGGATAACAATAAGGATGGGAAAGGAACTATTAAGGTTGGTATTATTGATTTTATAACACCCGTTAAGGGTAGACGAATGGGATCTGATGGTTTCGATAAACCTAATTGGGAACCACCATATTCGGAACGTTTTCAATATCCTAGTATTACTTTACAATCTGAGCTTGTTGAAAGGTTAAATAAAATAGCGACACAGTTCTCGCGAAAGTTTTGTGGCAAGACGTTTATACAAAGTTGTGGTGGAGAGGGAGAGCCCGTTTTGAGTGATTATCAACAAGCAATGGATGAGATTAGTTGCCCAAAAGTAAAAGAATTTGATGAGAATGGGTATTTAGTTTCAAATTCGGAAGGGAAAAAGACGAAATTTGCAAAAGTTTTGGAAGAAGTTTTTGAAAGTCTTACAAAAGAAACTGAATCTCTTTGGGCGAGTGATAAGAGGTCATTGCCTCAAAATAAATCAGTATTTTTAAATCTTGCTAGGGATTTCTGTGCAATCAAACATTATAAAGAGGTTATAAAATGTCGGTTTTTAGATATTGAATCAATTGTAGTTGAAAAGAATGTTTTCAATAGAACGGTTGAGTTAGCTTCTGAGATTATTATTGAAAAAGATGTTGTTAACAAATCTGTTAAGTTAAGCCCTGAAATTGCTGTTTCCTGTAATGCATTTTTTTTAGATAATTGGATATCTATCTTAACTGTTCTGTGTAGCTTAGCATTGCTTGGATATTATTATTGATTTATAAAACCAGCCTTTTTAAGAATAGAAGTGATGTAATCTGTTTTGCCATCCGTATAAGCCTCACGGTCGTTCCGAAATGTTTCGGCCAATTTATATTTAAGCGCAGCATAAACCGCAATCTCATCGGGATGGCACAGCATGTAGTCTCTGAAAAGAATCACAGCATTCCAGTAATTACCCTTATGCTCAACTATGTGAATATGATGAGTTCTTCCAGAGCCAAAGGGTGGCATTCCTTTGACAAAGAATAGTTTTTCTTTGTTTGGATTTTCATCCCAGAATTGATAGCCAAGACTTTTAATGGGCTCTATGCCTTGTTGGGCATCATAAATGGAGCGGGCACCGATGTATATGTCTATGATAGGCTTAGCCGAAAGACCTGGAATAGCGGTGCTGCCAACATGCTGAATATCAAGGATCCAATTTTGGGATTGAAATAAAGCCTTTAGTCGACCTATTTCCTTCTCAGCCAAGCGTGGCCACTGAAGATCGTAATTGCACAAATAAATGTCATCATCATTCATTTTCATTAGACTTCCTTTTTACTGAGGATGTGTCATAGCCTTAGGATCCAGCGCCTTATCAAGAGTTGCTGCATCGAGTAGGCCTTCCTCTAAAACAACCTCACGAAGTGTCTTGTTTTGCAGGTAAGCTTTTTTTGCGACCTCGGCAGCTTTGTCGTAGCCAATATAAGGATTAAGGGCAGTCACTAACATTAGAGAATTGTCGACAAGTTCTTTGCAGCGGACCTCATTAATCACAAGGCCAGCGATGCATTGCTCTGCAAAAAGTCTAGTTCCATTGCTTAAAGAATCAATAGAACAGTGAAGAGCATGTGCGATAAGGGGAATTGTGACATTGAGTTCGAAGTGGCCATCACGGCCGCACATCACGACGGTTTGGCAAAGTCCCATAGTGTATATAGAGACTTGGATGAGAAGCTCGCAGAGCACAGGGTTTACTTTCCCTGGCATAATAGAAGAGCCTGGTTGGGTTGCAGGAAGTATCAGTTCGCCAATGCCAGAACGTGGGCCAGAGCCCATGATACGAATATCATTAGCAATTTTGTTCAAACTAGCAGCGATCGTACTTAAATAACCGGCTACTTCAACACAGTCGTCTCGACCGGCTTGCGCTTCAAAGGAATTTCTCGCACGAACGAAGTTGATACCCGTTTTTTGACGAAGAATAGCAATAACTTTATCTGGAAATTCTTTGGGGCAATTAATGCCAGTGCCAACAGCAGTACCGCCAATGGCAAGTTCGCGAAGAACGTCGATAGCTTTCTTAGCCCGTTCGACAGCCTTCTGAACTTGTGCCGCGTAACCCGAAAATTCTTGCCCAAAAGTTAACGGAGTGGCATCCATGAAATGGGTACGGCCAATCTTAACGATGTCTTTCCAAGCTTCGGCTTTTTCTTCTAATTTTAATTGAAGGAGTTCAAGACAGGGAATAAGTTCTTTTTTTAAAGCAATAGCAAGGCTGACATGAAGAACTGTAGGCATGGTATCATTCGACGACTGGCTCATATTGACATCGTCGTTTGGATGAATAGGTTTTTTAGAGCCAATAGGCTGTCCCATGAGTTGGCTGGCTCGATTCGCAATGACCTCATTAGCATTCATGTTCGAGGAAGTAGCAGACCCCGTTTGAAATATCTCTAAGGGAAAGTGTTCATCCAATTTGCCTTCGTAAATCTCCCAAGCAGCCTGCGTAATAAGATCTGTCTTTTCTTTGTTTAAGAGCCCGAGCTCATTGTTAGCAATGGCTGCAGCATATTTGACTAAGCCAATAGACCTCGTGAAAGTTTCTGGCATCTTGATACCAGAAATAGATGAGTTTCTTAAGGCGCGTTCAGTAGAAGCACCGTAAAGAACATTATCGGGGACGAGCATCTCGCCCATAGAGTCTTTTTCTGTCCGCATTTCAGTTTGGGGGTTTATTCTGTTTGAAAATGATTGAGCCAAGAATTGCTCTTTGGAGTATTTTCCTTAACTTCTCTTAAGGCATCTTGAGAAGTTGAAAAGTCTGTTTGAATCAATGGGCTGCCTTGATCCTGCCTTTCGGCTTTAATAGATGTGGAATAAAGAGAATCAGTCTGTTCTTTTAACTGGATTGTTAATTTTAACTCTCTATCACCTCTTTGAATTTTCAATGTTATTAGCTGCCCAGGGTGTGAAAAAAATGTGGCATTATGTAGATCCATTACGTGATTTATTGGTATATCATTAAACTCTAAAATTTTATCTCCATTTTTTATGCCCGCATCATGAGCAGGGCTCCCTTCAATAATTTTTTCAATAATTAAATAGGGTGCTGAAGCCATATTTGATCTTTTATCAATTTCTATGCCAAGAAATGCGTAAGAGACTTTTCCAGAGCATACGAGCTCGTCACAAACCCGTTTGACTGCGCGAGCCGGAATAATAAAAGAGGAACGAATCTCTCCTATTGAAATAATCATAACACCAATAAAGCGACCCTCGAGGTCAAATACGGGAGACCCTCCCTCTCCTCCATCAGAAGAAATATTTGAACGTAAGTAGGTGGTTGGGAAAGTCTTATTAAAAAAGTCTGTGTGCAGGCCCGTAACCATGCCCGTTGAAGGACCAGGGCCCATTCCCAGTTTACAAGTTATGGCGAGAAGCATGATAGAAGGATAAGGAATCTCCATACATTCTCCTAAATGAAAAAAGGGAATGCCCAAGGGAGGATGACAAAGACGAATAACGGCAATATTTGTAATATTATCAAAACCAACCAGTTCCGCAGGATGATGAATTCCATTATATTCAACCCAAATGCATTGAGCTTTGTTTACTACATCAGCAATGGTTATAATATGGCCTTTACTGCTAATAAAAAAACCAGTTCCTACAACCACCGGCGCCTTTTCATCAGAATTACAAGAAGCCGCGGCCGTTTGAAAACCAAAGACGGGCACAACACTAGTTTTTTTTTGATTGAAAATTTTAGTTACTAGATCTTGAAAATCAAATAAATCGTCCGCCAGAAGTCTAGAAAGGAATATGACTAAAAAAAAAAGAGAAAAGGTACAGTTTTTTTGATAAAACAAAACATTATAATTAATAAACTGTGTTGCCAATGATTGTACTGCCTAAGTTGACCGAAGCAAGATTTCCAGCAAGATAGCGAACCCCATTCGAAGATGAAATGGGTGAAATAAGGTCGTTAGCATAATGATAGTCTGAAGTAGATTCTATAACTATATTGTTTTTAACGTAATTTTTTTTAGTTGAGGCAAGGTCAGCCAAAGTATCAACTTGATGAGTTGATGGAGCATTATGAACCATAACCGATGCCGTACGAGAATAAAATGAAGGTTGTATAGCAAATGCAAATAGAGCAAGCGCAGCAACCGAAAGAGCTGGCTTCATAGAGATTGTAAAAAGATGTGATAGACGAGAAAACAGAGAAGGTTTATAAACAAGTTTTTTCAAGGTCCTCTCGTGAAGCTGTTGATCGAATTTATCCCAAAAAGCCTCATCAGGCCTTTCATGTCTTTTGATCTTTAAAAGATCCTCGAGAACTAGACGTTTTTCTGAATTTTTATCAAGATTATTCATGCTAAAATATTTTACTTTAGATAGTCTTTTAATAAAACTTGAAGTTGTTGTTTGGCATAATGTAAACGAGAGCGAACTGTGCCCTCGGAGCAGTCGGTAACACGTGCAATTTCCTGATGACTAAGCCCTTCAATTTCATGTAAAATAATAACAGTTCTATGAGAGAGAGACAAAGTTTGTAGCGCTTCGTTCAATTTTTCTTGTAATTCTTTTAAAAAAGTTGATTTGTCCGAGGTAACCTTCGAGCATAAAATATCCAAAACTTCAGAACTGGCACCTTCCTCCTGAATAGCATCGAAGCTGAAAAAACGACGAAACCGATTCTTTTTAAGGTGAGAAATCGTGGTATTAACTGCAATCCGATAAATCCAAGTAAAAAAAGAAGACTTACCTTTAAACTTATCAATTGAACGAAATGCCTTAATAAACGCCTCTTGGGTCAGATCTGCCGTATCTTCTCGATTAGAGGTTAAATTATAAATAACCGAATAAAGGCGTTCCCTATATTTCTTGATTAATACATCAAAAACAGCAACATCGCCAGCCTGGATCTTCTGGACAAGCAAGACATCCTCGGATGCTTCTAGCTGTCTATCCTCAGAGGTCGAAATGAATGTTGTTGTTTCAGAAATGTTCATGGAGTAACTATCTTTATAGACGACATTATTTAGGTTTTTTTAGAATAAGGCAAGTGGAAAAATAGGTGATATAGAAAAATTGGGGCGCTCGCTTAGTTATGCTTGGACTCCACCATTTATCTTTTCATTGTATCACGTTTGCCAAATTTATAATTCCTGTAATTATTAAAAATAAAATTTATTGACTTTAATTTATATAATTATTGCACTCCTGATTTTAATGGGTAAAATATAACAATTATGATCAGTAATATAAATAATAAGGCAGAAAAGGCACAATGTGATCTTAATGCAAGCTTGGGAAATAGCCAATCAATCGTAGGTGCTTCCAAAAGAGAAGTAAAACCAGAAAAATGTACAAAAGATGTGCCCGGCTGCTTTAGGTTTGGAATTGATTTGATAGTTTGTATTAACTTCTAGTGCTTAAAATCGAAGTGCAATGGTAGTCTATTATATTTAGTCTAACTATTGCACTTTAAAATTAAGCTCATTGGTCTATTTTAATTTTCCCCTTCAAAAATGACGCCGTTGGACTTTTCTTATTCTTCAGTATCCCTTGAACTGGGCCCTGGTAAAGGATCTGGCCCCCTTTTTCGCCGCCTTCCGGTCCTATTTCTACAAGGTAGTCTCCTTCGGCAATCAGATCTAAATTATGCTCGATGACGATAACCGTATGCCCTTGGTCAACCAAATCTTGAATGATCCCAATCAGCCGCTCGCAATCTCTTAGATGCAAGCCAATCGTCGGTTCTTCCAAAATATACAAATTCTTCGGGCTGATTCCGCGTCTTCTTTCCTTATAGGTTGGTAGTCCTTTGGCGAGTTCTGTAACCAGCTTTAATCTTTGAGCTTCTCCACCGGATAGAGTAGGGGAGCTCTGCCCTAAAGTCAAGTAGCCAAGCCCCGTCTGAATCATTAGCTCCATTAAAGCTTTCAGGCGTGAATGAAATTTAAAAAATTCTGCGCCTTCTTCGAAACTCATCTTCAAAGCTTCGGCAATGTTTTTCCCGTTCCAGCGGATGTCTTCGAGTTCTACTCCATAACGATCGCCATTACATTGTTCGCACGTCACAAAGGTATCCGGCAAGAAATTCATTTCCAATTTAATTCTTCCTGAACCCTGGCATCTTTCACACCGTCCGCCCCTCGTATTAAATGAGAAATGGCTTTTCGTAAATCCATGGATCTTCGCTTCCGGAAGGCTTGCATACAAATCTCTTATAATATCAAAGGCTCCAATGTAAGTTGCTGGCGTTGACCGCAATGTTTTTCCTATCGGCTCTTGGTCGACTTCGATTACTTTTTTAAAACGATTCCCATTAATCAGTGGTCCCAGTTCACCCAAATCTTTTTGATCTTCAACTGCCGATTCTAATATCCCCGATTTCTTAATTTCTTCCCCTGTAAGTACTTCCTTATTATGTTCGATTGCATAGGCTACGCAGGGCTTTAGTAGATCTCGAATCATCGTCGACTTCCCAGCCCCCGAAATTCCACAAACTTGGATCAAGCACCCAATCGGAATTCTTAGCGTCTCTCCTTTTAGATTTCTTAATCGTGCATTTTCAAATACTAGCCATTTATCAGTGTCACTGGCATTAGGTAGCGGTCTAAAGGATCCCCTCAGTGGATGTGGAATACTCTTTTTTAAATACTTTCCAGTTAGCGAGTTTTCATTTTTAATAATTTCTTCAAGCTTCCCACAGGCTAGAACTTCTCCACCATGAATTCCCGCTCCAGGTCCCAGATCTATAATCAAATCTGCCTCTCTCATCGTGTCATCATCATGTTCAACAACGAGCAGTGTGTTGCCTTTATTTTTTAGACTTTTCAAGGACTCGATAAGCTTAGCATTGTCCCTTGCGTGAAGTCCAATGGACGGTTCATCAAGCACATACAGTACTCCAGAAAGGTTTGAACTTAGCTGGGACGCTAGTCGAATGCGTTGTGCTTCCCCGCCAGAAAGCGTGCTGCTTGAACGGTCCAAAGACAAATACTCTAATCCCACTTGGTCCATAAATTCCAACCGCTCCGTAATCTGCGGTAACAGTTCTTTTAAAATTTGTTTGTCTCTATTATCTAGCTCTAATGTATTCAAGACTTTCAGCAATTCGCTTGGCGTCAGCTTCATAAGCTCTGGAAGCGAAAATGACTGTTTGCTTACCGTATTGATTCTAACATTTCGACTAATTATGTTCAGTCTCTCTCCATGGCAGTCGGGACAAATAGCCCCATCTGGAATATGTTTTTCTGTCTTAGGATAGTCTTCATTACTGCGCATCCAGTCGTAGTAACGGCCATGTCCATGACAAGTTGGGCACCATCCTTTAGGCGAGTTCCATGAAAAATGCTTAGGATCCAGCTCTGGAAATGCTTCTCCAGTAATCGGATCCGCCCGCTTTGTTGAAAACCAGCTCAATACTTGCGATCCTTCATTCACAAGCACCGCGCTTCCTTTACCTATTTCTATCGCGTTCGTCATGCACTCCTGAATCATGCGCGTCGACTGCGACTTTTTTACTTCGTTGATAATGAGTTCAATATCATGCTCCTTATAGCGATCTAAGCGTTTGAACTTACTAACCTCAACAAATTTACCGTCAATCCGCAGAAGCTGGAATCCCTGAGCCTGTGCCCAGTTCGCAATTGGCTCGTGATGACCCTTTCTTCCAATGACAAGAGGCGCACACAGATATAAATGATCCGCCTTTCTATTACTTTCTAGTAATTTTTCTAAAATCTTTGTTAATGCAGGAATATCCATTGAAACCACCGGATTTCCACTCTTTGGACTATACTGAATCCCTATACGTGCATACAACAGCCTTAAATACTGCGCAACCTCCGTCACTGTCCCAACTGTCGATTTCCCCGTCCCTCGTGTAACCCGTTGCTCAATCGCCACCGTTGGAGAAATCCCTGTCAGCAAATCAATGTCCGGCCTCGACATCTGTTCAATATATTGTCTCGCATACGCAGATACCGATTCCATAAATCGCCTCTGCCCTTCTGCAAAAATAATATCAAAGGCTAGCGATGACTTTCCTGATCCTGACACTCCCGTGAGCACCGTTATTTGACGATGCGGAATTGAAACCGAAATATTTTTTAAATTGTGCTCTCTCGCTCCAATAAGGTCTAAAAATTCTCCACTTTTTTTCCTTTCCCTCTTTTTAGAGCTTTTTATTTTTTCAATTAACTTCGGCCTATTTTGCGGATTTAGTGCTTCTCGGAGGAACGAACTCGACGCCGTCTGCATCCTTGCTACCTGCTCAGGAGTTCCCTCAGCTATTACTCGTCCTCCAAGATCTCCAGCATCAGGTCCCAACTCTATAATCCAATCTGCGGATTTTATAACATCCATTTGATGTTCGATTACAATTAAACTGTGCCCCCGATTAACCAATTTTTGTAAAACTTTAAGCAAGCATTGAATATCCCCGCGGTGCAGTCCTGTTGTCGGTTCATCGAGCAAAATTACCGTATGCCCTTGGGAATTTTCCACTTGGCTCAGGTACTTAACTAGCTTCAGTCGCTGAGACTCCCCTCCCGAAAGTGTATTTAAAGGTTGGCCCAATGTTAAATATCCAAGTCCCACCTCTTCCAATATTGATAATCGCGATTGAATATGCGGATAATGTTTAAAAAACTCACAGGCCTGCACCACATCCATTTCTAAGATATCTGTAACCGACTTGTGGTTCCATTTAATATCTAAAATTTCTGCCTTAAACCGCTTTCCCTCACATACCGGACAGGTGACGTAAACATCAGATAGGAACTGCATTTCCACTTTTTCATATCCAAGCCCGTGGCAGTGTTCGCAACGTCCTGAACCACTATTAAATGAGAAATTCGAAGGCTTCATATCAGCAGCCTTACCCATGAGCCCACCAGCAAAAAGCTGTCTAATCGAATCCCATGCATCAATATAAAGCACCGAATTTGATCGCGGTGTCTTACTAATCGGCGATTGATCTACTAAAACCACATTATCGATGTCTAGATTACTCTTAATTTTTGCAATAACTGCAGGGTCCTCTACCGGCTTATCTTGTTCAATTAATAACCCTTGGTAAATTACATTATTTAACAACGTCGACTTGCCAGATCCTGATACCCCCGTCAAGCAAACGAATTGCTTTAATGGTATCGTAATATTCAAGTTGCTGATATTGTTCTTCGTTACCCCCTTAAACTCCATTCGGAAGTGCTTAGTTTTCTTAACCGTAGACCTGCGCCTAACTGGTAAACTTATGGTTTTTTCTCCCTTAAGAAAACTCGCGGTAATGCTCTTTTTGCAGTCGAATAATTTGTTTATCGGGCCTGAATATACAATATGTCCTCCTCGGCTTCCTGGCTCGGGCCCAATTTCTATTATATTGTCCGCCGCACACATAATTGCCTCATCGTGTTCTACTACAATGACTGTGTTTCCCAAGTCCGTCAGACGTCTTAAAACTTTTACCAACCTATCAATATCTCTTGAGTGTAGACCTACCGATGGTTCATCTAGTACAAATAGCGTATCAACTAAACATGTTCCTAAACAAGCAGTAAGATTTACTCGCTCAACTTCCCCTCCTGACAGTGTCCTCGATGTCCGGTTGAGCGTCAAATATCCAAGCCCTACTTCATTTAAATAATTTAATCGCGTCAAAATCGAATCCGCCGCAAGATCCACCGGATGATTTCCCGTTTCCTTATGATTTTTTTTAAGGAGTTGGTAAAGATCTCTAACACTCATTTCGTATAAATCCGGCAGCGTATACCGATCGAGCCATTTCCAGTTCAATGCGTTAGGCTGAAGCCTTTTCCCATGGCACACATCACATGTCTTATAAGACCGATACCTCGAAAGTAAAAAACGTATATGCATTTTATATGTTTTACTCTCGAGCCATTCAAAAAATCCCTGAATCCCATACCACTGCTTCGGAGGTCCTCCTTCGTTCTTGATATATTCAGGATCACCTTCAATAACTAGTTTTTTTTCTCTCTCCGTGAGTTCTCTCCAAGGAATATCTGTTCGTATATCTAACTTGGGGGCAAATTTGAGTAAGTCGAACAGCGATTCCCCAAACACCTCTCCATGAAAAGGCTTAATTACCCCTTCCCTAATTGTAAGACTTTTGTCCGGAATCACTAGATTATAATCAATGTCAATCGTCCGTCCAAATCCTCGGCACTCCGGACATGCCCCAATCGGTGAGTTAAACGAAAATAACGCAGGCGTCGGCATCTCAAATCGTTTACCTGTAGAAGGCGATCGTAACCCCTCAGAAAAATGCCTAAGCTTCCGAGCCTCATCATCGAAAATTAAAAGCTCTCTATCCCCAAAATGCAGCCCCATCCGCGCCGATTCCAAAAATCGCGTTCGATTCTTACTCACTAACAATATTCTATCTTGAACAATCTTTATCGTATCTTTTTTTAACTTTTTTTCCTCTAACGCTTCTAATCGCTTAACCTCTCCTTCAACAATGCATCGAATATACCCCTGTTTTATCAAAGGATTTAAAACTTCATTCCACTCCAGCGACTTCGGTTTCTTTACATTAAAGCATATTAGCACTTCCTTATTCGGCCATTGCTTAAAACACTTTTTCCAAATCGTCTCAGGTGAATCGCTTTCTATTTTTTTCCCTGTCTCAGGGTCAAACAACTCACTCACATGGCAAAACCATGTCTTAAAAAAATCGCACAACTCAGTCATCGTTCCCACCGTTGATCGCGATGTCTTTACCGTATTCGTCTGTTGAATAGCAATCGACGGCCGTATATTCTCTATCGAATTAATATCCGGCCTATCCATGATTTCCAAAAACTGTCGTGTATACGGACTAAACGTCTCAACATACCGACGCTGCCCTTCCGCATGCAATGTCTCAAACACCAACGACGACTTCCCGCTCCCACTCAACCCCGTAACCACAGTCAACTGCCCAAGCGGTATATCTAAGTCAAAGTCCTTAAGATTATTTTGCCTTACCCCTCGTAACCGTATAAACTCATCCCGATCGTTTTCCATCTGCAAATATGTATACTACATTTTTTGTAATTATGCAAGCTAATGTGAACTTATTAATGGAGCGATTTTTGAAAAAATATCGAGTCAGTTTTTGAACTTTTTCTAAAATTAATCATTGCTTTGTTTACCGATTTATGATCCCCTTATTGTATATGCGTATTGACACTATAGTAATAAATAAAATAACAAATTCATCATCGATGTCATTGTCCAATGATTTTGAAAGCGTGGTAGCGGCAGCCACGAGGGATATTGAAGTCGGGCAACATCTTCAGTTAAAAAAGGTATGGGAGTGTTTAGGTTTACCTTCCTTTTACCTTCCTCCTCTTCCGTTACAAAAGCGATCGGTCGATTCACCTCTGCCAGAGGAACTTACCTTCGAAGAAGACGAAATAAGTATCAAGTAGAGTTTTCTTGTCTTTAGTTGAGCTGATTTCATCCTGTCGAAGTATTAGTTTTGATTCGTTGAGATATTCTCATAAACTAACTCCACCTGCTTACCACAAAAAGCTAATCCTATTGCTAATGCAGAAGTAACGCCATGTTGCTTAAATGTTTCCATATATTTTTTGTCTTTAATTTGATCCAAGCCTTCTTTCGCTTTTGATAAACATAACTCAGCGCTATCACTAGTCTTAAACTCCATTAGTATTCCTCGTCTCTCTTTATTTTTAGGAATAAATATAACATCAAGACGGCCTAATCCAGATTCCCTATTCGATTGAATAATGTAATCTTTTTTTAACCCAACCACGAGACCCAATATAAATACTTGGAATATCCTTTCGGGCGTTTTTTCATTAAAATCAAAATAACTCCCTGTCTGTATGATATAGTTTGATAAATTATACTTAAATTTATCGAGATCCCCATTTATTAAACTTTCTATAAAGCTTTGATACACATCCATATTAGCTTCAATAGAAAACCATCCAGTAACTATCTCATTATAAACAAAGCCTACTTCTTTATTGGGTATAGCTATCTGAGCCAACATTTGAAATTCAGTGATTCTGGTAGACAAAACTTTAAGATAACCTGTATAAAGCAACAAACTCCATAAGGCAGCTTCTTGAGTTTTAAGATTCGGCAATACAAGATTTTTAGATATAGGCCGTTCTATTATTTCTCCTTGTAATAATCGCTCAAATTGAAGTTTTGTCGCACTTCCAGCATCCGTTAATAATTGAGCAACTAAATCATTACTCGAGGTATTAATCCAATACCACTGTAAGGCTCCATGGTTTTTTAAGCATCCCAGTATTGACCAGGGATTATATAAGGTGTATCTCCCTACCTGATAGCCATTATACCATTCTTTAATAGGCGCTATCGAAAGTGTTTGTTCGCTATCTTTGATTAATTTTAGTACTTCTTCCTCCGTAAATCCAAAATATTGACCATATCGTTCCTCTAATACTGAATAAACTTCGAGATTGCTTACCCCTGAAAATAAACTCTCCTGTGCGATACGTGTGATCCCTGTTAAGATGGCTTTTTTTAAGTTCAGATTATCTTTGAGTGCCTTACCTAAGATCCCTCGCATTAAAACGATCATTTGTTCATAGTATTCTTTTAAATAGGCCTCTTGTATAGGGGTGTCATATTCATCAATTAAAATGATCGGAGATTTTTTAAATTTTCTCTCCATGTATAGCGATAATTGACTAATTGCAGCTTTCACACTAGCCTCATCTGCTTCCCGGTTCAACAAAGTCATGAATATGGTTTTTTCGCCTTCTGATAATACACTCCCTTCAAGTAAATAATTATGCTCTTCGTATAATCTCCTTATTAATTCTACAATCTCGGCATAAGCCTTGGAATAAGTAGCTTCCTTGACATCTTTAAAAGAAATAAAAATAACAGGATATTGTTGTTGATGTAACTTACAAAACTCCGTGTCCTTTGAAATATTTAAATCTTCAAATAAATTTTTATCTGTAACATGATTTTGTCTCAAAAAATAATAAAGCATCGATAAATTGAGGGTTTTCCCAAAACGCCTCGGCCTTGTAATTACAATAACCTTTGAAGTATCATGCACGATATCTTTAATGAATAGGGTCTTATCCGCAAATAAACATTCTTCATTAATGAGCTCTTTAAAATCACTGATACCAATAGGTAGTTTCATGTATAGATGTATTCTATGAATACCATAGTCTCACAACGTCCTATGCCCGTCAAGGAGTATATTCTGGATTTTCGGAAAGTCCATAGACATAGTATTCTCCGCCTCTAAAGGCAGGTTTTGAATTTGTCGCCAGTCTGAATACAAACCATACCGTCTTTAATGATTTTCTTAAAGACTTCATCACATTTATTCCAGTCCACTAAATCCACTTTATACGGAAGATCAGAATTCTCAAAATCCTCCTCTATATGCATATATTCATTGTCAGATATGTCGTCAAAGAAACATAGATCCAAATCAGAAAATTGCTTCGGATTTCCATTAGCCCGCGACCCAAAAACATAAAAAGCATACGGATATTTTGCCAAAATATTCGTAACTATCTTCAGATGTCTAGCTTCCAAATGCATCTTTAGGTACTCCTATTCTTTTTAAAAATAGTTTAATTTCATCGGAAAAAGCCGAAAAAACCTTTAACACTTCTTCCGCTTCTTTTTCCTGATACGTATGTACCGTTATATTCCGCATCTTTAAAAAACTAAACCATAATTCCGGATCCTCTATAAATCCCTCTAACGCCGCCATCCGAAAAGCTTCCCTAGGCGAATTCGCAATCTTTCCACGCTCTCCAAGTAATCGCTTCATCACTTTCCATACCAACTCAAAGCAATACTCATAAGCCTGAATAGCCCCCGCTTTTTCTTGTTCCGTATTTGTATTGAATCGAAATGCCTCAAACTTCGAGAACGCCTTCAGCAACGGATCAATATTTACGTTTTCAATAATCATCATCTAAATTATGGAATTTATCAAAGCTCCTTTTTTAAAAATTCAGAAATACTTTTTCCTGCTTCGGCGATGAGGTCAGGGCAATATGACCTAAGTATGCAATCAATGATGAGTTTGTCTCGAGGGCTTCCCAGGCATTTGTCATTCTCGCTATCAAATATCTCAGGAAATGGTAGACTGATATTGTATTTCGAACACACATCTCTTAGGTTCTGTTCGAATAGTTTTGCTTGGATCTCATCTTTTTTTTCTGCGTTCTCCTGTGCTTCTTTCCATTCATTAGTTTGCTCAGTATTATTAGTCACTATCTCCTCGAATGTTTCCTCCCATTCATTAATTTGCTTAATTATATTTTTGTTAATGGTCACTATTTGCTCGAGTGTCAAATTCTTCTGTTGTTCATTGATAACGGCCTGCACTAGATCCGGGCACTCTTCAATAGCATCATTGAGTAATGATTCTAACATCACTGATCTTAAATTCTGCGCGACATGTTTCATATGATCGAGATCGTGATCAGGATCCGTATTTGCGAATCCATTCATTAATGAATGGATAAATATAATTGCGATTAATGTTACTCGTTTCATGATTCTTATATTTTTTAATGACGTTATTCTCTTTACCAACTTCACCCTTCAGAAAAACTACCCATTTTACGATATTTTTCATAACGAGCCTCAATAAGCTGATCCATGTTCTTAGTTCTTAAAACCTTCAACTCATCTATAAGAGTCTTTTTTAAAGTCCTCGCAGCTTCATCCGGATCTTTTTGCGCACCCCCCAGTGGCTCCTTCAAGACCTTATCAACAATCTTAAGCTCCAATAACTTATCAGCAGAAAGCTTCAGCGCCTCCGCAGCGTCCGCAGCAAAAGTACGGTCCTTCCAAAGAATCGCCGCACACCCCTCCGGCGAAATAACAGAATAGTAAGCGTTTTCAAAAATAAAGACCGAATCTGCAACAGCAATCCCAAGAGCTCCCCCAGAACCCCCCTCACCAATAATCACCGCAATAATAGGCGCTTTCAACGTACTCATTTCCCTAATATTGACAGCAATCGCCTCCGCCACATGCCGCTCCTCAGCACCAATACCAGGATACGCCCCAGGAGTATCAACAAGAGAAATTATTGGAAGACCAAACTTTTCAGCTAACTTCATTAAACGCAACGCCTTGCGGTATCCCTCAGGGTTCGGAGAACCAAAGTTTCGCATCAGATTTTCCTTCGTATTCCGCCCCTTTTGCTCAGCAATAATCATCACAGGCTTGCCATCCAGCATCGCAGTCCCACCAATAATCGCACGATCATCCTGAAAAAGCCTGTCCCCATGAAGCTCCTGAAAATCCTCAAAAATCGCGCCAATGTAATCAAGAGAGTAGGGGCGCTCCGGATGACGAGACAGCTGAACCCGTTGCCAAGGCGTCAAATTCTTATAAACCTCCTTTTTTGTGACATCAATCGTCTCCTCTAGCGATTTCATCTCCTTCGAAACATCTATATTGTGCTCCTGCGCCGTCTTAACCAGATTCGCAAGCTGCTCCTCCAGTAAACTAAGTGGCTTCTCAAATTCTAAAACAAATTTACGCTTTTCCATAAAAATATACCACCATTGAACCTAATATTAAACTTTTGTCAATTAGAAGAGACCGTGCATGTCTTCTTATTGTTTTTAATCTGCTCCTTCCACCCAAGCATCCGGGCCCGTAAACTATATTTTTCCGCCTTCTTTTTATCCCCTTTCTCAATCCAAATCCGCGACAACGTCGTATGCACATGAACGTCATTCGGATCAATCTCCTGAGCCCTCTCCGCAGCGTTCAGCGCATTTTCCAAATCCCTCATCCCATAAAAAATCTCCGCTCGCGCAAGCCATGCATTAAAACATAGTGGATCAATATTTATGGCCGCCTGCAGCTTTTCCAAAGCAGTGTCACCCCTTTCTTGAGTAAAATCAAGAACCGCATCAGCCGTCATCGTTAAAGCATCTTCTACTGCCATTTGATTTTGAGAAAAATAAAACCTTCATCCTACTTAATTGTTTTTAAAAAGTCGATGTTTAAATAGATTCAGAGATAATCGCCAGCTAATTCTCACATACAGAAATCGTCTCATGCACCAACTCCACCTGCTTGCCAAAAAATGCCAACCCTATGGCCAATACAGCCCCCACGCCATGTTGCTTAAAAACTTCTATATATTTTCGATCTTTGATTTGCTCCAAAGCTTCCTGCGCCCTTTCTAAAAGAAGTTCAATCGAAGCACTTGTTTTAAATTCTAGTAATATCCCGTTTTTATTCTTATCTTTAGGAATAAATATAACATCAAAACGTCCTAACCCAGATTCTTGATTCGAATGAATAGTGTAATAGTCTCTTAAACCCACTACCAAACCTAAAATAAACACATGAAATATTTGCTCGGATGTTTTGCTATTAAATTCAAAATAACTACCCGTTTGTATAATATATTCAGATAAGTAATTTTTAAATTGGTCAATATCACCATCCGCCAAGCTTTTTACAAATTTATCATATGAATTCAAACTAATGGCCCTACTAAACCATCCAGCTACTATTCGATCATAAACAAAACCGACCTCTTTATTAGGTATGGCAAGTTTAGCCATTAATGCATAATCACGAAACTCACTTGACAGAACCTTCAAATACCCAGCATATAACAATAAACTCCATAAGGCTTCAGGGCTCGTCTTTATATCCGCAAATACAAGATTCTCAGATATAGGCTGGTCAATAATATTTCCTTGGAGTAGTTCTTCCAATTGCTGCTTAACTTTGGGCTTGGCTTCGCTTAATAATTGCGCTATTAAACCATTGCTCGCAGTATTTACCCAATAAGGTTGCAGTTCTTTATTATTGTCTAAGCAATTTATTATCGACCAGGGATTATACAATGTATACTGGCCTACTACATAACCATTATACCATTCTTTAATCTTTTCAATCGAAGCAGTTTGCTTGCTTTGCGCTAATAACTTTAATACTTCTTCCTCTGTAAGACCAAAATATTGACCATACTCTTCTTGTAATAATGAATAAACAGTGACATTATTTAATCCAGAAAATAAACTCTCTTGCGCAATACGGGTAATCCCAGTTACAACAGCTTTATCCAAATTCTTATTATCTTTAAGCGTCTTCCCAAAAATACCACGCATCAAACCTATCATCTTATCATAATAATTATGAAGGTAGGCTTCCTGTATCGGGGTATCATATTCATCGATTAAAATAATGGGTGATTTTTTAAACTTTTTCCGCATGTATGACGATAACTTTTGAATCGCAGTTTTAACATGAGTCAAGTTAGCTTCTTCATTCAGCAATGCCGTGAATTTGTTTTTTTCATCTTCCCCTAATAAATCCCCTTCGAGTAAATAACGATGTTCACCATATAATGCGCTTATCAACTCTTTTATCCCAGCATAAGCATGTTTATAATTGGTTTCCTTTATATCCTTAAAAGAAATAAAAATAACAGGATACTGTTGTTGGTGTTCTTTACAAAATTCCGCATCCTCCGAAATATTTAAGCCTTCAAATAAATTTTTATGATCCGAATGATTTTGCCCAAAAAAGTAGTAAAGCATCGATAAATTAAGCGTTTTCCCAAAACGCCTCGGTCTGGTAATGACGACGACTGTGGAGCTGTCATCCATAATCTCTTTGATCATCAAAGTCTTATCAGCAAATAGATAATCTCCTTCTACAAGTTTTTGAAAATCACTAAGCCCTATGGGAAATTTTTTGTATAACATTCTCTTCGTTTGTTCTGTAAATAGCTATTATTCAGCTATTATTCAGCTATTATTTGATATCTTACACCAGGGTCTCACAATGACATACTTTGGTCAAGAAGTTTATTTTGAGGTATCCGGTGTATTATCTATGTCCCTTTTAATTCTCACATACAGAAATCGTCTCATGCATCAACTCCACCTGCTTGCCAAAAAATGCCAACCCTATGGCCAATACAGCCCCCACGCCATGTTGCTTAAAAACTTCTATATATTTTCGATCCTTAATCTGCTCCAAAGCTTCCTGCGCCTTTTCTAAAAGAAGCTCAATCGAAGCACTTGTTTTAAATTCTAGTAATATCCCGTTTTTATTCTTATCTTTAGGAATAAATATAACATCAAAACGTCCGAACCCAGATTCTTGATTCGAATGAATAGTGTAATAGTCTCTTAAACCTACTACTAATCCTAAAATAAATACATGAAATATTTGTTCGGATGTCTTGCTATTAAACTCAAAATAACTACCCGTTTGTATAATATATTCAGATAAGTAATTTTTAAATTGGTCAATATCACCATCCGCCAAACTTTTTACAAATTTATCATATGAATTCAAACTAATAGCCTTACTAAACCATTCCGCTACTATTTGATCATAAACAAAACCGACTTCTTTATTAGGTATGGCAAGTTTAGCCATTAACGCATAACCACGAAGCTCACTTGACAGAACCTTCAAATACCCAGCATACAACAACAAACTCCATAAGGCCTCAGGGCTCGTCTTTATATCCGCAAATACAAGATTCTCAGATATAGGCTGCTCAATAACATTTCCCTGGAGCAGTTCTTCCAATTGCTGCTTAACTTTAGGCTTGGCCCCGCTTAATAATTGCGCTATTAGATCGTCACTCGCAGTATTTACCCAATAGGGCTGCAATGATTCATTGTTGTCTAAGCAATTTATTATCGACCAGGGATTATACAATGTATACTGGCCTACCACATAACCATTATACCATTCTTTAATCTTTTCAATCGAAGCAGTTTGCTTACTTTGCGCTAATAACTTTAATACTTCTTCCTCCGTAAGACCAAAATATTGACCATACTTTTTCTTCAGTAACGAATAAACGGTGACATTATTCATTCCAGAAAATAAGCTCTCCTGCGCAATACGGGTAATCCCAGTTACAACAGCTTTATCCAAATTCTTATTATCTTTAAGCGTCTTCCCAAAAATACCACGCATCAAACCTATCATCTTATCATAATAATTATGAAGGTAGGCTTCCTGTATCGGGGTATCATATTCATCGATTAAAATAATGGGTGATTTTTTAAACTTTTTCCGCATGTATGACGATAACTTTTGAATCGCAGTTTTAACATGAGTCAAGTTAGCTTCTTCATTCAGCAATGCCGTGAATTTGTTTTTTTCATCTTCCCCTAATAAATCCCCTTCGAGTAAATAACGATGTTCACCATATAATGCGCTTATCAACTCTTTTATCCCAGCATAAGCATGTTTATAATTGGTTTCCTTTATATCCTTAAAAGAAATAAAAATAACAGGATACTGTTGTTGGTGTTCTTTACAAAATTCCGCATCCTCCGAAATATTTAAGCCTTCAAATAAATTTTTATGATCCGAATGATTTTGCCCAAAAAAGTAGTAAAGCATCGATAAATTAAGCGTTTTCCCAAAACGCCTCGGTCTGGTAATGACGACGACTGTGGAGCTGTCATCCATAATCTCTTTGATCATCAAAGTCTTATCAGCAAATAGATAATCTCCTTC
>Ga0207144_1038_pt1 | contig 29503 bp, 24 predicted proteins | sample Alteio_BWMinHeat_FD_153583 | JGI IMG/M metagenome (GOLD analysis project Ga0207144, IMG submission 153583) | Enriched cells from forest soil in Barre Woods Harvard Forest LTER site, Petersham, Massachusetts, United States -... | ecosystem: Environmental > Terrestrial > Soil > Temperate forest >...
CAGAAAATTGTCAATACTTATTTTGCATTACCTTATATTATCGGTTACTGCATTAGCGAGACCAGTGATTTTATTAAATATGTAAAGGGGTGTTTTTTAGATTTAATAAGCTCTATCCCTTCCAAACCCCCAAATCAATCAATTGCCGAGTAGCCTTCTCTGCCCAGTTTTTGTTGGCTGAAGGGCTTGCTGGGCTCGGGTGAAGTATTTTACCAATTTTAATAGGCATTCCTTTCAATGCTATCCTAGCGCGTTCTTCGGCAAAGCCGCCCACTGCGATAAGCCATTCTGCGGATAGGAGATTTATTTGCTCACGGAGATGTTGATCGCAGGCGGCGTATAGTGTCTGAGTCTCGTTTACTGGAAGTTTATCGGGAGTACGATTGCGTCCAGTAGATTCCATAAAGACTAGTGGACAGTAGTTCGCTACAAAATGGTCTTTGAAAAAAATATTTGCTTCAGTAAATTTTTCTTTAAAGAGTCCCCAAAGTCGTTTGCCGCTCACTTCGGAACGTTTGCAAGAAAATCCTTCTATTGGGCGTTTTGGGTGTTCTTTGTTTGGTTTTTTAATGGGTGTATTAATTTCAACCCAGTCTCGAATGAGGGAAATTTCACCAAATGGAACGCCTGTTTGTGCCATACCCCAGGGTCCTGGGTTCATTCCTAGAAATACTATTTTTTTATGTCCGTTTCCGTACATTTTTAAATACAGCTCATGAGCTTCCCAAGCGTAATCTAATGGGTTATAGACGTGAGTAATTGGCGCGGAAAAGACCATATTAGCCACTGCATCCCTAAGTCGTTTTGCGGATTCGATCATTGCATCAGATACCATCAGATATCGCTATTCCTTGGATACTTCTTTCGTTTCTTTGGTCTTTTCTTTATTGGCAATGATCATTACAGGAACAGCTTTACTTGGTTGTAGGTATTCTTTTGCGACTTTGTTGATGTCTTCAACGGTGAATGATTCAAACATGGCTTTGCGATTTTGAGCCCATTGAATGACTTCAGGGTGAACTTGAGAGTCACTTAAGATGCCAAGCCAATAGCTATTGCTTCGGTTGGTTAGATCTAATTGACGAAGAAGAGGTTTGATAGCGCGTTCAAACTCATCTTGTGTTGCGCCTTTTGTATTTAAGTCTTTGCCTAATTGTAGTATTATATCGACAACCTGTTCAGCCTGATCTGGACGGACTCCTGCAAGAGCATAAAATCGACCATAGTCTTTTTCTGTAGCATAAGCATTATTCAAAGATGAAGGTGAATAAGTTTCACCTAGTTTGATACGAAGTTCATTGAGTAGGCGGTCTGAAAATATTCGTGCAAGGACGGTAAGTTTTCTATTTGTTTCTATATCCCAGTAATCTTTGGTCGGCCAATAAACGATTGCATAGGCTTTTTCAAATTCACTGCTAAGTTCAAAGGTCTTTTTGATTCCTCCGGCTGGGAATTTTGCTGGGATATCTTGAAATTGTTTATCTCGCATCATGGCCCGCATAGGAAGTGCACCAAATGTTTTTGCAACAGCAGATAAGACCTCATCTTTGTCAAAGTCTCCAACAACTGAAATTTCAAGGTATCCAGAGGCTAAGGGGCCTGATAGCCAATTCTTGACATCTTCTTTTGTTAAAGTAAAGAATTTCTCCTTATCTGGGATACCAAAACGCTCATTTTCACCTGAAAGAAATCGATCTACACGGTTGCCTAAAACGCTATCAGGTGTTAATTCAAGGCCGCGATAGGCTTCTTCAAAATTTATACGAGCGGTTCGAAAAGCTTCATCGCGGTATCCGGGAGCGGTCAAAAATGCAGCCATCAGTGTCATTTCGTCTTGAAAGTCTCTTTTATTTGTTAGTCCAGTCAGTTTAAAAGAATCTGAGCCAACGTTAAAGGAAACAATCATAGTTCTTCCTGAGAAGATGCGTTCGAGATCACGAATCGAATGTTTTTCTAGACCTCCATTTTGGAAAACGGCGGAGGCGAGTGACCCCAAGCCGCGCTTATCACTAGGTTCTTCAAGTTGGCCTAATCCAAAATTCACCGAAATATAAATCATGTCGGCATCAAAATCCGTCTTTTTTAGATTAAGACGGACATTATTTGAAAATCGATAATGGTAGACATCGGTTTTATCATAGTAGCCTTCTTCGACAATTTTTCCAGGTGTTCCAAAAGATTTATAAGCAAACTGGGGAACTGGTTCGTTTTTTGGTGCAACAACAGATACTTGATGACTTTTTTTATAAACTTCTAACAGTTTCGCTTCCGTTGCATTTAGCTTTGAATCGCCAGTTAAAAATATTGAAGGACTATATCCTACCCAGTCTTCTCTGAAAAGTTCGAGGCATTTTTCTGCGGTTAGATTATCTAAAGCTTGTTTTGCAAGTTTTAAATCTTCTTCAGGCGAAGTGAATACCTTGTCGTCAGAAAGTTCACTTACTATTAAATTGGAAAGAGTTTTTGACTTTCGTTTTGGCGCAGATTGAACAGCCTGCTCATATGAGTTAATAGCATTTGCTTTAGCTTCACTCATTTCAGTAGGTGTAAATCCGTATTGTAGTACGCGCCTTAATTCCTGTTCGATGATAGGAATGCATTGTTCCCACATTCCTTCTTTAGGCGCAACGTCTATATAAGAGATACTGAAAGTGTTAAATAAATCAGTATCGTTTGCTGAGCTACTTGAGAAAGGAGCTGTCTCTAATTCGCTTATTAAGTCTAGGCGTCGTCCAAGGATTGTATAAGCAATATTTTTCTGGATATCTTTAACGCGTTGAGCTTGAGTATCGAGGTGTCTTTCATGGGGACGAACGACAAAAAAGTCTAAATCTGTTGCAGTTGCTTCATTTTCAATGTAAACTTTCGCCTGGACGTCATTTGATGGAGTTAATTGGCCTAAATTGGGATCCTCTTTGGGTAGGGGGGGGGAGGACATAGGCCCAAAATATTCTTTGATTAAGGGGATTATTTTGTTCGGTTCGATTGCTCCTACGGCAACGACGACTATACGATTTGTGTTGTACCAGTCTTGATAGAACTTTAAAAATCGATCTCTTGGTGCGTTTTGTATGACGTCCTCGATACCGATTGGCATACGCACAGGAAGAAGTGTTCCGGGGAATGCAAATGCGAAGAATGCATCTCTCGTCCGTTCATCGACGGTATAATGATCACGTTTTTCCGATAAAATAACGCCCCTTTCACCATCGATATCAGATGGTTTTAAGAGGAGACCATATGCAAAATCACTAAAAAGTTTAATTGCATCTCTTAAATGAGACTCGTCATTTTTAGGGAGATCGAGTTTATAGACGGTTTCGTTGAAGCCGGTATGCGCATTTGTATCAGCACCAAAGCCCATGCCTATGTGTTCAAAGTATTGTTTTAGAGATGTTTGGTCAGGAAAATATTTGCCTCCTTTAAAGGCCATATGTTCGAGAAAATGAGCTAGACCCTGTTGATCTTTTGCCTCCATTAATGAGCCTGCATCAACGTAAAGTCTGAGACTTACTTGGTCTGGGGGTTCATTATTCGGCATTATGGCATATCGTACACCATTTTCAAGTTTGCCCCATACAATCGAAGATTCGGGCGATAGGTCACTTGTCTCGTGTGGCCATACAGCTTTGGATGGTTCATTTTTAGTGGCGTTTGCTTTTGGACTTAATGCAAATACTGTCTGTAGAGCTCCACAAGTAGTTAATAAACAAATTGCTAGAAGTTTTAGGTTTTTAATTTTCATTTGGATATTGGGATTTGTGCTTATAGTCAAATTGTTCTTGAAAGACGGTCTTTGCAAGTAATAAAAAATTCATTGAGTAATATTTTTATCTTTCAACCGAAGCAAACTTAAATTAGGTTAGCCTGTTAATAATCGTAATGATTTGGATATATCGCATACTTTACATACCAATATTTTTAATCAGCTTTCCTTATTACTTATGGAGGATGCTTAAGCGAGGGGGCTATGCAAAAGATTTTCATTATCGATTTGGCTTAATTAAGCCTCTTCCTGAGAAAAAACTTAGAGTACCGCGAATTTGGATTCAGGCGGTAAGCGTTGGCGAAGTTAATGCTATTAAGCCTCTAATAGAAAAGTTGTTGGCAAAAAAAAATATTGAAATCATTGTAACGACTACTACGAGTACTTCTTATGCAATTGCCAAAGAGCAATATGGTGACAAAATTACTGCTGTTGGGGTTTTCCCCTTCGATTTTTGGCCTTTTAGTCGAACTGCATGGAAGCGGATTAACCCTGATATTGCGATACTCATGGAGGCGGAGCTTTGGCCGGAGCACATACACCAAGCTACTATCCGCAATGTACCTGTTCTTTTGATTAATGCACGTCTTTCTGATCGTTCGTTTAAGCGGTATCTTAAAATCAAATTTATTGCAAAGCGTCTTGTTCTTAAGTTCTTATCATCCTTGATTGCAGGTACTGAGCAAGATTTGGATCGTTTTATCGCGATTGGTGTTAATCCTGAAAAAGCCTTTTGCAGTGGGAATATCAAGTTTGATGTTGCTCCTAAAAAAGTACTGTCTGAAAAAGAGAAAACGGATCTCAAGAAAGAAATGGGATTTGTATCGGAGGGTTCAAACTTAAATTTTCCATCTCCTCTTATCTTAATGGGTTCCTCAACCTGGCCTGGAGAAGAAGCCCTTCTCCTAAAGATTTTTGAAAACGCATTGAATCAAGGTATAGACTGCCGGTTACTCATTGTTCCACGACATGCTGAACGTCGCGAAGAAATCAAAGCACTTTTACGAACTCAAAACCATGCTTGGCATTTGCGTTCAGAGTATACACAAGCTCCCGAAGGCACGTTTATTTATATAGGAGATACCACAGGGGAGCTTTCGATTCTCACTCAAGTAGCAGACCTTGTGTTTATAGGAAAAAGCCTTCCTCCTCATAATGGAGGGCAGACACCTATAGAATCTGCAGCTCTTGGTATTGCGATGGTCTATGGACCATTAATGACCAATTTTAACCAAATTTGCAAATCTCTTGAAAAAGCAAATGCATCTATAATGTGTCATGATTCTAAGGAAGTGGAACAACAAATACTTGCATTGCTTAAGGATCAGCAAAAACGAGAGGCCTTGGGACGCGCTGCAAAACAGTGGCATGCTTTTAATCAGGGTGCGACAGATAAGACTGTTGCTGTTATTGAGAAGTTTATGAAGTAATGGGCAGCGCTAAGGAAGAAGAAATTCATCTTGTTGATCATCTTAAGTCTGTTGCTGGTCCTGATGGGCTAATTTCGTATAAAACTTTCATCAAAGAGGTTCTTTTTGCGCCCAAGATGGGGTACTATATGAAAGAGAGAAGTCGAGTTGGTAGAAATTCGGAGACGGATTTTTATACAGCCGAATCATTGGGTCTCGTTTTCAAAAAATTGGTAATTGCGGCGATTAAAAAACTTCTTGGAGATGAGGACTGTGGGCAATTTACATTTGTTGAAATTGGGGCCGAGCCTGGAAAGGGGTTTTTTGAGAAAGACGATATTGGCCATCATCCATTTCAAGATACCAAGATAATTCGATCTGGACAGAAGATTGAAATCCCGCCGAAGTCCATAGTCTTTGCGAACGAGCTTCTTGATGCGCAGCCATTTCATCGGCTTTTTTATAAAAATGGTCGGTGGAAAGAGCTAGGAGTGAGGATTGTAGATAAAAATGGTATTCTTAGCGAAGAATTTTTACCTGAACTTTCGAATGAAGTAAAAGAAAGATTAGATGATCTGCCTAATGAAGTAGATGAGGGTTACCAATTAGATCTACCTTTAGAATCAGAAAAGCTCCTTGAGTCGATTGTTACGCAAGATTGGCAGGGCCTTATAATTCTTTTTGATTATGGTCTTTCCTGGGAAGACCTCATTTACAATCATCCACAGGGAACAGCCAGAGCTTACTATAAACACAAGCAGCACAATGATCTTCTAGCAAATGTCGGGAATCAGGATATTACTTGTCATATTTGCTGGGATCCGTTGATTAAAATTCTCAAAAATTACCATTTCATCAAGCCTATATTGCAGAGACAGGAGTCATTTTTTGTCCATAATGCTAATTTGGTAATAGAAGAGATAATTAATATTAAGATGGATAAGCCGGTGACAGGTATGCGGATGGGGTTTAATTCCGATAAGCAAACCTTACAAGAGCTTATACATCCTGGGCATATGGGCCATAAGTTTCAGGTGCTTTGGGGGAGGAGGTAGAGCAAGGAAGTAAAGATTTAAAAAGTAATTGACTTTTGATGCTAAGATATTACGCTCGTTATTCATGAATGTAAATATAAAAAAATTATTAACAACTATAGCAGTTTTATCAGCATCGATATGCATATTGTTTTCCGATAATCCAGAATTTGATGTAAATAATGATAGCGATATTATTCGTCTAATTGGAGAAGACCATAATGATCCAGAATGTATAAAACTTAAAAAACAGTTATCACAAGATGCAATGAATGGTGAAATCATTATGGCTATAGAAGGAGAGTGGTTTGGGAAGATTAAAACAAATTTATTTGGTATAGAAGATGGTAATACACATATGTTATCGACTGCATTTGGTTTTTATAATCAATTTGTTTTTTACAAGATTATAAAAGCTATTAGCTCACTTAATAATGAAGAGCTTGCTCCGATTATGGATGCCTCAGTAGGTTTGTTCGATCAATTTTTTATGCACACTGCAGAAAGGATACAGGCGATTTGCGTTATACTTGATAGATTGGGTAACGATCTAGACATTATATATGAAAAATATCCGAGAATCGTTAAAAAATTTCATAAACTATATCAATTGCGATTGACACCTAAAGACTATGACAAAGAAATTACTAAATTAATAAAAAATCATTGTTTTGAAAAACCCTTTTTCTTAAACATAGATACAAAAATTGATCATTGGATTAACTTATTTAATGATATTATTATTTTTTACAGTGAATTAGCAATTTATAATAATGAAAAAATATCACAGGATGTAATAAATGAAATAAACATTCGTGTTGGAAGATTTAAAGAATATGCAAATATGAATACAGAAGCATTAATGGATAAAATCTTTTTGATTATCACAGAATTAGTAGAATCAACAAATTTTCAAGTAAACATTGAACTTCATCATCGAAATAAAATATTTTTAAAACATATCATAAGCATTTTTGAAGATAATAAAGCACAGAAAAAACCATTCTATGTGCTTGTTGGCTTAGCTCATACCCCTTTTCTTTTCGAAGAGCTAAAAGCAAAAGGCTACGAAGTAGAACTGAATGACATGGCTCAGGAGGCCTATAATGAGCACCTGGCAAAATTAGAAGAGTCAGTTACTAAGTCTGAGCTATAAAGCTATAACCATTCTGTATACGTCGAAAAAATTAAATCTTAATTCCTTCTTAAATCCTTTACGCCCGGCTTTTTTTGTCATAGCATTTGCTTCCTTATGTTTGTAGACGAAAAAATAGTGACGCTGAAAGCGGGAAATGGTGGTGATGGTTGTGCGAGCTTCCGGAGAGAGAAATTCATTCCCAAAGGGGGTCCCAATGGTGGTGATGGAGGGCGAGGGGGACATATTATTTTAGAGTGTGATACCAATATAAGCGATCTTACAGCTTATCATTTTAAGTCGAATTGGAATGCCAAGAATGGGGAAGCTGGGATGGGGAATCAGAAGCATGGTTCTGATGGGGCTAGTTGTGTTTTAAAGTTACCTGCCGGGACCGTTGTTTATGATGTAGACACTGGAGAAATTGTTACGGAATTGACTGAAAATGGTCAACGCGTAGTTTTAATTAAGGGTGGCAAGGGTGGCTTGGGTAACGTGCATTTTAAATCGGCAACTAACCGCGCTCCACGAGACTTTACACCGGGCGTTCAGGTAGATGCTCAAGAATTTAAGTTCGTTTTGAAGGTAATTGCAGATATTGGGCTTGTTGGTTATCCTAACGCTGGGAAATCATCATTAACAGATTTGATTACAAAGGCACATCCTAAGACTGGTGCTTATCCTTTTACAACGAAAAGCCCGATTATTGGGATTATCGAGTATCCTGAAGTGTATAAACGTTTGCGTTTGGCGGATATTCCGGGGCTTATTGAGGGGGCAAGTCAAAATCGCGGGCTTGGTCATCGATTCCTTAAGCACATCGAGCGTTGTCGTTTGCTACTGATTATCATTGATATGGCAGGCTATGATAATAGAGATCCCTTAAAAGACTATGAGAGTTTAAGAAATGAGTTAGGACTTTATGATCCAATGCTACTTGAAAAAGAGTTTATTGTAGCGGCTAATAAGATGGATTTGCCTGAGGCCAAGGACAATTTGAAAAGATTTAAGAAAAAATATAAAATTAAAGTTTTTCCTATTTCTTGTTTAAGCGAAGAAGGTATTGACGAACTCAAGAAGAGCTTGCTAGAATGCTGTGAACAGACAAACACAGAGCTATTACCCTGAAAATTTTAATTACTGGTGCTTCGGGTTTGATTGGCACTGCGCTTTCTCGGTTACTGGAAAGTCAAGGCCACGAACTTATTAAACTGTCCCTCCATAAGAAGGACGGCAACAGTCTTTACTGGAATCCCTATGAATCAATCATGCCCATTGATGATTTTCTGGAAATCGATGTTGTTATCCACCTAGCAGCTGAAAGTATTACGCAGCTTTGGACAAAAAAGGCCAAGGAACGCATTTACGAAAGTCGAGTTACAGGAACAAAATTTCTTGCAGAGGCAATTTTTAATGCTAAAAATCGACCAAAATTATTTATCAGTGCCTCAGGAGCGAGTATTTATGAATCTTCAGAAAATAAAGCAATAGCAGCAGATGAGCAATCAACGTTGAGCGAAGGAGGAGGCTTTTTGAGCCAAGTTGCTAAAGCTTGGGAGCAGTCTACAAAAATTATCGAAGAAACAGAAACGCGTCTCATTTTATTGCGCACTGGAATTGTTCTTAGTAAAGAAGGGGGTGCTCTGGCGAGTATGTTACCTATTTTTAGAGCGGGTCTTGGAGGACCTCAAGGATCTGGAAAACAATTAGTAAGCTGGATTGATATTGCAGATTTAGTTAATGCAATTTATTTCTGCATTTTCAATCAAGGACTTAAAGGCCCCGTAAATATGGTGGCTCCAGAGGTAGTGACAAACGCCGAATTTTCGCAAACCATTGCTAATACTCTTCATCGACCTTGTTGGTTCAGAGTCCCAGGGTTTTTATTAAAACTAGTTCTAGGAGAACTCGCTGAAGAAACAATTCTTCAAAGTACCAATATATATCCCAAAAAATTAATTGATTCAGGATTTAAGTTTAAATACGAAACACTAGAAAAATCGCTTCGACATCTATTAAAAGGGGATTAAAGATATTTAGCCCCAGCCGAGGATGTAGATAGCAAACGCGATTACGATAATTCCTGAAATTCGGTTGATGTAATTCAGAGTCTTTTCACTGAGACGTTTTGCAGTTAGGGTTATAACAGTTACGAGGCCTATCCACCATAAAGCTGAGCCAATGAGGACACCAACGATGAGCGTAGCAACCTCCATTTTGTTTGTAGCTTCAATTTCAAGCGCAGACATAATGCCTAAAAATGATAACATCGTCATGGGGTTCGTGAGTGTGAGGAAGAATGTGGCTATAAAAGTCTTTCCGATAGTTTTTTTGTAGGTACCTCGATCTCTGGAGTAATGAGTTTTTTTGAGAAAGAAAGTTATCCCCAGGTATAAGAGAAAAATTCCGCTTCCAAACTTGAGGAATGAACTGATGTTTAGAAGAAACTTAGTTATTGCAGCAAAGCCTAATCCAGCAGCAATAGCATACATCGCATCGGCTACAGCTGCCCCCATACCAACGGCAAGTCCTGGAAGAACTCCGTGTGATATTGTTGTTCTAATGCAAATGATTCCGATAGGTCCTACAGGCGCAGCAATTGCGAGGCCGATGAGAATAGATTGTAAAAATAAAATTAACATAAATTGTGGTTGCAGTTTAATTAATAAAATTAAGATAATCAAGGAAATGAAGACTATTCATATCGAAACTTGGCAAGATTTGTTGGATGCTCTTTATTCTGAGTCTTGGAATCGAAATATCGAAAGATTTCGGTCGAAAGAAGCCTATCGTGGGCTTTCGACAGCTGAGTATCCCTTGGAGACGACCTTGATGCGCATGGGTGGGCCTTATGCTAAGTTAGAGAAGCATTTGCTGCGGAATTTTCGTAAATATGCTCATCGTGACATGGTCGAAAAAGATTCTGTATGGGACTGGTTAACCTTGGCGCAACATCATGGATTGCCTACACGTTTGTTGGATTGGACGTATTCACCATTTGCAGCTCTTCATTTCGCAACGGCAAATATTGAGAAATTTAATGAAGACGGTGTCATTTGGGCTGTTAATTATGTCGATACTCATCGCCATTTGCCTCAAGATCTCTTAAGGCAACTTGAGAATGAGGGAGCTAATGTATTCACAATAGAAATGTTAAGCGAGAGTGTTGGGTCTTTGGATGATTTTGACTCTCTTATGTCTGGTGATGTTGCTATCTTCCTTGAGCCACCATCCTTAGATGATCGAATTGTCAATCAACATGCGTTGTTTTCCGTGATTTCAAATCCTGAAGGGAGAATAGATAATTTGATTCAGCAACATGAGGATATTGGACGAAAGATTATTATTCCTGCAAAGTTAAAATGGGAGATCCGCGATAAGATAGATCAAGCAAATATTAATGAGCGTGTCCTTTTCCCTGGTCTTGATGGCCTTAGCTCATGGCTAAAACGGCAGTATGGGTCGAAGATTAAATAAATACAGATTATCAAATGGTTGAACGCAATCAAAGTTGCATAAGCTTGACATTTTCGGATACAGTGATTCATTTGGGGGCTGTATTTGTTGAATAAAATATTATCTATTGAAAACTGAATTTTTAGCGCAGAAAAAGAAAAGAGCGACCATGTTATTTGGGCAATACTTGGGCAGGACTTCTTATACCAATTCGCATTCAAAAATGAAGAAATCTCAATTTGCTTTCATGCCATCTAATGATCCTTCTTCACTCACAAGTGCTCGACGTAGCTCGCTACGCCTGTGCGCTTGCTCCCTCAGAATGCCATTATCTGACATAAATTCAAACGACCTTTCTTCATTTTTGAATGCGAATTGGTATTAATTATGGAGCACACTACAATTATTTTGATATTAGCTTGTGCAGGGGCCTTTTTTATGGCCTTTAATAACGGGGCAAATGATGTTGCGAATGCTTTCGCTTCAGCAGTGGGCTCAAAGGCAATTACAATTAAGCAGGCATTGATTATTGCCGCAGTATTGAATTTAGTGGGAGCTGTTTTACTAGGTTCTCAAGTTGCTAAGACATTAATAGAGAGTGTATTAAGTGATAGTTTGTCTATAAATCCTGAGCAATACGTTTTGGGAATGATAGCATCTTTATTGGCTTCAGGGATTTTTGTGCTTCTTTCAACTTTAACGGGAATGCCGGTAAGTTCTACGCATGCAATTGTAGGAAGTTTCGCTGGAATTGGGATAGTGGTTGAAGGATTTTCTGCAGTCAATTGGGGCTTATTTGGGATTATAGGGCTTTTTTGGATAATTTCGCCGCTGATTGCTGGCGCTTTGGCTTGGGGTACTTTAAGGTACATACGCAAACAGATTTACAAAAAAGCCAAGAAAGGTAAGTTGATAAAGACTTTTATTAATAAAGTCCCCATTTTTGTGGCTGCTACTGTGGCACTATTAGTATTTTCAATTATAAAACGTTCGGTCTTTGCTGATTCAATGGTGTTGAGCCCTATAATGACTTGGGGGATAACTTTATTGAGTTGTTTCGCTACATATTGCGCTACTCGAGTAATGTTGATTAAATGGTTGGCGCATGCAGATGAAGATAAAGGGGAAGTAGAAGCAGAAAAATCTTTTCGGAAGCTTCAAGTAGGTGCTTCTTGTTATGTGGCCTTTGCACATGGTTCTAACGATGTTTCTAACAGTATTAGCCCCGTTATTGCCATCTTTTTGGTAATGGCTACAGGACAGGTTCCTGTTGCTGGTGTGCCTTTGCCGCCTGTTCCTCTGTGGATCTTATTATTGGGTGGGGTCGGAATGGCTGTGGGAATTGCACTTCTAGGGCATAAGGTTATGGCAACTTTAGGAACTAAACTTACGTTGATGAACAATTCCAAAGGCTTTAGTGTGGATTTCGCTACTGCAACAACAGTCGTTCTTGCTTCAATTTTGGCGATGCCTGTAAGTTCTACACATGCTGCTACAGGTGCCGTAGTTGGTGTGGCTTTAGACAAAGGACGTCACGGTCTTAATTTAAGTATCCTGATTAAAATATTTTCAGCTTGGGTCATAACAGTTCCCGCTGCAGCGATTTTGACGATTTTGATTTATTGGCTTTTGGATTTCATTTTTTGATCAAAATTATTAATTTCGTAATCAGTAATGCTGAGGGCATAGATTACAGCAGTTTCAATACGTAACACATTTTTAGCTAATGAAATAGCTAAAAATCCAGATTCTCGAGCCATTTGGTATTCATTTTGAGTAAAATCGCCTTCAGGGCCTATGAGCCAGACTATTGAGCTCGGGATTGTGTCTTTTAGATAGCTCTTGAGTGGCTGTGCATCTTGTTCAAGGCTGGCATTTAATTTTAAGCAATCTATATCTTCGATAGATTCAAGAAATTCTTTAATAGACTGAACTGGAGTGATTTCTGGGATCAAGAGATTTCCAGATTGTTTACAGGCTTCAACTGCTGTAGTATGCCACCGTTCAATTCGCTTTTCTTGTCGTTCGCCGTCGAGTTTTAGCTCTGTTCGAGCAGTTTTGATTGGAATGATCTTAGAAATTCCTATTTCAGTCGCTTTTTGTATGATTTGTTCCATTCCTTTGCCCTTCGGCATTGCTTGGGCTAGAATGATTTTGCAAGAAGGAAGAGGAATCTGCAGCGAACTTTCAATTTTCACGACAGCTTGCTTTGGATTTGCTTCTGTTAATGTTCCGTTCCACGACCTTCCAGTTCCATCAAATAGTGTAATAATGCTTCTTTCTCTAGCTCTTAACACGCTTATTAGGTGGTGACTTTCATCTTTATTTAATTGTATTTGGCTTCCTACATGAGGCATTGGTCCGGTGTAGTAACTTTTAAATCCTGACATAGTTTTATTTGTTGAAAGAAATTTATAGGAGTTTGAATTAGCGTAAAAAAAACCACAAGCTCTTTATATGAGCTTGTGGTTAAACCTAAAAACAAACTTGTTAAAAAGTCGTTTCAATGGGGTAGACTCATGCGGCAGAGATTTTGTTCAAAGTTTATATAAAAAACTTAAAAAACAAAATTAAAGTGATATATGTGTCTTTTCGATTAATTCAAACCTTACTTCGAATTAATCGCGATAATTCCGAATTTGACTTCGAAAAAATCGGATCGAGTTTTTCATCGTCTTATCGCATTATACATCAATAAAGGACAGATATGCCCAAGATAATAGATTGAAATTTTTGTTCAAAAAAATCAAGTCGATTGAATATCAACTGATTATGACTTTATTTTTTCAAAATTTGTTCTCTATGGAACGCTGATAATAATAAAACAATCAAGAGCCATACTGAATTATGGTCTAGCTCTTGATTTTTGGTTTAAATTTAATTGTTATAATCCAAGGTCAGCTTTTTCTTCAGCACCTGCTATTGTTACTACAATAATATTTGTTTCTTTTATTAAATGTGCCCCTATTTCTATTCTGTATTTCGAATTATACAATTTTCCTTCTACTTTATCTTCGATCGTTTTGTAACCACTCTTTAATAGTTTTTTAATGGGCTCATCGTATACTCTTTTATATGCCTTATCGTCAGTGGATAAATCGCCTTTGTGTGTTATATTTCTGTCTAATCTTAGTTTACTATTGATAGTGCCTTTATAGAATCTTAAATTGCGTAAGGACTCTAAAGATTCAAAATTATTATGACTAGAGTCATCAGTAGAAGACAAAGATAAACGGAAACTTACGCTACCCCAACCCAAATAATCAAATTTAACATCCCGTTTTTCTATTAGGATAGTATAAATTTTATTTTCATCTGGCTCAATATCTTCAGCAGCAAATATACAATTTGCAATGCTCATAAAAATGATCATCGTAAAAAGTGTAATTTTATTTTTCATAATGGTTAATATTTAATGGTTTTTTTTCATAACAATTGGTCAATATAGCATGATTACCTCTTAAAATCAAAAAAATTATGTGATAGGAGTATTTCGGTATTTAGTTATTTATTTAGTTCGTTTGATTTTCAGTAATCTCTATGCTAATTTTCCCTAAAAAGACCTTGCTCAATATCGGGTACAAAAACAAGAAAACCGCCTTATCCGAGGCGGTCTTCTTGAAACCTAAAAACAAACTTAAAAAAACAAATTAAAAACTTGTACTTGTAATAGGGTAGACGTCAGTTTTTATGTTTTGTTCAAAATAAATTAAAAATTTTTAAAAAATTACGGAGCAAGTCGATTTTTCACCCATTTTTTATCTTTTACTTTATATAACACCCTATCATGCAATCGGTTAGATTGTCCTTGCCAAAATTCATAAGAAGAGGCTTTTATTCGGTAACCGCCCCAAAATGGAGGTAAAGGAATGGGTTTTCCGTGGAATTTTTCTGAATATTTTAAAAATTCGTCTTCCAGTTGTTTTCGAGATGAAACTATATCGCTTTGATGAGAGGCCCATGCACTGATTTGACTGTCACGCGGGCGGGACTTAAAATAGTCTTCGGACTCTTGAGTTGAAATTTTTTTTGCCATCCCTTCAATCCTTATTTGCCGACCTAGGGAAACCCATAAGAATTGAACCGCTACTTTAGGGTTTTCTTCGATCGCTTTAGCCTTTCTGCTTTCATAATTCGTGTAAAAGACAAAGCCGCGCTCATCATAACTTTTTAATAATACGGCTCTTATAGCAGGCTGACCATCATTTCCTGAAGTGGCAAGGTTCATTGTATTTACTTCAATAATCTGAGCATCTACCGCCTCTTTGAACCAGAGGTCGAATTGTTGTAAAGGGTCCTCGAGCAGATCAGCTTTCGTGAAACCCGTTATCCCATATTTATGTCTTAGATGGTCAATATTCATTATGTTAGACATATAGCAGAGATTTGAGGCCATATACAGTATTTTTTAGATTGCTTGCAAAAATATTCCATTAGCGTTTTTAATCAGTCAATCTGATTGACATATTTTTTTCATTAATTTATAACGTCGCTAATTAATTAATAGCAAGATGATTACAACGAATCGCTGTGACTCAAGTTTATTTCTAACGGAGGATCCATCACGTAGGGTTGCTGCTTTTCCTTCCATAGAAGAGTTTAAACGTGAGGTTGCAATAGTTTTTCAAGAGAAAGTTCGACGAGGGACAGGGGGTTTTATAATATATTGCCCAATGCAATTAATGAATAGACTCTTGGAAAATGAAGTTACATTTCGTTATCTTACACGACCATTTGAATCAGTGTCTGTTAATCAATTTGGTATTCCAGAATATAATGAAGATGAAGCACAAATTTATCGTATGACGGAGATTCCATATAGAAAGCCGGAATTAAACGAAAATGGGTCGGTGTCTCGAACTGCTTACTCTGCGTTTATTCAAGCATTCCCGTTATTATCTATGCCTACATTACCTATGTCCAAGGCTTTTAATTACTGTGGAACCTCCGATGATGATATAAATATGCTTTTGAGTATCAATTTTAATCAATTTGAAAGTTTAAAGCAAAATTCCAATAATAATCTTACGGGAACCCATTATGTAGATGAAATTGTTTCAATAGCTGATATTTTTGAATTTATTAAAAATATTGAATCTAATCAACTAGAGTTTGAATTAGATCAAGTTAGTCAAAATATAATAATTTTTGCTCTAAAGCTAGAAGAGATGTCTCATGTCACTTGTGGTGTATTAGTTTTAGAGTCCAAAGATATTTCAAACCCAATTGCTAGAGAACTTTTTTTGATGGATTCTGAGAGAATGAATACCGAAGATTACGAAGCACTTGGTGATGAATTTGAGGTGCATTGTAAGCGCTTAGAAAATCATTCACCCATGAAATTTACTTATTGTTCTTATGGTCCACAAATTCAAAACTCTGAACATGCTTATAACTATGATGGTAATTGTGTATTTTACACCATTAGATGTATGAACGGATTAGTTGAAATTATTGGATCTTCACAAGAAAGTCTTCTTCGTGCAAGACTTTTGGGTCAACGAAGATTGGATGAAGCTGATACTTCAGAAGACATTGCTGCATACCGTAAAGAATTAGAAGAAAAATTAGTTGAATATTTTGACTATGATCAATCTTCCGAAAGCTACGCTGTTAAATCTTTTGAAGCCCGTAAAGCTGTTCACATGAATGATCGTTGGACGACAGGAAATATTGTTTTAAAAGTTCTGAGGCAAGAAATGGCTGCTCCTTCTCCCGCCGAAGAGTTGGTCTGATGAATAAAATTCCCGTAACAGTCATTAGGCATCCCAAAGAACGCATTAGCAAATGTAGTTTAGAACCTCTTCGTGGACGTCCCGAAATTACATTTATAAAAGCCTCAAAAGATCTAACGTTTGATTGCACAGGGTATATTCTTCTTGCAATCGATGCACCAGAGCTTTCTTCTTTGGATGTACATTGTCCTATTCTTTTGCTGGACAGTACTTGGAGGCTTCTGCCAGAATTGGAAGCCTGCCTGATCGGTGAACCCATTAGACGCTCGCTTCCATCCATGGTTAGAACAGCATACCCTCGTGTAAGTAAGATTTTCTCAGATCCTCTTCAAGGCCTAGCTTCAGTAGAGGCCCTTTATTTGTGTAAGTACATATTGGGGGAAAATGATATAAGTTTGTTGGATGCTTATCATTGGAAAGATGAGTTTTTGAAAAAGAATGCAACAATCTTCAAGCACTAAACATCTTATTTTGTAATGCTAGTTTCTTGGATCTTCGTTATTTCCTTAATGCCTTGTTTAGCGAGCGTAATCAGTTCGGTCAGTTGTTCATCAGAAAATGCAGATTCCTCACCCATAGCTTGGAGCTCTACAAATTTCCCTGAACCAGTCATCACGACGTTGAAGTCCACATCAGCATCCTTGTCTTCAACATAATTTAGATCAAGCACCGCTATTTGTTGAAAAATACCGACGCTTACCGCTGCCACTGAGTCGGTAAAAGGGGATTCCTTGAGCTGTTCTTCTTTAACTAATTTTTCAACAGCAAGACGTGCTGCAACATAAGCCCCAGTCACTGCTGCAGTACGCGTTCCCCCATCAGCTTGGAGTACATCGCAGTCGACCCAAAGTGTATAGCCTGGTAATTTTTTAAGATTTACAACAGCTCGGAGAGCTCGTCCAATAAGACGCTGAATTTCAACAGTTCTGCCATCGAGTTTGCCTTGAGAGATATCTCGAGGCTTACGTTCAAGCGTACTATAAGGAAGCATCGAATATTCCGCAGTTATCCAGCCTCCTTCAACACCTTGAATCTGCATCCACTTAGGTGTTTTCTTTTCAAGCATTGCGCTACAGATAACCTTTGTATTTCCAAAACTAATCAACACTGACCCATGAGCATAAGGCGCAATATTAGGCTCAATTGTAATATTACGCAGTTCGTCGGGATTTCGATAATCTGGTCTTTGAAAAGGAATCATTGTAATGTTAGGTTGTTAATGCCGCATGAATGGGTTCGGTCCATTTATTGTGCTTTTTGATTAATTCGATAAGCTTTTCAACAGCGTGTTCCTGAGGAATATTAAATTCAACGCATTGTTTTCCTACATAAAGATTAATTTTCTCAGGAGCACCGCCAACATAACCAAAATCAGCGTCAGCCATTTCTCCAGGCCCATTAACTATGCAGCCCATGATAGCTATCGTGACTCCTTTTAAGTGGCCAGTTTCTTTTCGAATGGCTTGCGTTGTTTTTTCTAGGTCAAAAAGTGTTCTTCCACAAGACGGGCACGCAACAAACTCTGTTTTAGTATGTCGAAGTCGTGCGCCTTGAAGGATATTATATGCTAGCGCAGTGGCTCTTTGAAGATGTTGTACTGATTCAATACTAATAAGATCACCCAAACCATCACAAAGGAGACTTCCACTGAAGATCGAAGTCTCCAGAATTTTCGAGTCAAATCCTTCTTGAGGATCAATGGTGTTCGTAGAAGTATTGCGTATCCAGAGCGGCGCTTTTGGAATAGAAAGATCCTTAAGAACTTCTGCAATCGCACGGTAAGTTCCCACCGCATGCATTGAGGGTAGGGGAGTAGTGCTTGTAAAAAGAACATTGGTTGGTTGAATTTGTTCTAAAAGTGAGCCAAACACCTTGATGTCTTCCGGATGACAGTCAATTGCTAGGAAGATTTCCGATTCTTTTGTAAACCTAAGCCAGGTTTCTAGATCTTTCGCATTTGCCGAATCAAACTGTTTGCAGATTATCCATCCATTTTTTCTAAACCAGTTGAATCCTTTGAACATTGAAATATCTACCAATGAAGAAATATTCAATGCGAAAACAGGAGCCGGTGAAATTAAAATATTCTGAAGAGATTGAATACATTTTAGATCTTCGCTCGAGTTTACGTCAACAATCAAGCCCTCAATCTTGGATTCCGCAAAAGTATTATTTGCTTGAATGATCTCCTTTGCTATCGCTTGATAATCCGATAATGAGTGATGAACCTTTACAAATACCGGAGGATGCGTTGAGGAACCAGTCGCAATGCTGTCATTAAGCTTTAATGTAATAGACTCGCGGCGCCTATATTCGTAGGGATTCACATTATCATTCTTGATTAACAAGCCATCATCCAAGAAATTCGTTTCCCAAAGCTTATGAGCAAGTTTTGCAAGGTTCTGAGCCACAGGAATCTCGTAAACCGGATCTTCAGTAAGGGACACACGAATCGTGTCACCAAGACCATCAGCAAGAAGAGAGCCTATTCCAATTGCGCTTTTAATTCGTCCATCTTCACCATCCCCCGCCTCAGTAACACCAAGATGCAGTGGATAGGCCATATTTTCTTTTGCCATCTTCTCAACGCAAAGACGATATGCCTGAATCATTACTTTAGTGTTACTTGCTTTTAAGGATAAAATAATGTTATAAAAATTATGGGATTCGGCGATGCGAATAAATTCTAGAGCCGACTCGACCATCCCAAGAGGCGAATCTCCAAATCGATTCATGATACGGTCCGAAAGCGAACCATGGTTTGTTCCAATACGAAGCGTTCGCCCAAGTTCCTTTGCTCGTAGCACAAGTGGTGTAAACGCATTGTGAAGACGCTCAAGCTCTTCCTCATACTGAGAGTCTGTATACTCAAGAATCGCAAATTTCTTTTTATCCGCATAGTTTCCCGGATTAACACGTACCTTTTCAACATGTTCAACTGCCTCCATCGCCGCTTTAGGAAGAAAATGAATGTCTGCAACCAATGGAATATCAGAAAAACCTGCAGCTGAAAATTGCTTTCGAATATCTTTCAATGCCTTCGCTGCATCCACATTTTGTGCCGTAACCCGTACAATTTCACAACCCGCTTCAGCCAATGCAATCGACTGACGAACCGTTGCCTCCACATCCTGCGTCGGTGTATTTGTCATGGACTGAATCCGAATGGGATTATCTCCCCCAACCTCGACTATCCCAACAGGCACAACACGTGTCTTATTTCGTTTTGTTCTAAAACGTGATTTGCAGTAAGTTGTCATTTTTTTAACCAATATTAGTTTTGTTTACTTGAAAATTCACTCGGAATATAAAGTGCGCGCTGACGCAGGATATTCTCCTCTAACTCTCGATCCCCCTGCCAGCGACGTACATCGAAAAAGCTTACATAAAGCATCAAGCTGAAAAGAAGAATCATAAAAGTGCTTTGTATCCCCGCAATTAATTTTAAGGGAATCGCCTTGCCTCTGATTTTAGCAATCGTAGCAAAAACCATATGCCCCCCATCAAGCACCGGAATCGGCATAAGATTCAGGATTGCTAAATTTATATTTAGCAAAATAACAAACCATACCAGAAGCCGTAGATCCACTACTGAAAAAGTATGCAAAACCCTTATGATCCCCGGCGGTCCCATAAGATTACTCACACTGAGATCCGATCCACTGCTAAATAAACTGCTCAACGTTCTAAAAGTCATATTAATGTTATTAGAAAATTGTACAAAAGGGTTTACATGAATAATGAGTGGTGATGGATTTAATTGAATACCTATCAGATAATGCGTTTTCGCTGGCAACAGTGCAGAAGTTAAGTTCTTAGGCGTAAACACGATCGAATAAGGTGTCCTCCCTCTATCCATCATCAACGTTACGCTTTGCCCAGGTAAAATTGTACCAACAATGCTTGAAAAATCTTCTAATGATTTTGGCGCTTCCCCATTGATCGACAACAAAACATCTCCTTCGAGAACTTCCTTAAAAAATAAACCATCCTGCGCGCGATCAAATACCATCAACCTCGACGGAGTACTCGGGTCTGAAAGTGCTTCTGTTACCCCTTTTGCATAATCAGGAAGAAGCTTCAGCGATGTCGTTTCATTTTGTTCCGTTAACGCCGATAAAAGCCCTAATGGTTTTGTGTAAGGCGTTTCTTCAGCTTGAAGTGGGATTTCTATTAATTTGTTGTTACGTTTGATGTTAAGGAAAACTTTGTGTTCAGGATCTTCCTCCAATACGTCACTAAGTGTCTTAAGTGAATATAAATTGACACCATTTGCCGCAACGAGGATATCTCCTTTTTCTAGTTTAGAGAAGTACGCCGGAGAGTTTTTAACTGTTTCACCAACAACTAATGCTTGTTCCGGGCTAATTCCTATATAACGCACACGCTCTTTTGAAATACTATTCAATTCAACAAGTTCTGGATAAACTGCAACTGCTCTTATTGCCCCATCTCTTTCTACCGTGAGGTTAGCCATCGGTTTCCCTGTTTCTGATCTGCCCGTACCTGTCACTAAATGCTGCTGAAGATCGTCAAATCCATTCACTTTTATGCCATCAACTTCTAAGATCTTGTCCCCTGCACGAATCCCCGCCTCATAAGCCGGTCCAGGAACTTCCGTTTCTGAATCCAAGTTAATTGTTTTAGCAACATAACCCACCGTGTGCGTTAGCTGCTCTTTTGAAGAAGGTTGTCCCACAATCCAAATTATTAATGCTAAGATAAATGCAAAAATTAAATTAAAAACCGCCCCCATTACAGAAACGAGCATTTTGTCTGTGTAACTAATTGCAGGAAGAGATTTGTTATCCCCTGCACCTCCCTCAATCGCTCCCATGTCTGCAAGCTGCGGAAGAGCAACATACCCACCCAGAGGAAACAAGGAAATACGATATTCCGTTCCGTCCTTTGTCCATCCAAAAATTTTTGGTCCAAATCCTATGGAAAATCTTTCCACTTTAAGCCCCCGACGCTTTGCTGCCCAAAAATGTCCAAGTTCATGGACGAAAATTGAACCCGTAAAAAAGACTATTACCAAAAAAATAGACCATAAGTTGGAGAAAAGGCTATTAAAAATATCAAGATTCATTTATTATTTGTTTGGCTATTTCAATCGCTTGATTGTGTGCCTCAATTATTATTGATAATTCATTAGATTCGCAATTAGAAACTATTTGCAGCGTCTTGTCAATAACTTCAGATATGTTTAAAAATGATATCTTTTGTGAAACAAAAGCTTCCACCGCAACTTCATTTGCCGCATTATAAATAGTTGGTGCTAACCCTCCAACCTTCAGTGCCTCCATCGCAAGTCTCAAACATGGATACCGGTTAAAGTCCGGCGGCGCAAGTTCAAGATTAAGCATTTTTGATAAATCTAACGGTGCTCTACATGCCGGCATTCGATCCGGGAAAAAAAGACAGTATTGAATAGGAAAAATCATCGACGTTGGTGATAACTGTGCAAGAATCGATCCATCAACGAATTGAACCATCGAGTGAATAATGCTCTGCGGATGAATAAGAACTTGAAGTTTCTCTACCGGCATATCAAAAAGCCAACGTGCTTCCATAAGCTCCAATCCCTTATTGGCCATTGTAGCACAATCAATAGTCACCTTCGGCCCCATCAACCACGTAGGATGCTTAAGCGCGTCTTCAGCCGTCACTGTTTTGAGATCCTCTAGTAAGCAGTTTCTAAAAGCCCCCCCAGACGCCGTAAGAATAATCGATTCTACAGCACTCCGATCCTGCCCCTGAAGGCACTGAAAAATCGCGTTGTGCTCACTGTCTATTGGCAAGATCGTCGCATGATATGTTTTTGCGGCCTTCATTATAACGTTTCCAGCCATGACAAGGATTTCCTTATTCGCAAATGCCGCAGTTTTTCCAAGCTTAATTGCCTCTAATGCCGGTTTCAGGCCCATCGTTCCCGTCATCGCTAGAACGACAATATCCGCCTCCGGCAATGATGCAAGGAGCTTTAACCCTTCTTCCCCGCTGTGAAGATTACAATTCTTTGAAAATAATCCTGCCTTTTTAGCCTCCGTATATCCCTGCTCATCAAAAATAACCACCTCAGGTACATTAAATTCCTTCGCAATTGCACTTAACTTTGGCAAACTTCGATTCGCAGCAATCCCTACTAACTCAAATCGCTCCGGATATTTTCGTAACACCTCAAGCGTACTATCTCCAATAGAACCCGTTGCCCCAAGAAGTACTATTCGTTTTTTCATAACAATAGGCCTCTCAATATTATAGAAGAGTGTATTTTATTATTAAAAAAGCGCAAGGAGCTGTCAGTAACAGACTATCCATTAAATCAAATGCCCCACCAATGCCCGGTATAAGGCTCCCTGAATCTTTAACATGTGCCTTTCTTTTTATAAACGACTCAATAAGATCCGACGCAATCGCAATGATTGCAATCGGAATCGCCATTATCCCAGCATAGAGCGGTGTAAACCCTTGCGGAATTGTAAAGTACTTTCCAAAAAAGAAAGCTAATAACGTTCCAATAATCGCAGCAGTGGTAATTCCCCCAATCGCCCCTTCCCATGTCTTCCCAGGGCTTATAGCTGCTGCAAGTTTATGCTTACCCACAATCGAACCTATCAAAAGACCCCCCACATCCGTAAATTTTGCTACTGCTACAATCCATAATGTTAGCAAAAGCCCCGTATCAGGCAGCCCTATTTTATTGAAATGATAAACAAGCAGCACATAAAAATGCAGCATAAATGGCACTAGCAAAAGCCCAAATAGCGTTGACATGATTCTCGACCGATTGTCCGAAAAATCAGGCTTTATCAGCACCGATAAACTTACTATCATAATCGCAATAGTGAAAATATCCTCCCCCGCGTCCATGAAGTGTATTTTGCTGTATGCTGGCAAGTACCACGCTCCAAGTATGATAAACAGACCTAAAAAACATCCTAAACGTTTCTGTGGTGCAAAATCAGCTTTTTCTAACAATGCATAAAGTTCGTATTGTGTTAACACTGTAAAAGCAGCCAAAACCCAGACGCCACCTACAGGCCCAAAAAATATAACAAGGCCAATAACAAACAACCAAAGTCCAATTGTGCTAAGAATGCGTTTTATCATAATTTTTTATACTTTCAGTGAGTAGTTGATCGCTCGTTTTCCCAAAGCGTCTTTCCTTCCTTTCGTAGTGCTCGAGCGCCTCGTAAAAATGTCCTTCACCAAAATCTGGCCAATAAACTGAAGAGAAATATATTTCAGAATATGCCCCTTGTAAAAGCAAAAAATTACTTAAACGATTTTCGCCCGAAGTTCTAATAATTAAATCAGGGTCCGGAATCCCCCTTGTATCTAAGTGATTGCTCAATTCTTCCCAATCAAGCTCATCCCATATACCGTCCTCCTTACTCTGCATCATTCGCTTAATTGTCTCCACAATTTCAGATCGAGAACTATAGTTAACTGCCAAAATAAGATGCAAATCATCAAAATGCGCCGTGTCTTTAATTAACTTCTCAAATGCCAAAGCAATAACCTTAGGCATCTCTTTGTATTTTCCAATCACGTGAACGCGAACCTCCTTCTCTACCAGTTCGTTAGCATATTCCTTAAGGAATTGATACAGAATTCTCAAAAGTGCACCCACTTCCTGCTTCGGCCTTTGCCAGTTTTCAGTCGAAAACGTATACAAAGTCAAATACTTAACCCCAAATTTTTGAGCAATAGAAACAACGCGTCGTGCATTTTTAACGCCCTCTTCGTGTCCTTTTCTCCTCGGAAGCCCTCGCTCTTTTGCCCAACGACCATTCCCATCCATGATAATTGCAACATGGTTGGGCGATTTCTTACCGGATGTATTCTTCTTTGTCACAAAATTTTTAAATACGAATTGATACTAAACATGCCTCCCGCATGACCGTATTATGCTTTGATGTGTTATTTTATTAAAAATGCAATGATAAAGCGTTATGCACTTGATTTCTTATGAAGTTTTCTACTAGTCTCTTCTTTCTCATTAACAACCTCAGTTCGGTTAAGAAAAAGATGATCCGAACAGAGCTTAACAATTCAATTCACTAATTATCTTAAAAAATGGAAACAGCAACGAAGGAAACAATGCACCCATACGTCAAAAAAGTTTTGGCTATCGTCGAAAAACGTAGCCCTCACGAACCCGAATTTTTACAAGCCGTACGCGAAGTTCTCGATTCTATCAGTCCTTTGTTCTACGCTCATCCAGAATATGCCAAAGCTAATATTTTAGACCGCCTCTGTGAACCAGAACGCCAAATTCTCTTCCGTGTTGTCTGGGAAGACGACTCCGGTAACGTTCACGTAAATCGCGGTTATCGTGTCAATTTTAACAGCGTTCTCGGCCCCTACAAAGGAGGTCTTCGCTTCCATCCTAGCGTTAACCTCAGCATCATGAAATTCCTAGGGTTCGAACAAATTTTTAAAAATAGCTTAACCGGCCTCTACATCGGCGGCGCCAAAGGTGGATCCGATTTTGATCCTAAAGGCCGCTCAGATGATGAAATTATGCGCTTCTGCCAAAGTTTTATGGGTGAACTATGGCGCCATATCGGTGCTAATACCGACGTTCCAGCCGGCGATATCGGCGTCGGCTCCAGAGAAATTGGATTCCTCTTCGGTTACTACAAACGTCTCACTAATCGCTTCGACCTTGGCGTTCTAACCGGAAAAGGCGAAGGCCTTGGCGGCTCCCTCGGCAGAAAACAAGCCACTGGCTTCGGCTGTGTCTATTTTGCCGATGATATGCTCCAAGTAAAAGGTGATACTCTTAAAGGTAAAACCGCCGTTGTCTCCGGCTCTGGTAACGTGGCTATCTATACAATTAAAAAACTCCAAGACTTAGGCGCTAAAGTCGTTACCTGCTCCGATTCCGACGGCTACATCTACGACCCCAATGGCATAGACTTCGAATTGGTCCGCCAACTTAAAGAAGTAGAACATAAGAGAATCCTCGAATATAAAGAGAAACATCCCCATTGCACCTATAAACCAGGTAGCAAAGTTTGGGAAATTCCCTGCGACGTCGCCTTCCCCTGTGCCACTCAAAATGAAATTAACTTACAAGATGCTCAAACTCTTATTAAAAACGGATGCCGCCTCGTTTGTGAAGGCGCTAACATGCCCACAGAATATGAAGCTGTCCACCTCTTCCAATCAAATGGCGTTCTCTTCGGCCCAGCAAAGGCCGCGAACGCCGGAGGTGTCGCTGTCTCCGCTCTTGAAATGCAACAAAATGCAGCCCTCACAAGCTGGTCCTTCGATGAAGTTGATCTAAAGCTCAGAGACATCATGAAAAACATCCACGATCACTGTATCTGCTGCGCTGAACAATACGGTAGCCCAGGTAACTACGTCGTCGGTGCCAATATCGCCGGCTTCAAACGCGTAGCCCACGGTATGATGGCCTACGGCATAATCTAGCAGCTGCCTCTATTTTGGGATTAATTTCAGGAAGCCCGTATCAATATGGGCTTCCTTTTTTCATTTTCTTTCTTCAATCGAAAAATATTGCAAATAAGCATAAATTTTCTCACTCTAGCACTAGTTTTATTTTTATGAACGAAGATAAATCAGCTAAAAAAGAAGGAATCAGAACTTACTGGGTCATAGTCGCTGTCCTCTTATACGTTTTATTTAATTTAACCTGGATCGTTATTTTCTAAAAACTTAAATATTCAACTGTAACTTATTGTTTTATAAGCAGTTAAATTAGTTTAATGAATTCTTAATCCCCGCCTCTAGTTGTCTGCTTAATGCCTATCATGGTGAGCAGTTGCAAAATTATTTAAATTATGCTTAACTATATTAACAATTAAGTTTCAGCGATTAAGTCATGAAAAAATACTACCCCATTATTCTCTTTTTAATAACCATCCCACTCTTTGGATCCACCGATGAAAAATCATCCCTCTGGACAATACCAATTCTTGAAATCACCGAACCAATGCCAAAATCCGAACAACAAATAGTCGAACGTTACCATGATGAAAATGGCGAACCCATACCTGTACTATTCAAAGGAGCTATAAATGACTGGGATGCTGCTAGCTGGACCCCCGAGTACTTTGCAAAAAATTTCGGAGACAAAGAAATTATGACCTTACCCCAAAAAATACTCGAAGACGGCCTAGAATACGATGAAGGTAATAAAAAATCTATCGAAAACTTCATTCATACCACGGTCAAAGACCACATAAACGACATCTTGCACAATCCTAAAAACTCAGGTTATTTTTTAGCAATACTACCTTATGGAGCAACAGAAGAAGATTTACTTAATGGCGACGGCTTTACTAAAAATGGCCTATTTATCAAAGACAACTTGAACATAGCTAATCAAACCAAGTTCCCTGAATCAATAATTACACCAGACGCAAAACAACCCCGCTCCTACGCACTCTTTATTGGCTCAGGAAATTCCGTAACTAGCCTCCACAGCCACGGATCGACTTTTCTCTCTCAAATACACGGCAAAAAAGTAGCCAGACTCATCCATCCAAAAGACACCTCAAGATGCTATTGTAAAAAAGTAATCCGAAAAAACTTCGCCGAAAGCTGTGCTGTCGATATCACAACCCCCGACTTCGACAAATACCCCGAACTCAAAAATCTAGAAGTCTTTCAAACAATCCTTCAACCCGGTGACATCCTCTATATCCCAGACGGCTGGCTCCACGACATCAGAGGTCTAGGCGAAGCTTCAATCAGTCTCGCAAGCGGCTTCTAATACTATTTTTTATCTACTACGATTCCAACAAACCCTTTGCCCTATCAAGCGTCTTCCGTTCCTCATCACTCAACGAACTAAATCCCTCGTGATTAATCTTATCTAAAATCCTATCAACCTCTCTTCGCAGCGCCTTCTTATTAGAAATATTCAGCGTAAATTTTGGACTCGAAACCCTAGGATTCGTTATCTTTTTTACCCACCTAGGAGCTTCAATTTTGATTTTATCAAAAGAAAATAACCGATGCTTAATAATTAATTGATACATAATTGCACCCGCCAATATCCCACCTAAATGCCCCGAACTAGCCACAAATGAACGCCCCGGCATCTCATATACAAGGAATAACAATCCCTCTATAGCAATCATTCCCCATAAAATCCACTTTGGCTTCATCGTTATCGGAATAACAAAAAATAACAATATCGTCATCAACGTCTCAGGATATAAAAGGCAGAAAAATGTCATTAATCCAAATCCTCCAGCCGAAGCACCCACAAGTATTCCTCCATGTCCACTACCAAACAAAAGCCACGTCACTCCTCCAAGCAATATAGATGCAAAATATACCTTAAGCAAACTCTTCGATCCAATAATCGGCTCAAGAATTCTTCCAATAAAAAATATCGCCAACATATTCACCAGAATATGTAAAAAACTTCCATGCAAAAACCCATAGGTAACAATCGTCCATACATACCCTGACCTTAATGCAGCAGGAGAAAGTGAAAAATACTTTTCAATAATCGAACTCCCAAACCAAACTCGAAGTACTCCCTGTAAAATAAAGACCGCTACATTAATAATAATTAGCCATTTTACTACACCCAGTCCATCCCCTGAGTATTCCGAACGCCTCATATAACTTCTGTCACCCATATACCCATAGCATCAAATGTTTTAACTTAAAAAGCAATTCCATTCCCTGTTTTCTAGCAATGAAAAAATTTGTGAGCAGCCGGAGTGGGGTGCAATTAAAAGTGCGGGGAAAAAAATTTATTCCGACAGAGGCTTTGAATTTATGCATATTAAAATTATAAATCGTAAAAGATAAAAAACCAAAAAACAGCATTATTTGGATTGCAATAGTTGAATTTCAAAATACACTTTGGGGTAAAATTCCGCTAGTTTTTTTTACCCCAAAGTGTATTTAATAAGCCTTAAGATTGATAAGATTTAATGGATTAATTTTATTTACTATCAATGGATTTTACCCCGCACTTTTAATTGCACCCGCCGGAGTGTACACAAACGTACATGAGGACTCTGAACATTGGCGCTGCTAGAGAGCAAAAGACGCCGGTTACTTAAGCAAAAAATGGATTGTGCTTTTTTTCTTCTTTAACCGTTGTCATTGGCCCATGCCCAGGACAAATAATAGTATCTTCAGGCAGTGATAATATTTCTTTTCTATTGTTTTCTAAAGCCTCTTCATAGGCCAACGGAGCCCCTCCCATCGATCCCGCAAATAACGAGTCCCCAACAACCGCAATCGGCCTATCCAACCCTTCAATCACATATGTCAGCCCTCCTGGCGAATGCCCACAAGTTTTTCTTGTCCTAATGTTCAATCCTCCAACCTTAAATTCCATCCCAGCCTCGATCCCCTCCGCTCCAGAGACAATCTCCTTTTTATCAATAACAATCCTTAAGCTAGGAAAAGCCTCACGAACCGCCTCAAGGGCCGCAATATGATCCGTGTGCGAATGCGTTAATAGAAGCATCTGAGGTATGATCTTCAATTCCACAATGCTTTCAATCATCTCAGTCGCATCTATCCCCGTATCCGCTATAATGCCTTCATGTGTTTTCAAATTCCAAATTACATAGGAATTCACCGTAAAGTCGGCTAATGCATTATATGTCCGTTTAGCATTATATTGACTCTCATATCGCCGAAGTCCCTCAATTACAACCATCTCAGGCTCCCAAGCCTTCTTCGCCGAAACTACTAATGCATCTTCATTCAATTTCAATACCAATGCTATCTTTTTAATAACTTCTGAATCAAAATTTCCCCGCTTAACTTCTCTTAACGACTTTTCATCTATCCCCGCCTTGTCACAAAGCTCAGCATCTGAAATCTTCAATCCCTTCTGTGCTTTTCCAATAATATCTTCACAAAAATCTTCTAAGCTCATAACCTTCATGATCTACATCACTTAAAATTCAAAAGCAAATTTTCAATTTAAAAAAAATTAAAAAAATTAAAATTAA
>Ga0207144_1039_pt1 | contig 29122 bp, 25 predicted proteins | sample Alteio_BWMinHeat_FD_153583 | JGI IMG/M metagenome (GOLD analysis project Ga0207144, IMG submission 153583) | Enriched cells from forest soil in Barre Woods Harvard Forest LTER site, Petersham, Massachusetts, United States -... | ecosystem: Environmental > Terrestrial > Soil > Temperate forest >...
TGGTATTTAGAATGAAAATCTCCATTCTAAAACGAGAAATATCAAATTCAAAATCTTGCGTCAAGTTCTTTTTCGTAAAAAAAATTAGAAAATGTGAAAAAATATGCTCAAGCCGAGAATTGACATTTAAATTTATTTGAGGCAAAAAATTATAATGAGGCAAAAATTAAAATACTTTTTCATCAGTGTTTTCATGCATAAGAGATTGGCTTTAGGGGGATTGATGTCCGTTTATGCTTCAATGATGCTGTTTTGCACAGCAATGGCACAAGAATGTGAGCTTGGACATACAAGAAGCGGGACGACCTATGGGAAGGCAGGTGTTGAACGATATGCATTCATTAAGCACGGGCCTGATGGGGCTTTATTTTTAGATCCCTATTTTCTGCCTTTTATAGAAAATGTGGAAAATCAAAGAATCTTAGACGCAGGCTGTGGTGCAGCTCCATGGGCCATTTATGCGGCAATGCATGGAGCTTTTGTTGATGGTATAGATATTCAAGAAAGTATGATTGATAAAGGCAAAGAAGCGGTTATCAAGGCTGGCCTAGAAAATCAAATTATACTTGAAATTGGAAGTGTTACCCATTTGCCGTACCAAGATGCTTCTTTTGATAAAGCTATAAGCATCAATGTGGGGTGCAATTTACCAAGTCAAAACAACGAACTAGGTCTTCATTTAACCGAACTTGCTAGAGTTTTAAAAGATAAAGGAAGGGTAATAATAACAGCACCAGCATCCTTTGGCATTACATTCACATCAGGAAGACAAGAGCTTCAAGAAATATTAATGGACATTGAACAAGCTTTAATTAAAATTGATGCCAATAACCCTAGTTCTATCGCAAAACATTTGAGCTCTTTAAATAACATCTACCGTGCTACATTTATTAATGATAATGGAAAACTTAAACTTATTACCAATGAAAGCGAATTAATAAATGGCCAAATGATATGGAGAAAACTGCCCGGAATGATTGTGCCCAACTATTATCATCCAGAAAAAGAGTATATTAATGAAGCAATCCAAGCAGGCTTTAACATCGTCAATATCGAAAAACCAAAATTCAATACTGAGATCGAACTAGCCGAATATAACGAAAATAGCTCAGAGGAACTCAAAATCGGCGATGCCTATGTTGATCATAATGCATTTATCATTATCGAGTTAGAAAAAATTTAGCTTCACGCTTATCTTTCAAAACACTAAGCAACTCGTAATAAGCATCTTATAAATACACTGGATTATTGGATTGCCAAACGTTTTTTTTTAATCTTTATTCACGAAATGAATAGATTTAATTCACATCATGAATAGTCTACATTCACGAATAAAAAAGTGAATGTCTTTCTGTTTTATATTACTTGCAGGATGCTCTTTTAAGCCTATCATTAATGGCGATACCGATGCCTTTGTTTTCGACAACCTCTGCGAATATACAATCAAGACCTTGAGCATCGAGCCGCTCTAATAAACTAAATAAGTTTTTTCCGACTTCGTTGAGATCGCCGTTTTCACTTAGCCAAAATATTTTACAGGTATCGGTCTCTTCGATCACTTGAAATTCTTGAGGCTTCTGCGGGCGTTTGACAAAAACAATGGCGTGCTTCCCTACCCTATCATCAAGATTGGGGATATTACCGAAGTCAAAAAGCCTGAGGGCTGTTCGGGGGCTATAGTGACTTTTTAATAAACCGGGAGACATTTGTGCGCCTTCGTGGTTGCTTGCGCTTGTCATTGCATAATTTGGTTTAAACCCAAATATATGTTCAAGGTCTTCTGCTGAGATGGGCCCAGGTCTTAAAATCTTTGGGTTATCGGGGTTTATAAGGCTAAGAATTGTCGATTCAAAACCTATTGGGCATGGTCCTCCGTCAACGATATATTTTAGCTTACTTCCTAATGTTTTCTGGACATGTCGAGCTTCAGTAGGGCTTAAATAACCAAAAGGATTGGCGCTGGGTGCAGCGAGGGGGAGCTTTGATGCGGCTAAAAACTCTCTAAAAATAGGATGGCGAGGAATCCGAATGGCTACGTTTTCTAGACCAGCGGTTACGATATCTGGAACGATGGTTTTTTTTGGAAGAACGAGCGTCAGAGGTCCTGGCCAAAATTTATCGGCTAATTTATAAACGATATCTGTCAAAAATGCCAATTTCTCAACTTGTTCCAAATCATAAGCATGGACAATCAGAGGGTCAATAAAAGGTCGTCCTTTTACTTCAAATATCTTTTTGACTGCCAGTGGGTCTAGGGCATTTGCTGCCAAGCCGTAAACAGTCTCTGTAGGCAAGGCGACTAAGTCGCCACTCCTCAGGGCCTCTACTATTTCCTCGATTGGATAATCTCGCAACTACTTTAAAAGAAGCATGTTACGCGCTTGCTTAATCACTCGAGTGATATGGCGCTGCTGCATTGCACTTAAACGTGTGATACGACGCGGTAAGATCTTGCCCGTTTCAGTTATGAAGCGCTTTAGTTGCTCTGTATCACGCCATGTAAAATCCAATGGAGTCTTTGATTGTTTCTGTGTATCTTCTTCTGAATTCATAAGAGACTTATGAGAGTCTATTTTTAGCCTGAAAGCAAGATTTATTTTAGTGAATGTAAAAACAATCAATCATCATAGTGTGTCCACATTCTTAAGACGGTAACTGATTTCTCTTTCCTATTTACTGTATAAACTATTCTATGTTGAATATTTAAACGGCGAGAATATGCGCCTTTTAATCTTCCAACTAACGCTTCATAAGGTAATGTCCAAGGATCTGATTCCAAAATTGCAATTATTTTTTGTGCATTTTTCTTTAAATTATGCTTATCTACTTTCTCAGCATCCTTTTGCGCCTGCTTAGTAAATAAAATTTTATATTGCTTCACCAGTTAAGTTTTGTAGAGCATTCGTCTTTAGATACATTCATTCCTTCAACAATAGAATCTCCCATGCCTGGAATAGACTCTAAATAAAGTGTTTCCTGTATTGCCCTCCAGTCCTCTTCTGAAACCATAATAACACTGCCCTTTTTCCCTTTAATTTGAACAGGCCGGTGCGACTGTATAATCGCATTTATTAAATGATAAATATCCTTTCTAGCTTCTGTTGGGTTAATTATCTCCATAGGGAAAACATACGAAATAACGTACGCTTTGTCAAGAAATTTTGTAAATTTCGAGAAAATCTCCAGATGCCAAATAAATCATTTGGATTATTACCTAACAGCAAGTTAAAGTACTACTTAGAATGCCTTGTTTTTAATTAAAAAACTATATCTCTTCATTTCGCATCTTATTTTCAAAATTAGGGAGTTAAAAAAGCGCCTATGACGCTTTTTTCTGACATCTAACATGTATATTGTCCATTTAATCGAAAAATCCTCGATTAGGATTCGATCGCTTTCCGGATATACGGAAGAATGCGGTTAAGATCGGCAATAACCTGATAAACTGCCTCATTTGCTGGTGACTGAAGAAGAGTAGCGTGAGCCGTCAAATGATCGATTACTACTAATATTCGTCGCAAGCGATCTTTCTCATCTGGATTACATTTTGGTATTGGTGATCCTCGCAAGAAACGAGATTGCATAGTCGTGACTAGACTGCGGCGATCTAACCAATCATCACGCTCAGTCATTGACCAAATAGTTTCCACTTCACGGACAAATCGCGCAGAAGGTGTTTCAGCCAAACGTTCATTTATCGCTGTATTAACTAAACCTTTTGAACCTTCTGTTTTTGCCTTTGGACTAGCTCCGAAGCAGTACTGAACCATACGATAAAACAAAGCTGCAATAAACAACGTACCGAAGACACCCAAGGTGTAACCAACTATTTTTGTGTAATAATTTTCGATATTCATAACATTATTATTTTATTTTAAGTTAAATTAATTTCAAGATTCACGTTTTACCAACATTTCCGTATAAATCAATAATTTTATCGACAAAAGACAAATATTATGGTGGAATGGGCGTCCTTTCAAAACAAAACGTAAATTGTAAGGCGTTGATATAGAACCAAAAAGGTGAGCAGCAATCTAAAATTGCCTGATATCCTTTTCTTTGAGCAGGTAATCGTAAATTTTTGCCACTTGACGCAGCCTTTCTTCATCAACTAAACGATCGCAAATATTTGATGCATTAGCTACACCAACTGAATCGTTTAATTTTTGAGTTTTTGCTTTTGGGTTGGCTCCAAAACAGCATTGAATAATGCGATTAAATAAAGCTGCAATAAACAATGTACCCAAAGTATAGCAAGCTATTTTTGCGTAATAATTTTCTGTTATATTCATATTATTGTTATTATTATTGTTATTTTAAGTTTCACAAGCGATTCTATTAATATTTTTATATAAGTCAATAATTTTATCGACAAAAGAGCCATATTATGGTGGAATGGGCGTCCTTTCAAAACAAAACGCAAATTCAGCAACATCTTATGTTCACATCAAATCGTTCGTCCAATTATCTACGGGGAATATCCTGGTTCATTTTAAGTTTAGTGATAAGCGTTACAAATGATGTATTTGCCAAATATTTAGGGCAAAATCTTCACAGTGTGCAGATTACGTTTCTCCGATTTCTCTTTAGCACACTTTCTTTATTACCATTTATGATCTACTATGGAAGAAAATCCTTCCATACTAGCAGGATAGGTCTTCATTTGATTCGTGGGGGACTTCTCTTTTGTGCTATTGCGCTCTGGTGTTTTGGATTAACGCAAGCTCCCATAACGGTCGCCACGACACTTACCTTTATAATTCCGATGTTTGTGCTGATTCTTGCAAGAGTCTTCTTGAATGAGAAAGTTAGTTGGGCACGCTGGTTGGTTACCGTTATTGGCTTTCTAGGTACAAGCATCATGTTCGAGCCGACAAATGTAAATTTCTCTCCTCTCATGCTATTGCTCGTCTTAGCAACTGTTATGTTTGCAGCACTTGACGTAATTAACAAAAAATTTGTGGTCAAGGAATCGATGCTGGCGATGCTTTTTTATACTGCATTAGTTACGATGTTGTTGGGCGCTATTCCTACGATTTTCGTTTGGCAAACGCCCACTATAACTCAATTAACTTCTTTATTTTTATTAGGCTGTGGCGGGAACCTTATTCTCTACTGTCTACTAAAAGCATTTGCAGCAACTGAAGCCTCGGCTATTGCACCTTTTCGCTATATTGAACTTATCTTATCTGCAGGTCTGGGATTTGCAATTTTCCGTGAAGTGCCTACCCTTGCGCTATGCTTGGGATCTTTAATTATTATTCCTTGCACGCTTTTCCTCATGTATTCTGAAACAAAGACAAAGTCTGATAAATCACTTGTTGCAGCAAGTAATGAGGAGCCTGCGCCAGTTACTCAGGAAAATTAGACAATGATTTTCCATTTATATAAACATTTAGGATATCATTGGGCGTAATACGGCTGACTATTGAAGCTATGATGTGTTTAGAATTTATTAAATGAGATTTTGAAAAATCAAGTAGTACAAAGTCTGCTGGTAGGCCTTCCTCTAAGTAACCTTGATGTTTACCATCAAAGAAATGCCTCATATTGCTGGTGACCATTTTTAAAATGTCTACGGGATCGGGTTTAGTAGGGTCTTCGTATTGGCTTTTGCATATTTTGTAGGTGAAATCTAATTCTGAGAAGAGATTAGGACTATTGAGCATTATATTATCGGTACCCAATAGTAGGTTAATGCCGGAATCTAATAATTTTGATATGGGGGGTAAGGGGAGACCGAGATTTGCGTTTGCACGTGGGTTAAGAACAAAGGAGGCTTTTGATTGGCGAGCGAGTTCAATCTCTTTGTCGTTTGCAACGGTCATGTGCACGATGAGGTGGGGATCGTAGAGGGTCATTGCTCTTTCCAAGTCTCCTTTGCCGGATATTTTAAGACTTGTGTTACGATAATTGTTATTTTCTAGACAGTGAATGGCTCTAATTTTATTTTTTAAGTGGGTTTGGTTTCGAATTTCTATCCAGGCTGGATCTGTTAAGTCGTTCATTGTGCTTTCTGAAAAGCCGTCTGCGACATCGAGGATATTGTCTAATTCTTGTTGAACGAGTGGTTTTAGAGTAGCAGTATTTTCATGGAGTTCATTTTCAGTAAAAGGACTTTCTAAGAATTGTCCGAGAATAATGGATTGGATGCCGGTTTGTTGAGCTGCTTGTTTTAAAAGTTGGCAACCAGAGACTCCTTGTTCACGGAAATCGATGTGCCCAATGGTTCCACACTGAATCATGTAATTATGGGATTGAACTATTGATTTCAGTAACTGGTCGTCACTGGTAGTTTTCAACATGCGATATTTAAATCCATTTGGCCGGAAAAAGCCCTGTTCTAAAGTCAGGCCTGTAGCCCCGTCAGGGCAAATCCCATCGCCGATATGGGTATGACCATTCCAGAGGCCGGGTATGATGACGGATGTAAAACCTTTATTTTCTTTAACCGTTTCCTTTTTTACAATTTTTTTAACAAAACCGTCTTCAATTTCAAATAAGGCACACAAAAAAGGCTCCAATTCTGGTCCCAGAAGGACGACGACGTTATGAAATTTCTTGTTCATTTGGAGAAGGTAAGTCTGGTATGAGATTAATATTATAAGTTTTATTGAAGAATTTTTTAGCATACACCAATAATAAGGATGTCAGGGGCAATACAAGGGCCTCTCCTGTAACCTTTATAAAACTTTCTGTAACGATCATATTGAACATAACATCGAGCCCATATTTACCCCAATAAGCTATATTAATAAATATAAAACTATCTACGAGTGCTCCAACAAATGTACTTCCCAATGCTCGAAAGATAAAGAAACGTCCAGAAGTTAGTTTTTTAAGCGAGGAAAGTATATAGGCATTAATTAAATCGCCAGTTAAAAAAGCGATGGAAGAAGCAATGAAAATTTGAGGTGTTTGACCTACAACAAGTGCATAAGCTTGTTGATGTAACCAATGACTTGAAGCTGGGAGTGCTATTGTAATCTGCAAAGCGCCGATTACTAAAGCTAAACTGAAAAAAGAAACCCAGATAATTTTACGACAGGTTTTAAATCCTAATAGCTCTGTACCAATATCCGTTAGCAAAAAAATGAAGGGAAAAAATATGACGCTTGAAGGAAAATGATAGGACCCCAAAAACCCGAGATTAAAATGTGCTATTTTTGCTGATCCGATATTTGCAATAACCAGCAATGCTACAATAAACCCTGCAATAAAAATAGAAAATTGAGTTGAATAGCTTTCCCGGACAGCGTCTTTTTTTAAAACATCCTCTGACCTTTGGCTTCTACCCATTATTGCGCCTATTCGAGCAATGTCTTCTACCGAAAAGTCTTGCAGCCATTCTTGACTATAAAGATCACTAGCGGATTTTTTAAAAGTCCTTCCCGTGCCACAGACTTGAACTTGAATTTTAGTATCATCATTTGGTTCCAAACAATTCCACAAACAAACGATTTTATATTTTGGATGCTCTTTCATAATAGTATAAAATATTTTTTAAGAACTCTACTGGACAAAACCATAAAGGCAATCAAGTTTTTATATATTTAATTAGAATACATGATGGTTTATTTTAACTTGTTGCACATGAAGCTGATAATTTATCAATTAAATTAAGCAAAGAGGCCATCTCTTCGGACAGTTAAATATTGCTGATCTATACAAAATGGCGACGGTTTCGCCAATTTTCCTGGTTTTTTGGCGACTTTGTCGCCATTTTAGAAGATTTAATAAGCTTTTTCTTGCAAAATGGCGACAACAATGAGATTTTTACCTTATGAAGGATATCAAACGACTTTTCAAAGGTACTGCTAACAATTACTTTCTGTTTGGTCCAAGAGGTACTGGAAAAACGTACTGGGTTTATGAAAACTACCTTGATGCATTAAGAATCGATCTCTTGAGCGCAGAAACTTATCGTCTTCTCAAGGGAAATCCAGAACTACTAGAAGACTGGGTAGCTAACAATGAATCCCGGCAATACATTGTAATCGATGAAATTCAAAAAATTCCAGAGCTTTTAGACACGGTACACTTACTAATACAGCAATTTCCCAATAAGCAATTTATTTTAACTGGCTCCAGTGCTCGAAAACTTCGAAGAAGCGGCGTAAATTTATTGGGAGGTCGTGCCTCGAACATGCATATGCACCCTTATATTGCGAACGAGTTAGGAACTCTATTTACCTTAGAAAAAGCTTTACAAATTGGGATGCTTCCGCTCGTCTGGGCGGCAAAAGACCCTTTAATCATGCTCAAAGGCTATGCAACTCTTTATTTAAAAGAGGAAGTTCAAGAAGAAAGCATGGTAAGGAGTATAGGAGGATTTAGCCGGTTCTTAGAAGCTATCAGCTTTTCTCAAGGATCTCTTATCAACGTTAGTAATATTGCAAGAGAATGCCAAGTTCCGAGGAAAACTGTCGAGGGCTATATCGATGTTCTAGAAGACCTCCTACTCTCTTTTCGCTTGGAAGTCTTTTCAAAAAGGGCACAAAGAGAACTAAAAAGCAGTCCAAAATTCTATTACTTCGATGCGGGTGTATATCGATCTCTTAAACCCAAAGGTCCTTTTGATAACCCAAACGAAATGGATGGTATTACTTTAGAAACACTCGTTGCTCAACACCTAAGGGCCTGGTGCGATTATTCGGTTAAAGAAAACAAACTGTATTATTGGCAGACAAAATCGGGGGTCGAGGTTGATTTCATTATCTATGGCGAAACGGGCGTTTATGCCATCGAAGTTAAAAATAGCAAACAAATATCCTCATCTAACCTAAGAGGTCTCAGAGAATTTCATAAAGACTATCCGGAAGCCAAATTAATATGTCTATACCGAGGCAAATATTTGCAAAGGGAAGGAAATGTTCTATGCATACCCTGCGAACTGTTTTTAAGAGAACTCAGGCCGGACTGTATATGGAGCGATTGATGATTTGGGTGCAATTAAAAGTACGGGGTAAAAAATTTATTCCGCCAGAAGCTTTGAGTTTATGGATATTAAAATTATAAATCGTAGAAGATAAAAAACCAAAAAACAGCATTATTTGGATTGCAATAGTTGAATTTCAAAATACACTTTGTGGTAAAATTCGGCTAGTTTTTTTTACCCCAAAGTGTATTTACTAAGCCTTAAGATTTATAAGATTTAATGGATTAATTTTATTTACTATCAGTGGATTTTAATCTGGCCAATTAAGATTGACTACCCTATTACAACGACTAAAGTGAGCTAGTTTTGTTCTGTTCCCATAGTTCAATGGATAGAACCGCGGTTTCCTAAACCGTTAATCCGGGTTCGAGTCCCGGTGGGGGCACCATTTTTCTCTTTATCTTCAAAGCTGTAAAGATTTGTCTCAAAAAAAAGATAGTATTGAAGTTGTACCCTATAACCCTGATTGGCCGGATATTTTTGAGGCTGAAGCCACTAAAATTAAAACGGCACTCGACGGTAACTGTGTTGCCATTCACCCTATTGGGTCGACATCGGTTCCAGGGTTGGCTGCTAAGCCTATTATAGACATAATGCCAGTGGTTCGCGACATCATTGCTTTGGACCGAATTAGGGCAATGGAATCTCTGGGGTATGAAGCAAAAGGCGAAGCTGGGATGCTCTTTCGCAGATTTTTTCAAAAAGAGGGATTTAATGTTCATATATTTGAAGAAGGTAATGGTGAAATTGAGGGACACTTATTGTTTCGAGATTGGATGCGCACGCATTCGGATGATAGAAATCGATATGCAAAATTAAAACAACATTTAGCATTACTTCACCCAAATGATATTTATCGATATGTTGTTGGCAAAGATGCATTTGTAAGGGGCATTCATTCTAAAACCGGTTTTAGTGGTATACGTATTGTAGAAGCACTGACACCACGGGAATGGGACGCAGTTCGATATTTTCGCAATAAGTATTTCTTTGAGCCTTATAATATTGATGATCCCTATACATGGACTTTCGTTGATGCACAGCATAAGCATTTGATTTTGTACCAAGGTACAGAAATTATTGGCTACGCTCACATTCAATTTTGGTTCAATAACAGAGCGGCGGTACGTATTATTGCAATTAACGAAAGTAAACGGAATCAAAATATAGGAAGTCAATTTTTGGCCTTAATTGAAAAATGGCTTAAGGGTTTAGGTGTTACAAAGATTCATGCGGAATCTAGGAAGACCAGTTTAGGATTCTATCTCAAAAATGGCTATAGGGAAATGCCATTCGATGACCCAGAAAATCATGAATCTAATTCGGAGGATATTGCTGTAGGTAAGATCTTATAAATCTGAATCTACTTCATAACTAATGTGTCCCCTTTTACTTTGAAATGAACTACTTGGCCTTCATGGACTTCGCCTGCGATGATTGCTCGAGCGAGTTTTGTTTCAACCTGTTTTTGCAGGAAACGTTTCAATGGGCGTGCTCCGTAGACGGGGTCGTAGCCTTGTTCACCGATCCAGTCTTCGGCTGCGTCATCGAGTTTAATTTGGATTCTTCGATCGTGTAGGCGTTTATTCAAGTCGGCTAAGAGGAGATCGACGATCTTGCGTATTTCGATCTTTGTCAAGGGCTTGAAGAGGACGATATCGTCGATTCGATTAAGGAATTCTGGTCTAAAGGATTGCCGGAGCTCTTGCATAACGGACTTTCTGACGGCATCGGGAATTTCGTCACCGATGACGCCTTCCATTAGGTAACGGCTTCCGATGTTGGAAGTCATTATGATAACCGTATTTTTAAAGTTCACGACTCTACCTTGGGAATCCGTTATTCGGCCGTCATCCATTATTTGCAAAAGGACATTGAAGACATCTGGGTGCGCTTTTTCAATTTCGTCGAATAGGATTACTGAGTATGGTTTTCTGCGAACAGCTTCTGTCAGCTGTCCTCCTTCTTCGTAGCCAACGTAACCTGGAGGGGCGCCAATCATGCGAGCGACAGAGTGTTTTTCCATGTATTCAGACATATCGAGGCGAATGAGGTTGTCTTCGTTGTCAAATAGAGCTTCTGCGAGAGCCTTTGCTAATTCTGTTTTTCCTACGCCGGTTGGACCAAGGAAGAGGAAACTACCTATAGGCCTCTTAACATCTTTAATTCCTGAGCGGGCACGAAGGATTGCTTCAGAGACCAAGGTTACGGCCTCGTCTTGGCCAATTACTCGTTCGTGAAGGACGTTTTCTAGACGGAGAAGTTTTTCACGTTCGCCTTCCATGAGGCGGGTGACGGGAATGCCTGTCCATTTGGAAACGATTTCTGCGATTTCTTCTTGAGATACTTCTTCTTTAAGGAGTTGCTTATTTTTTAAGCTAGAGTCTTCTAGCTTTTTCAACTTTTCTTCGAGGTCTGGAATCTTTCCGTATCTCAGCTCAGCAACTTTATTTAAGTCATAGTCACGCTCAGCTTTTTGCATGGCATTACGACTGGCTTCTAATTCTTCACGAAGTTGCTGGGCCTTTCCTAGGGTGTCTTTTTCCAACTGCCACTGTGCACGCATTGCGTCGGCTTTTTCTTTGAGTCCACTTAAATCTTTTTTTAAGGTTTTTAAGCGTTCTTTAGAGGCGGCGTCCTTTTCATTTTTTAAGGCAGCTTCTTCAATTTCTAATTGCATGACGCGACGGCTGAGGTCATCCAGCTCAGTTGGCATGCTGTCTATTTCTGTACGGATCATGGCACAGGCTTCGTCAACGAGATCGATTGCCTTATCGGGGAGAAAACGGTCTGTTATGTAGCGATTTGAGAGAACTGCAGCTTCTACGAGGGCATTATCTTGGATGGTGACGCCGTGGTGGAGTTCATAGCGTTCTTTAAGTCCACGTAAGATAGAAATGGTGTCTTCGACAGAAGGCTGATCGACGATAACGGATTGGAAGCGGCGTTCGAGGGCTGCATCTTTTTCGATGTACTTGCGATACTCATCAAGAGTTGTTGCACCGATGCAATGGAGTTCGCCACGGGCTAGCATAGGTTTGAGCATATTACCAGCATCGATAGCACCTTCAGCTTTTCCTGCACCGACGATGGTATGTAGCTCATCGATGAAAAGGATAATCCTGCCATCGCTGTCTTTGATTTCTTTAAGTACTGCTTTGAGACGTTCTTCGAATTCTCCGCGATATTTAGCACCTGCGAGGAGAGAGCCCATATCGAGACTAAAAATTGAGCGGTCTTTGAGCCCTTCAGGAACGTCGCCACGGACGATGCGATGGGCGAGGCCTTCGACAATAGCGGTTTTACCGACGCCGGGATCGCCGATAAGAACGGGGTTATTTTTAGTCTTTCGGGAAAGAATTCTGATGACGCGGCGGATTTCCTCGTCTCTGCCGATAACGGGGTCGAGTTTACCTTTTTTAACTTGTTCTACTAGATCTACGCCGTACTTTTCAAGGGCTTGAAAGGTATCTTCGGGGTTTTGAGAAGTTACGCGTTGACTGCCACGAACCTCTTTAAGGGCCTTCATAACACGATCAGCATCGATACCAAAGCTTCTAAAAAACTCACCCATGGGGCTTTTACGATCGACCTCAAGTAGCCCAATAAACAAATGTTCAACGCTGATGTACTCATCGCCCATCGCCTTAGCCCTAGCTTCCGCCCTTGTAATGGCATCTTGGACGGACTGAGTGATGTATATTCTGGAAGCATCCACACTTCCGGTTACCGCGGGAAGTTTATCCAATTCACGATTGAGAGCGAGTTCGACGGCACTCAATTGTATGCCCATTTTTTCAAGCAAAGCAGGGACGATGCCTTTTTGCTGATTAATGAGTGCAAAAAGTAGATGCCAACCGTCTACTTGCTGATTATTGCGTCTACGTGCTTCTGCTTGGGCTTCCATTAAAGCCTCACGTGCTTTTTCTGTGAATTTGTTTAAATCTGTATTCATAGTTTTTAGGGAGCAAATTTTATGCCAGATTTGTTTAAAATTAAATTAAGCACATAACAGTCTAATTATCAACTTATTAAATTTTTTAAAATCATTGCGCCATTAAATGCGTGCTGCGACATAAAGCTACAATGTGAGACATTTTGACGCACTTGGTGTGTTATTTTGTCTGAACAATATAAGCAATAATGTATAAGTCTTAAATTATAATAATAGCAATAAGTGTTCATTAATTTTGAATATATAATTCACACGGGTTATATTTAGTAATGAATAGGTCCATAAATAAAATAAGCACTAGCGGATATATACGATCACGTAAGCAAATTAAAAAAACCCTTAAAAGCGATGCATCATTTTCAGGAAGAACTGTTGATCTTAGAAGTGGGCGTTCCACTTGGGATCATTTATGGGATGTTGGTTATCAAATAAGCCAAGGGGATGCTGGTGTTCAAAAAATGGATAAATATTACTTGTTAAAAAGAACCGTACAATTATTTGCTAAAGATAATAGTTCTGAGCACTCCAAGGAACTACTAAAAAAAGCCATAGCTAACAGTGAGTCTTTTACAAAAATAGCAAACAATCCCGACCAAGTTACTGTTAACCAACTACTAAACATACGTAAAGAAATAGAACTTAACCTTAAAAAAGAAATTGATAAAAATTGGCGAGAAAAAATTAAAGAAATGGAATATCAATTATCCACAACACCATTATTACGCGAACGCGATAAAATAAGCCTATCTATGTCCATATTAAATGCATACATGCATATTTACGATGATGTTAAAGTGATTGAATATTATAAAAAACTCCAGCAATTTCCGATAAACGAACGAGCTGATAATGAAGTTTCTTTTGAGTATAGAGGTAGGACATGGACAGAAGAAAAAGCCGAATACTATCGAAACTGGATAGACAACAATGTGGATCAAAGAAATATTTTAGATCATTATCTGAATTCTTTTTTACGTCCTGCGATACAGGATCATAAACTTCCGTACGAATTATTGTTGTTAATTGATTCAAAATCTGATGATGAAGCTTTAAAAATATTAGAAAAGTTACAAGCGGAAACTAAATTTTGGTCGGGCGAAAACGCACTTGATTGGGATAAATTAATTTTAGCAATGGGAAATGACGATACCATTCGTCAGCTTGAATATTTGTATTATGAACAAAATATTACTGTTTCTGGGCTAAACAAAGAGCTCTGTTTTAATGAACCTGGCGAATCGATGGCCAAATGGGATATTTTAGTGCAAAGAAAAGGTGCTATCGATGATGTGGAATGGGATGTTCAAAAAATAATTGCTGTTGATCTTTTCGATGAGATGAAGATCGAAGATGATGTTAAAAGGGGGTATCTGCTTAAGTTTTTTGATCAATGCTTGAACACTGAGGATGCGAAAACAGAAGCTGGTAAGCAAAATGTACAAAAACGTGTGATTGCTGCGATGGATTATTTAGTGGGACTAAAGGAGAAGCATGATAAGTCAACAGATGAAGCAGAAAGGGAATTGATACAAAAACAAATCAAAGGAGCGATAGCTATTATTACAATTGGCGGAACAGCTTGTGCGGACCGCGCAATTGTATTTTTAACGAATCTTGAAAATTATATTAAGTTACAAGAACACCCTGAGTATATGCCTCATATAATGGTTAAAATGTTCAAGGAGGCGGCTATTATGGATTATTTAACGGATCCAAATAAAGCCGAAAACATTGAGGACTATCTTCGTCGATTTAGTGAAGGTTATTTAGCACTTGGGTTAGGATCGTCTAAGACGGTGCCAAAAATGCTTTATGAAGATGTTGGAGTGGCAATGCCGATAGAAACAGCTTTACAAAAAATGAGTCCCGCCTTTACGGCTGATAATCTCATCAATTTCACGGCAGCGCAAGAGACATTCAAGTCAAGATATGCCGCTGAAATGAAAGATGATGAGGCTGTGCGGGAAGCTGAAATGAATTTTTTGGAAGCCGACGAGGAATATGAGGAGGCGAAAGCGGCTAAAAAACCTAAAGCAGAACTTGATCGATTAAAAGCTATAGTAGATAAAGTTGAGCTAGATATAGAAGAAGCTAGGAACAACTTTTATAAAAAGACAGCGAAGGTATTGTTTCAAGATGCTGGATTTATACAGGAAAATTAATCTAACAAAAGCGCTAAATGATAGCTTACGCTTCGTCCGCCAGCCTCGTCTCGTTTTAAGATATTTCGCTCCAACAAATCATTAATATCTCTCAATGCTGTATCCTGGGAACACTTGCCAATTTTTGCCCATTTAGATGACGTAAGCTTTCCTTCAAATCCGTCAAGTAAACGATTAATCAAAAGTCGCTGTCTATCGTTAAGTTTCTGATTAGCATACAACTTCCAAAAACTTGCCTTGATCAAAATCGATTTAAGTATTTCCTCAGATGCCTTAATCGCACGTTTCAAACAATTCAAAAACCACTCAATCCAATCTGTAAGATCAAGGGATCCTTTTTGGCATTTCTCCAAAATATTGTAATATGCATTTCTCTCTCTCTGTATTTGAGAAGACATGCTATAAAATCGCTGTTCGCTTTTCTCCGATCGGGCTAATAGCATATCTGCAATTGCTCGTCCAATTCTTCCATTCCCGTCATCAAAGGGATGTATTGTAACAAACCAAAAATGCGCCAATGCTGACTTAATAACTAAATCCATTTCAATCTCGCTATTGACCCATTCAATGAACCGTTCCATCTCCTCTTCCAACCGCTCAAACGATGGTGCTTCATAATGGACTGTTTCATGGCCTATTGGACCAGAAACCACCTGCATTAATCCGCCCGATTCATCACGCCAACGACCAATAATGATACGATTCATCCAAGTTCGTCCCCTAGGAAAAAGTTTAGCATGCCATTCCCACAAACGCTCTTTAGTAAGAGGAACATTATAATTACGCGTTGCATCAAGCATTATTTCGACAATCCCATCGACATCCTGGCTAACCTGCAATGATAACCCCGTATCAATACCCAAACGGCTTGCAATTGACGACCTTACTTGATCAGCATCCAATTTCTCTCCCTCTATCTCACTAGTTTTGAGAACATCCTGGGTAAGGATTTTTAATGTTGCCTCTTCGCAAAAACTAAATCCTAAAGCTACCATCTTACCCAGCAGAGCGCCCTGTAAATAACGAACTTCGGCAAGCAAATCTGCCAATTTTGCTCTATCCCACTTAAGATTCGGCCACCCTTCTAATTGATGGATATATACGCAGTCTTTCTTCATAGCATAGGGGTTACGTTAAGTCCTCTGTCTCTCATTTACAAACTTATTCTACGCATCATATGCGGTGAATAGCTGTTTTATTCTCCGCATGAAAAATTGATAATCACAAACCAAACCTATCCGTGATCAACACAATACACACTCCAACAGCCTCCAACACAAACTCCTCTCTATATGGAAGCAATACATTTGATCCCTTCGATAAATATTCTTGTCCGTCTCGGTCGCTGATTTTAAGTTCGCCTTCTACTACTGAAATAATTCGAGGCTCTTCTCCTCCTTTAATCTCAATAGCTTCAGAGCCAATCTCAACTCTCCGAATCCTAAATTCTTCGCAATCTGCCAAAATGCAGGTCCCTTCTACTGGCACTTTTTTTGACGGCTCAATATCTTCAAAATCAATACTCTCCATGGATTCCTTAAGATGCATTGCACGCGGCTTGCCGTCCGGGCCCAAACGGCCCCAATCATACACTCTATACGTCGTATCTGAATTTTCTTGAATTTCAAGAATAAGGCAACCTCCCCCAATTGCATGCAAACGCCCGCTAGGAATAAATAAACTATCCCCTTTCTCTACTTTTACTTCACACAACAATGCCTCAAGATCCCCTTTTTGCACAGCTTTTAAAAAAATCTCTGGAGTGACACCCCGTCTGACCCCCGCAAAAACATTAGCTCCGGCATCTCCTTCTGCGATATACCAATTTTCTGTTTTAGATTCTCCTCCTAGTGTAGCTGCAACTTTCTTAGGAGGATGCACTTGCAAACTTAGTCGCTCTCTACAATCTAACCACTTCACCAAAATTGGAAATCGCTTATCCTTCTTCCAGCCTGGTCCCATAATAAAGCTTCCCTCTTTGTTAAGAAGTTCTCTCAAACTAAGACCTTGCCATTGACCATTTGCAACGATTGACTGATCTTCATCGCGATCCACAATTTCCCAGCTTTCGCCATACAATCGCGCATCGGGCAACTTACGTCTCAATCCTTCCTCAAGACGCCGTCCACCCCAAATTCGCTCCTTATAAATCGGTTTAAACTGGATAAATTTCATATTTAATGCTTGCTTGGTTATTACGTTAATCTTGTATTGTTTTTCTTCTTCAAAAATTTTACCATTCAATATTGATATTAAATTTCAATAATCGTGAAAAATAAAAAAAACATAAAAAACCTAACTGTTAAAGCTCAAATTAAGGAGCGCAGATCCTATCCCATATACAGCCTGTTGTTATTCACTATTGGTCTACTTATTTCAGTAGCTCTTATTGACTACCATCCTGCTCAAAATCCTTGGCTCACAACCAATGCTCGAGGAGCATTCAAGGGCACAACACACAACCTTGTGGGCTCCTTCGGCGTAACGATCGCTTTTTGGACTAATTATCTCTTTGGTATAGTTGGCTGGTTATTGCCAATTTTTTCACTATGGACATCCTATCTCCTCATGTTTCGGAAGGCCGCTCGGCTCAGTTATTGGCGGTATTTCTCAATGGCAATCACACTCATTTCCTTCTGTGGCCTACTTGATATCATCCAAAATAATATTTCCGTACCTGGTCACCTATTAAACCCCAATTACTATCCTTATGGAATGGGAGGCATCATCGGACATCTTTTGTTTAGCCGTTTACTTGAAAATATTTTAGGGGTTTTCGGAAGCTCATTAATCCTTAGCATAACTTATTTAACTGCCTTAATTCTGAGCTTCACAAGTGCCCTATCTCCAGGAGAAGCTTTCGACTCTCTCATTCACAAAATATTTCCATTTCTTGTAAAAACTCCATCTTCTGTTTTTATCAAATTCAAGCACATTCTTTTCGCAATCCGCACGAATGCGACTATTTCAAAAGCTGAAGATATCAGAGAACAAATGGAAAACAAAAAATTACTTACCCCACAATTTCCATCCAAAGCATCCTCCAACACATCCATTAAAGCTTCACAACAAGACCAACAGGGGGAACTTCCGTTAAATGCAAATTCGGGTTCAAATAAGTCTCTCGAAGGTCTAAAAATTATTGCCAGTGAACGCATCGAAAAGTCTACAGCTTTTTTACCTCAAAAACGTGGCAACTATATCTTTCCATCTCAAAATCTTCTTCAACCTGCACCGGAAGAAGAAAATATATCCGCTGCTGAACACCAATTAATTGTCGATAGCCTTATTCGAACTCTTGCCGAATTTGGTGTAACTGTGACTGCAAGCGAAGTCCACGCAGGCCCTGTCGTTACTCGCTACGAAGTAATTCCAGCTCCGGGCGTTCGTGTAGAAAAAATTGCAAGCCTCGATAAAAATATTGCTTTGGCCCTTAAAGCGCATTCGGTACGAATTCTCGCACCTGTTCCAGGAAAAGGGACTGTGGGTATTGAAATCCCAAACCACAAGCCGTCGCCTGTCTGTCTTCGCGACATCATTGAGTCTACTTCGTGGTCTCAATCCGACGCTGAAATTCCTATTGTTCTCGGAAAAGAAGTGACAGGAAAGCCTCTTGTCTACGATCTCACCAAAATGCCTCACCTTCTCATAGCAGGCTCAACAGGCTCCGGAAAGACTGTTTGCATTAATACTATCATTACGTCTCTGCTATACCATGCCAGTCCAGACGATCTTCGTTTCATCATGGTCGATCCCAAGATCGTTGAAATGCAGCTTTACAATGATCTGCCACACATGCTCATTCCGGTTGTAACAAGCCCTAAAAAAGTTCCTGGAGCGCTCAAATGGCTTATCAAAGAAATGGAAAATCGTTACCAAATCTTTGCCGCTGCTGGTGTTAGAAATATCGCTGGCTTTAATGCCAAAATACTTAACGATCGTGCCGAAAAAGAAAAGGCCAAAGAACTCGATGCTGTTCTATCGCCTGAGGAACGCGCTGCCATCAACAACATCGAAGTCCCTCGCGATCCGCATCTCACCATGCCTAAGAGCAAATTACCCTATATCGTCTGCATCATTGATGAGCTTGCAGACCTTATGATGGTGGCTCCTGCAGACATTGAGACTTGCGTTGCCCGTCTTGCTCAATTAGCGAGAGCTGCTGGCATCCATCTTATTATTGCAACTCAAAGACCTTCCGTAAACGTTATTACGGGGGTTATTAAGGCCAACCTACCCTGTCGAATAGCCTTCAAAGTCGCATCAAAAATAGATAGTCGAACAATTCTTGATGGCGGAGGCGCAGACCAGCTCATTGGTCGAGGAGATATGCTCTTTATTCCTCCGGGGACTTCACATCAGGTTCGGGCACAAGGCGCGTATGCTTCTGATGCTGAAATTAATGACGTCATTGAGGCTCTCAAGGTGAATGGTCCGCCCGATTACGCCGATGATGTTCAACGCGAAATAGAATCGACCGACGATGATGCTTCAGGTCAATCTGAAGATGAAGGAAACTGGGATGACGATTTAGTGCCTGCTGCAATCAACGTTCTTAGGTCCAGCAAACGTGCTTCTACTTCGATGCTTCAGCGTCGTTTGAAGATTGGCTATAACCGCGCCGCTAGAATCATGGAAATACTTGAGGATGAAGGCATTGTAGGCCCTGAAAATGGCCAAAATCCTAGGGAAATTCTCAAGGATTTAGATATGGCATCTTAAAAATCTTGCACGTATTTGACTTTAAAAAAATAAGACTCTACTTTTTATTTATTGTAAAATTGCAGATTTGCTAAATTAATCACTAACAATAAGGAGATGGAAAAGATGAGATCGTTAAATATCAAAATAACAAGTTTCTTGATTCTATTTATTTGCTGTCTAAATGGATACGCGCAGAAAATTACTACTCTTCAAGACATGGGGCTTTCTTCTGCAACTACGCAACAATTTTTAACGGATACAGAACAGGCTTACAAAGCAGCTCAAACAGTGTATGCCTACCATTCCATCTTCGTAGATTGGGAGAATGCTGAATCTAGACGCGACTTCAAGCGTGCCAGAAGCTGGAGCAAGCGAATTCAAGGATTTATCTACGGCTTAAACTACACACATCACCCATTGAACTCAGACCCTGAAGTACAAAATCTAATCACAAATTTACTAGACTTAAAAGATAGACAAGGAAACGTATTTGAAAATGCTCGGACTACTTATCAAGACATTCATCAAAAAAACCCGGGAAAATATGACAGCGAAAAACCCTCTGAATCTGACAAGCGTGAAATAGCAGAACAAAATAAAATCATTATTAATTATGAAAATAAGTATGGGAATCTATACTCAAAGTATTGTGATGAATTCGGCGGATGCTTTGGAATAAAATCAACCGACGACAGGTGAAAGCACAAGTTTTAAGAAAAATAAAAACCCCATTAACTTTGGAAGACTGGCCTATCCCAATTCCAAAAAAGGATGAAATTTTGTTAAAAGTACGAACTTGTGGGATTTGTAGAACAGATTTGCATATTATTGATGGTGCGCTTCCGGAGCCAGAATTACCGCTAATTCTGGGGCATCAGATTGTGGGAGTTGTTACAGGGCTAGGGACAGAGGTAACTAACTTTAAGATTGGGGATCGTGTTGAGGTTCCGTGGCTTGGAGGAAGCAACGTTCTCAGATCCAGCAAACGAGCTTCGACTTCGATGCTTCAGCGTCGTTTGAAGATTGGCTATAACCGCGCCGCTAGAATCATGGAAATACTTGAGGATGAAGGCATTGTTGGCCCAGAAAATGGTCAAAACCCTAGAGAAATTCTTAAAGATTTGGATATGGCGTCTTAAAACATCGAGGCTATTTGACTATCAAAAAATACAGCTTTATTTTCAATTAGTTAATTAAAGCAAATCAACCATTAATAACTATAAAAAATGAAATCATTAAATATTAAAGCAATAAGTCTCTTTATCATCTTTATTTGCTATCTAAATGGACACGCACTGGGAGTTACTCTTGAAGACATAGGGCTTTCTTCTGCGACTGAAGCGCAATTTGTAAAGGATACGGAACAAGCTTTTAAAGCAGCGCAAACAATCATTGGCTATGATCGTGCAGCAGCTAACTTACACCGCTACGATGTCTCTACTTTTGGTCTTGTAAGATATGCCATAGACTTTGAGATACGGCTTTGGGGGTATATCCATGCCATAAATTTGTTAGCCAACAAGGATACTGAATTAACAAATTTAAGCACAAATTTATACAATTTAGCATTGAAACGAGATCAAATGTATAAAGATGCTTGGGATGATTATTATAAACTCTATGGAGAACAAAATAGTGATCTTAAAGCTGCAAACGATGAAATGATTAAACAGAATGAAATCATTAAAAATTATGAAGACAAGTATAATAAGCTACCTAACTTCAATGTTAAAGTGCAACAGAAGAATCTATAATTTCGCCTTTGTTCCCAAAAGTAAACTTACAAATTTGCCATAAACTAATTTATGACGCATGAAAGCCCAAATTCTAAGAAAAATAAAAACCCCATTAACTTTGGAAGATTGGCCGAAGCCAATTCCGGGAGAGGATGAAATTTTGTTAAAAGTACGAACTTGTGGGATTTGTAGGACGGATTTGCATATTATTGATGGTGAGCTTCCGGAGCCTCAATTACCGCTCATTTTAGGGCATCAGATTGTAGGAATTGTTAAGGAGTTTGGAACAGGGGTAACTAACTTTAAAATTGGGGAACGCGTTGGGGTTCCGTGGCTTGGAGGAAGTTGCCAGAAGTGTCATTATTGTAAGACAGAGCGAGAGAACCTTTGTGATGAACCGACTTTTACAGGTTATCAGAAAAATGGAGGCTATGCTGAGTATGTAACGGCTCGAGCCGAGTATTGTTTCCCTATTCCTGATAATTATTCTGATCTGCATGCAGCTCCACTGCTTTGTGCAGGATTAATTGGATACCGGGCATATAAGATGACTAAGGGAGCGCAGGGTATTGGATTCTACGGTTTTGGAACTGCAGCGCATATTTTGGCACAACTTGCAATTGCTGAGAAAAAAAACGTATTTGCATTTACACGGCCCGAAGATGAGCAAACACAGGAGTTTGCGAAGAGCCTTGGAGCTGTTTGGGCTGGTGGTTCAGATGAGATTTTGAAAGATAGATTGGATGCAGCAATTATTTTTGCTGCATCAGGTGAGTTAATTCCATTGGCTTTGAAGAACTTAAGAAAAGGTGGTATAGTGGTTACTGCAGAGATTCATATGAGTGATATTCCTTCATTTCCTTATGATATTTTATGGAATGAACGCTCGATATGTTCGGTAGCGAATCTGACTCGTGCGGATGGATGGGAATTTTTGGAGAAGGCTGCGAATATTCAGATTACGACAAATGTTAAAGAATTTCCTCTTGAGAAGGCTAATGATGCGATCGAGTATTTACGTAGAAATAAGATACGACGAAGTGGTGCTGTTTTAAGGGTTAGTGAGTAAACACCTGAGTTCAGGATAAAAAGTCTATTTAAAACAGTGCGGATTTTAGACTTGTATTATTCGGGAAGATGTTGTCTATTTGAATACAGGTTTATAATGACAAATTTAATTTCGAAGGAGATGAAACGATACTCCTTTAGGTTCATATGGTGATGCTTTTTCCATGGCATTCATTTTTTGCTTTCTTAGGAGGAGCCGTATCTATTGGGGTATTAATTTGGGTACTGGCACGAAAGAGGATCTTAGAGAAGGAGCAAGGTGCAAGCGAAAAGATTAGGTATATAAAGGCAGAGGCAATACTGGAAGCAAAAGCGGAGCAATTACATGCTTTACAGGACTTTGAACGAGAGAAAATCACTATTCAAAAGAAATATTCAAATCTCGATGCAAGTATTACTAAGCGAGAGTTTGAATTAAAAGAGGCACTCAAAGAGTTTCAGATCCAGAAGCATTCTTTGGAAGATAAGCTTTTAGAGGTAAACCGTTTAGAAGCGGAGCTTAATCGGAAAAAGAATAACCTTGAAAACTTGAGAACTCTTTATCGGCGGCGATTAGTGCAGGTTGCACATATTAATGAAGCAGAAGCGTGCCGCAAGCTTAAAGAGGAAGTTGCAACGGAGTGCAAAGAAGAGGTTAAAGCAATTCGTCAAGAGATCTTAAAGCACTCGTTTGAAGATACGGAAAAGGAAGCTTGCCGTATAATGGTTGATACGATGCAGCGCCTTTCGAGTGTTCCTTCGTCGAATATGAGTGCTGCGTTAATTAAACTTTCGAATGATGATATTAAGGGGAGATTGATAGGTAAAGAAGGGAGAAATATCAGGAGTTTTGAATCGGAAACGGGAACGACGCTTTTAATTGACGAAACACCTGGAACGGTTTTGGTATCTTCGTTTGACCCAGTGAGACGTGAAGTTGCTAGATTGGCGTTGGAATCTTTGGTTCAGGATGGAAGAATACATCCTGCGAGCATAGAAGAAACTGTGCAGAAAACAAGGGTTCGTATTGAACAAGAAATTTTGTTACATGGAGAGAAAACGGTAGCAAGGCTTAACTTAAAGAATATTAGCCATGAAGTTATGTCTTTATTAGGGAAATTGTATTTTCGACTTTCGAATAATCAGAACACGTTAGAACACTCTATTGAAGTAGCGTATTTATGTTCAATGCTGGCTTCGGAACTTGGGCTAGATCCTAATATTGCAAAACGTTGCGGGCTTTTTCATGACATTGGAAAAGCAATTGAATGTGACTGTGAAGGGAGTCATGCATATGCTGCGGCCCAATTGCTTAAGAGGTATGGGGAAGATCCTCGAGTGGTTAATGCGGTTGAAGCGAGCCATCAGGAGGTTCCGTCAGAAAGTATTTATGCAGAATTGCTTAAAATTGCGGATCGTCTTTCTGCAACGCGGCCAGGGGCTCGGTCAGACTCTATGGATGGTTATGTTCAACGAATTAAGAGTTTAGAGGAGATTGCGCAGTCCTTTGAAGGGATTGAAGATGTGTATGCGATACAGGCAGGGCGAGAAATCCGTGTTATTGTTTCTCCAGATTCTTATAGGACTTATGAGGCTCAAATACTTGCGGGTAAAATCCGTCAACGCATTGAAGCAGAATTATCTTTTCCTGGAAAAATCAAGGTTGTTGTCATTCGAGAGCAAAGGTTTGTGGATACTGCACAGTAAAAAAACCAAGGGTCCTATATTAATTATATAGGACGCAGTAATAATAAATCATGATAAAACTATCAAAACCCTTAAAAATTTGATTTATTTGATATTATTTTTGCAAAAAGGAGAAAAAGAATATAGAGATTAGAGTTGATATGAGTTCTATGCCGCGAATTAAGACGGAGCGATTATTGCTTCGACCATTTTGTCTATATGATGCAAAAAATTACTTTAGTCTAGCAACAGATCCGGAGGTTTTGCATGGGACTGACATGCCACATGATTTGGATGAGGGCGCTGTGCGAGAATGGATTGTGGGACATCCAGGATATTGGGAGCAGCGCAAGGAGCTTTTTATGCTTGCTACAAGCCTAGAGTCTAGAGAGATTGTGGGTTCGGTGAGTATTTTTACACATGAAAGGCATAATAAGGCAGAATTAGGGTATTGGATTGCTCATCATTTGTGGGGGAAAGGATATGCTAGCGAGGCGACTCTTGCGATGGTGACGTTTGCATTTAAGACGATGAATTTGTATCGAATGGAGGCTAATCATTTGTTGCGCAATCCAAGCTCTGGAAAAGTGCTTCAGAAATTGGGTTTTAAGTATGAAGGGCTGTTTCGTCAGTCCTATCTTAAGGATGGGATTTATGAAGATTTGGTGTATTATGGGCTGATGAGAGAAGAATTTGGGGGTAATTTGACCGAATAAACATAACTCGTTCTTCAACAATAAGTTAGCTTAAAAAAATCGTATCGTTTGTGATTGCATTGAGGCATGTTCCTTATCGGTGCATCCACGGCTTATGGGGGCGGATGCTTCGTGGGTATTGGCTTCGACTAAATTGCGGCTTAGAAGGTAATTTTCAACTTCTTCGCCACTGACATCGGCAAGCATTGCTCCATCGATTTCGACACAGGGAGAAAGTGACTGTCCGCTTTTCTCGACCATTTCTGCATAGTTTTCGGGATAATTGATGATGTCAATTTCCTGATATTCTAGGCGATATTTGTCCATGATTGCTCTGACCCCCTTGCTCCATCCACAGTGAGGTTTCAGATAAGCTTTAATATTGAGTTTTTTCATAATTTCTAATTAAAGTGTATGCTATCTTATTTTAAATCCTTATTCAAGGATTTAAAATACTGTATTCAATTTTCCCCCATATTCCTGTAAGGATAGTATATCTAAGGGTTTTTCTCTTAAAGCTTTGATGCCTTTTAAAGCTGCACGTGCTCCGGAAAGGGTTGGTTTAACACAGATTCCACGAAGGATTGCTTCTGCGCGGATTTTGTTTTCATCGATGCGAGGGATTAATCCGGAGGGGATGTTGATAACGAATTGAATTTGATCATTTTTAATAAGATCGATAACATTGGGACGGGCTCCGTCTGAGACTCTGAAGATATTTTTTGCTTCAATGCCATTGTCTTCAAGATATTTAGCGGTCCCTGGAGTTGAGACGAAGGTGAAACCTAGTTCATCGAAGCCGCGGGCGAGTTCGAGGGCGATGGGTTTATCGGAGTCTCTGACTGAAAGAAAAACGGTACCTTTGGTGGGGAGGGGGGGGGTGGCGGCCATTTGGGTTTTTGCATAGGCGAGGCCGAGGCATACGTCGAGGCCCATGACTTCGCCGGTGCTGCGCATTTCGGGGGAGAGCATAATTGGGGCTCCGGGGAAGCGGACAAAGGGGAATACGGATTCTTTAACTGCCCAGAAATTGGGTTGAACTGCTTCGGTAAAGCCAATTTCTTCAAGGCTCTCTCCGGCCATGATACGTGCTGCGTATTTAGCAAGGGGTTTACCGATGGCTTTGGCGACGAAAGGGACAGTTCGAGAGGCTCGGGGGTTTACTTCGAGGACATAGAGATCACCGGCTTTAAATGCAAATTGGATATTCATGAGGCCGATGACATTAAGGGCTTTTGCTAAGGCGTAGGAGGATTTTCGGGCTTCGTCAATTTGTTCGGGTGTAAGGGTATGGGGGGGGAGGACCATTGCGGCGTCTCCGGAGTGAACACCTGCGTATTCGATGTGTTCGAGCATTCCGCCTATTACGGTTCTTTTACCATCACAGAGGCAGTCGACATCGAGCTCGATGGCGTCTTCTAAAAACTTGTCTAAGAGAACGGGCTTACCTGGAGCGACGGAAAAGACTTCAAGGATTACTTGTTTAAGTTCTTCCATTTCGTAGACGATGAACATGCCACGTCCACCTAAGACGAATGAAGGGCGGAGCAAGACTGGAAAGCCAATTTCTTCGGCCATGCGAAAGGCTTCTTCGGGATTGGTAGCTGTGCGATTTTCGGGCTGTTTGAGGCCTATTTTATGTAAAATATCTTTAAAGAATTTGCGATCTTCGGCAAGTTCGATATTTTCGGGAGAGGTTCCTAGGATATTAACTCCATGAGCCTTAAGATCTAAGGCTAGATTAAGAGGTGTTTGACCACCAAGTTGGACGATTGCGCCGTAGCAAGCTTCTTGGTTGTAGACTTCTAAAATGTCTTCGAGCGTAAGTGGTTCGAAGTAGAGGCGATCGGAGGTATCGTAGTCGGTTGAAACGGTTTCTGGATTTGAGTTAATCATAACGGTCTCGTAGCCGGCTTCGCGTAGGGCGAAGGAGGCGTGAACGCAACAATAGTCGAATTCAATGCCCTGGCCGATACGATTAGGTCCGCCTCCGATAATCATAATTTTCTTTTTGGATCCGGGCCTTACTTCATTTTGATCGCCGTAGGAGGAGTAATAGTAGGGAGTTTGAGCATCAAATTCTCCGGCGCAGGTGTCGACTGAGCGGTAGATGGTATTGATTTTGTGGGTTTTTCGTAATGAACGAATTTCTTCAAAAGTTTTTTTAGAAAGATGGGCTATTTGAACATCGGAGAAGCCTGCTTGTTTGGCGCGTTTGAGAAGGTCTGTATTGAGAGGAGTGGATTCGAGTTCATTTTCTAGGTCAACAAGCTGTTTAAATTGATGGAGGAACCAGGGGTCAAAATGAGTGAGCTTATGGATTTCGTCGATGGAGAACCCTGCGTGGAGGGCGTAGCGGATGTAGAAGATGCGTTCTGCGGAAGTTTGGGCAAGATGGGCGAGGATATCTTGACGATCGGTGACTTCCTTGCCGCCGAATTTGCCGCCACCGCCGAAGCCGTGGGAGCCGATTTCGAGGGAGCGGAGGGCTTTTTGAATGGATTCTTTAAAGGTTTGGCCGATAGCCATAGTTTCGCCAACGGACTTCATGGAGGAGGTTAAATTTGTATTGGAACCGACGAATTTTTCGAAAGCAAAGCGGGGGATTTTGGTGACGATGTAGTCGATGGAGGGTTCAAAAGATGCGGGAGTTTGCTTGGTGATGTCATTTTGAAGCTCATCGAGGGTATAGCCTACGGCGAGTTTTGCGGCGATTTTAGCAATTGGGAAGCCGGTGGCTTTTGAAGCTAAGGCTGAGGAGCGAGAGACGCGGGGGTTCATTTCAATAACGATCATGCGGCCGGTTTTGGGGTTAACAGCGAATTGGACATTACTACCGCCGGTTTCGACGCCTATTGCGCGGATGACGGCGAAGGAGGCATCGCGCATGAGTTGGTATTCTTTATCGGAAAGGGTCATGGCTGGGGCGACGGTTATGGAGTCTCCGGTATGGACGCCCATGGGATCGACGTTTTCGATGGAGCAGATGATGACGCACTGATCTTTTGCATCGCGCATAACTTCCATTTCGTATTCTTTCCAGCCGAGGAGGCACTCTTCGACGAGGACTTCGTTGGTTGGGGAGGCGTCGAGGCCGGTGGTGACGATATGTTCAAATTCTTCTTTATTGTATGCGATTCCGCCTCCGCTGCCTCCGAGGGTGAAGCTTGGACGAATAATGAGAGGGAATGTTCCTATTTTTGCGGCTACTTCTCGACCTTCTGCACGGGAGTGAACGATACCGGAGAGGGGGACGTCGAGGCCGATTTCGACCATGATTTGGCGAAATAATTCACGGTCTTCGCCTTTTTCAATGGCATCGAGTTTTGCGCCGATGAGTTCTACGCCGTATCGTGCGAGGATGCCTTTTTTTGCTAGGGAGACGGAGAGGTTGAGGCCGGTTTGGCCTCCGAGGGTGGGTAATAGGGCTTGGGGGCGTTCGCGGGCGATGATTTTCTCTAAAACTTCAATGGTAAGTGGCTCGATGTAAGTGACATCCGCAAAATCGGGATCTGTCATGATGGTGGCGGGATTGGAATTGACGAGGATGACTCGATAACCTTCTTCACGGAGGGCTTTGCAGGCTTGGGCGCCACTGTAGTCAAATTCGCAAGCTTGGCCAATGATTATGGGTCCGGCACCAATGATTAGGATGCTTTTGATATCGGTACGTTTAGGCATAGTTGAGGTGTATTCTGAGTAAAAAGAGGGATTTAACAAGATTATTTTGGGGTGAAAAAAAAGGGAGGGGGGGGTGGAACCTGGATCTGAAGTTGTGAAAAAAACAATATTGTAAAATAAAACGATTAAAGGAGTTGTTGGGAGTATTCATGAGTACGAGAGTTGAGTTAATTATGCTTAATTCTACCTTGAGCAAAGGATAGCCGATCAGTTTTTAGCTGACAACCTGAGTTCGGGATAAGAAAAGCTTGCGATTAAAAGAATAGGCACCTGAATAGGTGCCTATTATGAATATCGATGCCGTTTTGATCTTTTGCGAAGTTGACGACTTCGTAAAGCAACACCAGGAACAATGGAACCAGAAGTTACTCGAAGGTTCAACTAAAAAAAGAAATAGAGAAACTTCTCTCAGTTTAAGCGAAATGGCGACGATTATAATACTTTTTCATAAATCAGGATATAGAACCATGAAAGCATTTTATGCTGCATTACCTATAGTTTATCCCGGATATTTTCCA